>Ga0208667_1000721_pt1 | contig 13380 bp, 26 predicted proteins | sample 11BtaG_FD_184085 | JGI IMG/M metagenome (GOLD analysis project Ga0208667, IMG submission 184085) | Marine viral communities from the Subarctic Pacific Ocean - 11B_ETSP_OMZ_AT15265_CsCl metaG (SPAdes) (version 2) | ecosystem: Environmental > Aquatic > Marine > Oceanic | place: Pacific Ocean... | reverse complement strand
AATCTTTGAATTGTTTCCATAAATTTGAGCTATCTTTTTAACAACAAGATGTTGTCCAACTTGAGTTGATCTAATGGATGTCATTTTAAATCCTTTTAAATTAAAAGTTAATGTGTTGCCTTATGGTATTATTATAAATCAAAAGAAAACTTATTGCACGTTAATCTCACTTTTTAGTTTAATACTACAACTAACTCTTTAACTTTACCTCTTGATTCTTTATTGGCTGATATGTTTCTGTTTACTTCAATCTCATAAGTTTTATGATGTCTATACAATAATTGTGTTGTTCTACATGAAGAATTAGAAATAATTACAGTATGACCTTCCTTATTTAAAGCTTCTGCAATGTTAATCAATTCAATTTGTTCTGATAGATTAAAGTCACATAGATAACCTTCAAAACCTTTGTTAGGATTTTTAATATCAACATATGGTGGATCTAAGTAAAACAAAGAGTTTTCTTTGAAATTATGGTTTGTTAAAAAATCTTTATAATCTTTACTAGAGAACTCTACTTTTTTAATGGCTTCATAGAATTCATCAGATTCTTTTTCTATTACTATATCACTTTTTCTTTCTGAAGCATAAGGAACATTAAAGTAGCCTGTTTTCTTGTTTACTCTAAACAAACCATTGAAACATAATTTGTTCAAATAAACAGTTCTTGCTGCTTTTTCCCATTTATCTCTATTTGACCAACAGTCTAGTCTGTCCCATTCTCTTATTTCTAAATAACTTTTCTTATCTTTACTCCAAGAATTCGCAAGTTCCATAACTTTACTTCTATTCATTTGCACAAGTTTAAATAAATCTATCAGCTCGCCGTTAGCGTCATTTAAATAAACATCATGAGAGTCACTGCAAACTTTACTATTAATGAATGAACCACATGCACCTGCAAAAGGCTCAACATAATCACCGAAGTCGTCTGGAAAATGATCGATTATATCTTTCATAACTTTACTTTTATTACCAGCCCATTTCAACATTGTTTTTGTCATATAAGTTTATTCTCCTTTAAAAGTATTATATACATAGATTCCGTAATTTACACGTCTTTCCTTAAACTCAAGATGAAATCTTCAAATTGACTCAGCCTACAAACATAAAGCTTTCCTTCTTCTATTAAGTTTTTGATTGCTTTACCTTCAAATGAATATTTTAAAACATTATTGTTTTTTTCTTCTGATAGTAATTCTGCACAGCCTAACAGGACATTAGATTCAAACGTTTTGTCTAATTCAAAGTCTCCGCCTAAGACAATAACAACTGGTGAACTATAGTTTATACATTTAGATAGAAACCCTGGCAGCTTTTCATTTGCAGTTCCTTTACCCGCTGAATAAAAACCTAACATCTTTGATTCAATGTGAAGATTAAATTCAGGTATAAAGCCATCATCTTGAAAATATCCTTTATGATAAAGTTCAGATAACTCTTTCTTTAGAATAATTTTACTTCTTTTTACTTCAACATTATGTTTATTTAATATTTCAAAAATTACGTCTTCACCAAATTTTCCGCTATTCATTCCAGTAATTTTTTTCATATCAAAATTTTTATTGTCTCTTGCATCTGAAAGCATTTTAAAATACAACGAAGATTTAGACATATTCACGCGGTTATTATTGCTTATTAACTCTGACATAATAAAACTCCTTTAGACTTTTCTTGTTATAAACTTTTTTCTTAACTTAACTTTTCTAATATTTGTTTTTTTCTGCTGCTAGAAAAAATTGAAATATTACCAAACAAAACGATTTCTGTATGTAGAAAAACTAAATTCCACTCTCCAAATGCAGAATTACCGGTATATTTGTTTTCAAATTTTTCATGTATATAAAGAATATATTTTGTGAAAACAGTTGTATCTAACTCTTCTATGTTACTTTCTTGTTTTTGTTTTATAGAAATAAAGTCTTTCATAATATGCCTTTCAATTTTCAAAAAATTATTTAAATCCTATGAGATTATTATAAATTAGAATAGAACTTTTTGCACGCTACATGCTCCAATAAGATTCAGAACTAGGTGAACAATAATGTGGCAAGTCATATCTTTCTTGATACTCTGTGTCAGACATTATGTTTTTACGAGTCACAAAAGTTTCATGGATTTCTGTAATAAACTTCTTGCTCTCAGGATAACCAGTTCTACAAAGTTCTTCTAGCTCTTTTCGAGTCTTACCTACATAGTCTTGTTTTAAAACAAATCTCAACCCAGGCTTATTACTTCCCCGGCGAACAGTATCAGAATTCCATTTAATTCTCTTATCTTTTTTATAAACTTCTACTGTGAATTTATTTTCGTTACTCATGTAATTGTCCTTGTTTATTGCTGTTCAAAAAAGATATTGTTTTTAAACTGAAGCCAAAATCTACCATCTGGAAAGGTTTTATTTAAAAGCTCCAATAACTCTTTATCAGAAACTCTTTTATCTTGAATTATAATTTCTGCTGTTTCTAATCTTTCGCTACCAAGACTTCCTACTCCAAGGTAAATCCTGGGAGAGATACCTTTAGCAAGATAATAGTCTGTAGTAAAGTCACTAACATTGTTAGCAAAACGTCTAATGTTAATCATGATAACACTTCTTTCTTCTACTCAATACCAAATCTTTTCAAGATGTTCTGCTCAGAATCAGTTTCATCTAAATCTTGACTTAAGCTCCATCTAAACTCTAGATTGTTTGAATAATGATATCCACTGAAGATCTTAACGTCACCATATTTGAAATGATTTCTAACGACTGCTGGGATATCATTTCCTTTAAGGTCCTTTTGATTTGCTGGAGTCATGATAAATGTAGCATGAGGATAATTTACTTTGTTTAGAATCAAAACAGATTGTTCTGTCATATGAAGTCCTTTCAATTAAATTGTTGTTGTACCTTATATCAATATTATAATACAATTAAAAACTTATTGCATGCAAGAAAAACTCTACATTAATATCTCTTCTAGATAAATTACTCGTCTGGATGAAAGATCTTAACATCTTCTTCTGATAATTTCATTAATTCATCTGTTGTTTCTCTGTTAAATAAAAGAATCTTTGTGATAGGATATTCATGAACATCTTCAAAGATGCTGCTGACAATATCCTCGTTAAACACGTAAACCATTTCAACAACATCTAAGCTAGATCTATCTTTAGGGGAGAGTTTATAAACTGCACAATCATTTTCATGCAGATAATATGAAATAACTCTACCAGTTTTGCCTATTGCATCTTCCCAGTTCTTTAAAACATCAGGTCTTTCCTTCTTGTTTATAAGAACAACTGTAGAACTATAACTGTTTCTTGTTTTTTTACTCATACCAAAACTCATGCTGCTTGTTAATACTAATAAAACCAGAAAGAATCTCTTAATAGTTTTCTCCAATAACAACAAAACTTTCTGAAGCATCATCTTCAGACATTACAGGTTCAAGTTCTGAATCCAAATCCATTTCAGTAATTGTCTCATACTGAATTTCATAACGATTCATTCCATCACTCATAACAACTTCAGAAGACGGATCATAAGATTGCAAAACATCAATTAACTCTTCAACAGTCATATTGAAAGTCCTTTCATTTTAAAAATTGTTGTAGATTATAGAAATATTATAATTTAAAAAAAAACTTATTACACGCATTAAGAATCTTTAACTTCCATAAAGATCACTATATCTTCTTGCTTCAACAAAACCAGGAGACATCCAAACCAACTTATCTCTAATAGATCTTGCTGATGCAACATACCCATCTCCCCAATCAGCTCCATCAGGACACTGATCTAAAAGCATCTTACGAATAGCTTTTAAAAAAGGTACAACAGACCCACAACTTTCATCCCATCTTTTACGAATCACTCTTTCAACAAGCGGATCATAACTGTAAGCTGAATTATAATTCTTTCCACTACATTCTGCAACCAACTCATCAACAATCGGCTGCAACTTACTCTTACTAAACTCAATCTCAACATAGTCATGAAGCCAAGGAGAAGGATTTGTATCAAACTTAATTGTAAATAAATCGCTCATTTTAAAACCTTTCTAAGGATTATAAATTCTTTTTAACAAAGTTCTTTTTCCCTTCTCATCAACACCCCAAACAGAACCTTTCCAAAAAGCAATCATAAGAGAATTGCTATATGACTGAAACTTGATTGCCTTAAATCTCTTGCCACTCCTCGAAATTCCTGTCACATGAAACTCTTTAAAATACATTTTAAATCCTTCCAAATTAAAAATTGTTGTTGTACCTTATGTGATTATTATAAATCAAAAGAAAACTAAATGCACGCTTAATAACCCATTATCTCATTATAAGCATCAATCCCCTGCAACATTCCCTCCTCCATTGCTCTCTCTCTTCTCCACATATCATCAAACTCTTTATTACTCATCTCTCTTTTCGGACTAATACTCACAGGATGATAGATACAAGACACAACATCATTCCAAGGCACCACTCCCGTTTCTTCATACTTCTCTCTCAATGTAGATGCTCTCCAAAAAGAATGAGTCTTCAATACATCTTCCCCATGATTCTCCCGAACAAACGCAATCAAACGTCTCGTACTCTCATCCACAGAAATTCCCGGCCCTGTATATAACGGATTACCATAAAACCCTCCAACCAACTCCAACATCAACTTAGCATTCTCCGGCGCATTCACCTGAGAACTAGAATCTCCATAAGGAGCAAACACCAAAAGTGCAATATGCTTTTTCATAATCAAACCCTTCATAAGAAATCAAAAAGTAAAGTTCCAGCAGAAACATATAAAATTCAAAATAATAATTCCACCTAACACTCTCATTATAATAAACAACACATAATAAATGCACGCTAATAACTCTTCATAGAGATAAGATACTAATAAAGAAAGAGAACAAGAACTCACCTACTCAATATAACATAATCCTAACGATATAAAATCACGTACTCCCCAAAATGATAATCAAACACCTTCAGCAAATTATCATAATCACCCATCGTCATCAACACCCTCACCATCTCTATCGCCTCTCCACTCCAACCCATCCTCTTCCCCAACGACCCAACCATCCCCAACAAATACATACTGTTCCCCTTCTCTCCTCTCAAATCTATCTCTATCTTCTTCCCCTCCAACTCTTCTGCTCTCCTGATCATATAAAAATCCTTTCAATAATATAAATCTTCATCGCTCATCCATCCCGTCGCTTCCTCTAATAAACACAGACAAGTGGCTAACGACAGGTGGCACGATATACAATGCTGTTTAAACCTTTATATAAAACAATAGGTTTAATCATATACTAACAAAACGTAAAACAGAGTTAAACCTCGTTAATCTGAGAATAACATTTAACTGCAAGTACGATTCAACGCGACTTAGCCTGGGAGACGCTCGGATTTTGAGTTAGCGCATTTGGTAATCGCAGACTATTTGTTCTGATAGTTCTGTGCCTCTATAGGAGAAGAAGTTATCGGCGATTTCAAGGCCTTGCTGAAAGGTTATAGGGGCGTGAGCTTGTTCGCTGCCGTTATAGACAAACAGTGTGCCGCGTTCCATATCGTTGACGAGGATGAATTCTAAGCCGGGAGAAGTGTATCTATCATAGTTGTCATAGATGTACTGTCGGCGTTTGCTGCGGTCACCTGAAGGATTAGTAGTGAGTTTATCACCGATATAGGATTCATCTTCTTTGATGTTTTTCTCTTTGCAGTAAGTGTTAAAAGTTTCGAGGATGGAATTCCATTGGGCAGCTGTGATTTGTTTATCGTTGTTATTCATAGGTTTATCCTTGATATAATGATTGGTTGTGAGAATATTATAATAGGTGTTGAAATGAATTGCACGTTAATAGTGGACCCTCTCGGGATTGAACCGAGGACCTGCCGGTTATGAGCCGGATGCTCTGACCACTGAGCTAAGGGTCCGTAAGGAGTACACCTATCTGGACTTGAACCAGAAGTCTTGGGCTTAGAAGGCCCCTGCTTTATCCACTTAAGCTATAGGTGCGTAATGTTATTATTATATACTGGGTCTTTGATTTGTATAATTTAGTTTTGTTCTTTGACCCTTTAAAAAAGCAGCGACTAGTTCTACGCAAAAGTAGATAAAAAGCTGCTTAATGACCGACTAGACGAAGGTAGGGTCTAAGCGACTTAGCTTACGATTCGTGGAGTAATAACGGTAACTCGGTCGCCATTAACTGTTGTGCTTACGATGGAGTTGCGACGGGAATTGAATTTATCTGCCATTTCAGCGATGCGACCTAAGCGACCGTTGACAGACTTGATGAGGGTGAAGTTGCTGCCTGATTCTGCTTTATGATTGCGGTGATTGATTTGATAAGAAGTAGTATGATTGCTAGAAGTACTGCTCATTGGTGAAGAAGTTTGAGTAGTAGTTTGAATAATACGACGGACGTTGCCACTAGCATAAGAAGCGTAGAAGACACCAGGGTTATTAGTATCGTGGAAAACAGTAGTTCCGTTAGCTTGTTGTGTAGAAGAAGAGACGTCAACAAATCGAGTAGTATTAAAATTCATAAAGTATATTTCCTTTTTTATTGTTTAAAAATAAATTGTATTAATTGGTTATGTTGTTATTATAGTATGTGAGAAACAAATTTACACGTTGGAGTTAAATTAAGGGATAATTTCAATTTTATCCATGTTAAAGTACCATGGTTGAACTGATGTAGATTCAAAGAGCGTGTGTTCGATAAACTTTTGAAGCTCTTCTTCGTTGAGATCATCTGGTGCTTCGACATATTCGGAGGTTGGCAGCGCATTGTGGTTTATTAATTCCTCGGAGTTGCTTTCAGCCCAGGTGATTGAAGATACATGATAAATTCCCATAATGGAATCCTTTCGTGATGTGGTGTGAGATTATTATAATATAAATGTTATCTCATTTGCACGCAACGAGATCTGGTTATGCGAGGGGAACTGGCAAGAGCAAGTGTAACTAGCAAGCGCGAGGTGAACTGGCAAGAGTTAGACCTTGAAGCGGCAAGAGAATAATCTATTGAAAGATCAGAAGTTTATCCTCGCGTACGAAGAAGCATTTTGTATTGATTGAGCGAAAGCTCTGTATCTTTCCAGTCGTTGTAGTACTGCATGATAGTGTCTCGATGCTGTAGTTTATAAGATTGAGGAAAGAATTCTTTTGCAAATAGTAACGGTGTCATATTATTCTCCTGCTGTAATTTCCATTGGCTCAAAGACGAGATGCTGCACTCCGGGAGTGATTGTCAAAGGCACCTCAATAACGATAGTCTCTTCTTCAGGCGGTTGCTCAATGGTTAGCATACCCGCGATGAATAGAATTGTACAAACTGAAAGATAAATGTTAGCGAACTTTTTACTGTCCAAATGATTCTCCTATAAATGTGTTTTACATCGCTATTATAATACATCGTATAACAATGTACATGCGATATTTACTCTGCTGCTACAATAATATTGCAACCCAGAGAATTGACGAAATGAGTGGTTAACAGGGCGAAGAAAGGATTAGTTAGCTGAAAGGATTAGAATTCACCGAATAAAGAATCGTCAAAATCTTCAGCTAAATCATCTTCAATCGCTGCAAGGCCTTCATCTGCAAGGAATGATTCCCAATCTTCTGGATTATTGGTTGTTGGAGCTTCGTTGATAACTTCAGGAATTTCTTCTGTTTCTACAACTGGGGTCGGAGCTGCTTCAACCTCTACTTCAACTTTAGGTTTTACAGCTTTTACTTTAGGAGTTGGCATAGCTGCTGGATCAATTTCTAGTTTAAGGGAATGGGGAGTAGAACCAGTAGGAAGTCGAGTCACATCGCCCAGTAAATCATTATTAATGAAATGAAGTTGCTTAGGATGATCGATTTTAGAACCATCAGTCCGAACTTCAAATGCTCCAACCAGTTTTCCATCAACGATGCGAGGACCATTATAACGGATCCAAGCTTGGCCTAATCGGTTAATATGACTTTCATAATCGGTTGTATCAATCCCTTGAGCTTGGAATCCATCAAGGGTCGGAGCGATGTCTTCAAGAGAAACAAAGATCCATTGTTTTCCTCGTCCTTTAAACATTGCTTTTTGCATTGCTCGAGGATTATCACCATCAGCTGAAGAAAGATTGGCTCGGAAGGTTAGGGGTTTAATGTGAGTTTTCATGAGCTCATCCATATGAGATTTAAAGTTAGTAAAGTTACCGTTACCAGTTTCTTCCACATGCATTTTAAAATGTTGGATGAGTGCTTCGTTAAAATCAAAGAATTGGTTTTCAGCTTTTGCCATAAGTCCTCCAGAGACTGAGGTTGAAAGATTAGAAACAGGTTTGAAATTATTTAAGTTTTTCATGAAAACTCCTTAAATTAATTAATGATTTATTGATTATGGATATATTATAATTGGATTGAATCTGATTTGCACGCATCGACTTGATGCAGCGAAGCCTAAACTGATCGGGATAGAAGATCTTCTTTAGACATCATGAAAGGCTTAGCGACTTCAGTTGATGTATTGTTCCAGAAACTGATCATCTCAGGAGTCCAATGATTATAATTCTCGACACTCACAGTTGCATGAACTTCTCGAGTTAGCCAATCTGGATCATCAGAACTATCATCGATGATTTTTAATCCATGATTTTCTGGAAACAGAGTAACAAACTGGGAAATATAATATCCATCTTCCATGTCCATGATCATTCTGTTATGATTAGCTGTTGATTTTAGATTCGCTTGGTCTCCAGCAATTTCGATGCTGTTACAGATAAAATGTTCCATTTAAACTCCTTAATGGAAATTGGTTAGAAAAATCTGATTTGATTATTAATCCTTATGGATATATTATAATTGGAATGAATCTTATTTGCACGCATCGGGTTGATGCAGCGAAGCCTAAGCTTAGCGAGGAATTAGAGTATGGTTTCCTTGGTTTAAAGATCCTCTATACCCTTTATATTTAGTTGAGAGTCGATCGATGATATCCATCCGAGTTTGAGCACAAGGTTCCATAACTCTTTTATTATTTAGTTTATTAACTTTGTTGAGTTGATATTGAGCTTGAGTTTTATATTGTTTGTTGCTCCACATGCAAGTTGTTAAAGCCTTGATTTCTCGTCGCACATACCCGTTAGCATAGCTGATATATGATACTTTGTTTTGGTTATCAAAGAATTGTCGATTGCCTCGCTTGGCTTGGGTTGGTGAAGTAATTTCAGTAAGATTAGGATTTTTTGGCTGGATCATTAAAACTCCTTAAAGTTTTTATTGGAAATAATTTATTAAGCCTTATGGAAATATTATAATTAATTTAAATTTTATTTACACGCACCAGATTGACGCATCTAAGCCTTAGTATCTCGAAGAAGAAGCTGTAAGAGATTTAGCTTTAGATTTTGTATCACATACAGCGATAACAGTATAATCAACAAGAACTGCCCAGCGTCCGATATCGGTTCGGCTGATAGGGAAATGACGATGGAAATTCTTTTCAGTAATTTTAAAGATATTCAAGATAAACTCCTTAGATTAAGCCGTTTGCACGTTTCATTAGTAAAGATTCATAAGCAAATTTAGAATAGATAGCATGGTCTTCCATATTGGAATCTATATTGACCCATTCAGCAAGTTCTTTTTGAAAGAGAGAAGTACCGAATTCTTGAGAAGCTTTATCAGCCCACTCTTGAAAGATTAATTGAAGTTGAATAAAACTCAAATTATATCCTTTTGTTTTTGGTTGTTGATTATGAAATTATTATAACTTAATTTAAAACTTATTGCACGCCTGATTAACCGATAGCTTCCATATCTGCTAGAAGTCTTTCTGAACAGATTACTGATCCGTCTGATTTAACTGTAGCAATCTCTTCAGGCCCACCATCTTCCATCTCATACGTAATATAAGATTCAGTTTTATCATCATTAAACCCCATTGAAGTCCAATAACCTGAAAGATTATGGTGTTTGTTATCAAGATGCTGATTAACTGAGAAATAATTTAATTGTTTCGGTTGAAGAATGAAATCCATATTAACTCCTTTATATGGAATGAGTTTAAAAAATTAATTAATGATGCCTTATGGATATATTATAATCGGATTTAAAACTAAATGCACGCCAAAGCTTGACGCAATCAGCAGTTAATCATTCAAAGAACGTAATCCGAATTTAACTTCTGCACGAGCGATATTCATTTGAAGAGTTGCACGAGAGGTTGAAGAGCCTGCATAAGTCTTTACATCAGTTCCAGGGATACCGAAGAATAAACGATAACCACCAGTTCTTTTATTTAATTCAGCCCAAACTTTACAATTGTTTTTTGGCTTAGTGATGAAAGAACGACGAGGTTTAGGTGAATCAGCTTTTGGATTAATCATCCGAACTCCTTAATAAAATTAAAAGATAAATTAAATTGTTTGTTGTACCTTATGGATATATTATAAATCAATCAATAACAATTTGCACGCCAGCATGTGTTCTTTCGAATTCCCAAACCTTTTCACATGTTTCGTACATTTCCATGTCGTTGCGAAAAGACTCACATGGCGCATCGGGGGAAAGCAATACGACGTTTGCTTCTGTTTTATTCGAATTGTGTGAATAACCGATAACTAATAAAGACAGCAAAGCGATGACAGACATTAAACGTAACATATAGATTCCTTTGTTTATTGGCGAGAAAAGAAGATAGCATTAAGTTCATCTGCAGATGGCGTGTCGCGATAGCACTCGTCGCTAACACACTCAGGTGTAGAATAATCAGCTTCACTATAATCTAAAGTTGAACGCTGTTTCTTGGGCAACTCAACAAGAAGAATCGTAGCAAGAACTACAAACAATATAATAAACACAGGGGATAACTTCAAATAAAACTCCTAATTGCGTAGATAAAGAATGACGCAAACATTACAGTAAAACAAAAAACGTCAAGAGTAAAGACTAACTGTACTAACATTCTCTCCCATATAGAATAACTCTCGACGCGACTCGATGATATGTCTTTTACCACTTCAAATATATCGTAGTCAGACACAATGTAAATCAACAGACTAATCATAAACCACCACAAATCCACACGATGCCCAACAACGTAAAGAACGACGATGAAACAATAAATCCAACTAAAAGAAACAGATCAATAAAAAACACTAAATATATAAACACCACCTCGTGCAAAGAAAATCTTACTCCTCGTTGCATCGCGTAGAACTTATAATCATACTCATACGCTGTATAATCTTGAATCAAAGAACCAATCATAAAAACTCCTTTTGTTGCGAACTGAAATATTATAATTCAAAGTAAATCTTTTTACACTTCACAGTGCTTCGTTAGGCTTTAATTACCACAACCTCATCGCCATCTTCATCTTCAAACGCAATAGATCCCCACTCATTGAGTCGCATTTCTTCCACATCGCTCTCCACAATGTTTACCACTTCACCTTGATGCACCTCAATCATCACGTTGCGTTCAGGGTTAAGAGTCTCGAGCTTTTTAATTAATTCTGCAACTGTCATATTTTATCCTTTCAGAGCGAATAGAGTTAAAGAAAAGGTTTATCGTTGCCATGCCTCTATATTATAGACCATGGGATTGTTTATTACACGCCAAACTTGACGCGTCGCAAGGCTATCAAATCAAATCACAACTAGAATCATCGCAAGGGGAGAGGAATCGCGAGGCTTAGAATTCACCAAACAAATCATCGTCAATGTCTTCACAATCATCCATCACATCCATCACATCAACATACTCTTCTTCAGACTCAGCTTCGAAGGTCTCATTTGATCCTGTCATCGCGACTTGATCCGGAATCTCGGTTTCCACAACTGGAGTCATCGCAACTTCTTCTTGAGCGACGGGAGCATCAACTTCTAGACCCAAGGAATGAGGAGTCCCACTCATTCGATTTAGATTCTCTTCATCAAGTTCATCAACAGGAATGTAATGGAGCATTTTAGGACAGTCAACTTTTGACCCATCGAGACGAAGCTCAAAGGCTCCCATCGCCACTCCTTCCACAACGCGAGGCCCAGCAAATCGAACCCAAGCATTATCTTGATTTGCAATCCATCGTTCATAATCAACCGTATCAAACCCTTCCCCTGATAACCGGTCGATTGTAAACTGCACAGATTCCTTAGCCACCCAAATCCATTGCCGACCTCGCCCTTTGAACTGAGCTTTCACTTGGTCACGCCAGGTCCCATCGCCACTTGGACTCATCGCCGAACGGCTACACATCGGTTTAACCGCAGCTTTCATCGATGCCTCAACATGCTTTCGGAAATCGGTATACCCACCCTTCCCAGTCAGTTGAACAAAATTAGCATAATGCTGTTGGAGAGCAATTTTAAAATCGACTGTATTCATAGATACTCCTTCGTTAGATTGAACAGAAACAGATTGTACAGATTGGTCAGAATTTTGATTGATTCCCATAAGGAACTCCTTTTTATTATTGATTACTTAATGATTATAAAACTTTATATTAAACTTTACACGCTAAAACTGTTAACAACCCTTAACTTTTATAAAACCAAAATCAGATAACTTTTCATTTCAGATTCACCCTTTTCAAATGTTAGAAGAAAACTCATATTTTAAATCCTTTAATTCCTTATGAATGTATTATAATACCTTATATAAAATAATACACGCCAGATAACTCGACGATGCGTAGCCTTAACGACCTTGAAGAAATACACGCAGAGCAAACGGAAGCATGATAATCGTCGTCACAACCGGTGCGTGTACTAAACACACCGTTATCGTTGCAGCAAACAAATAGAACCAAAGAAATATTATAATATAAGCCATGAGTACTCCTCGAAGATAAAACAAATTAAAAGAATATGGAGAGCGGATATGTTAGTATCATATCCAACATTAAAACTAATTGCACGCCAGAAACGACGAAAAGAGCGGTTATAATACCGAATCACCAAGCTGTAAGGAAGAGGATCCAATTTCCCTAAACACCTCCAGAAGAGATACCATCCTTCCTTACATCTATATTATAAACAATCACGTCGAGAGATGCACGCAACCCCCTTAGGGCCCCGGGGCTCTAGAGGGCCCTCCCAGGGCCCCTTCCAGAGGGCCTTCTGAATCTCTGTGGGAATGCACGCCGGGCCCGGGCTTAGTCTACTGGTCAATTTTCTTCGCCGCAACTTTTGAAAAGCTTTTTATGTATACAAACTGTACACCACTGAATACATCGGTGTATGTACTGAAGAGTGAGATTAAATAGGTTTAGTTAAGAAAGAAAAGAGAGACTTTCGGGTAAAATAGTTTTCAGTGAGTAAAACCTTTTTTAGTAAATAGTGAAAAAAACTTCCGGAGAAATTTTTGATAACTTTTTGGATTTTCTGTTTAGCGTGTGTGGT
>Ga0208667_1000717_pt1 | contig 13409 bp, 11 predicted proteins | sample 11BtaG_FD_184085 | JGI IMG/M metagenome (GOLD analysis project Ga0208667, IMG submission 184085) | Marine viral communities from the Subarctic Pacific Ocean - 11B_ETSP_OMZ_AT15265_CsCl metaG (SPAdes) (version 2) | ecosystem: Environmental > Aquatic > Marine > Oceanic | place: Pacific Ocean... | reverse complement strand
TCATCCATCTGTACACCAGTAGGAGTAGCAAGTTTATTACGATACTCTTCTAGGTACAGTTTCTCAAGATCCATTAGCTAAAGCCTTCTCTTCTTCTTCACGCCGCATCTTATCTTGCATAGCTGTTATGGGGCCAGGGCCAAACTCATTAGACATTTCTATACGAGACTCTCTTGTATCTTGGCCTCCTTCTACAATGGCCTTTCTGATCTTAGCTTCTATTGCAGTATCATCCTCTCCTACTACAAAGGAGCCATCCCGCATACGCTCTATTCTAGTTGCTCTTTCCATAGCATCAAAGACGGGGCCAGGGCCAAAGCGTTCCATTAACTCCTCTTGAGTGGGCGCTCCCTCTGCCCCCTCTTTCATTAGTAGTGTAAGTTCATTAATATCGTTAGATGTATTAGCTGTTTCTATTCTCTTTTTTGTTTCTGCTGCACGTTTTTTAGCGGCAGCAGCTGCAGCTTCCCGTTCAGCTTCAATCTTAGCGGCAGCAGCTTCTTTTGCAGCATCTACTTCTTCTTGTGTTATGCCACCGAACTCAACCAAGAGTTCTGTGTAGTAATCTAAACCTAAAGCTTCTACTATCTGGTCTTTTGCATATTCACTCTCTAGGATACCAGAGTTTTTATACCTACCAAAGTAACGTCTATACTCACGTTTCATAGCATCTTTACGTATTTCATCTTGTAGCTTAGCGCCCTCACCTGGTTCTAGCATAGGACTGTCCCACTCTGACTTTCTATTGCGAAGGTCAGTTGCTGCTGCTGTTACTACATCTTCACTCATCTGTGACTGCTCTTCAAACCCAAACTTATCTAGGTCTTGTAAGTTGATAGTAGCATCTGGGATAAGTGATCTATACTCTTCACCTTTAGCCAGTCTATTAATCTCAGCTACAGTCATACCATTACCAAAGTCCTGCTCAGCAAGTTTCTGCTTGACACGATCCTTAGCGCCAAACCCAAACAGCTGCCCAACAGCGCTTGTGTCATCCTCTACTTTAGGTAGTTTAGTGCCTACCTTAGCACCGTAAGTAATATCAGCGTATTCCTCTAAAGACATATCAGCAAACTCATCACTCACAACAAGGTCTGATGCTTTTAGTCCTGGGATATTTATGATGGCGTTTATATCTTCCTTACCTAACTTTCCACCCATTCCAGGCTGATTAGCAGCAGTCTGTAACTTATCAAGTAAGTCTTTAACACCCGCCGCACCAGAGGCCATAGCACTCTGTACAATAGCCTTGCTGTTAGGTAAAGCAGCCATGTATGCTTCTGCCTGCCTACCATAAGCAGCAGCTTGCTTAGCTCTGTAAACCCGCTCATTAATTACGGATGCGTTACGTTCTGCTGCTTCCTCTTGCTTCTCTTTGTAAGCCTTAGCCTCTGCTCCACGCTCTTCAATGCCTTCTGTGACTTCACCTAAAAAGTTAGCAGCAAATATCTTCCAATCAAATGCCATGTCTTAACCCCTTGCCATCAAACCCGTAGGTTCTTCTTCTATCGTTTCTACAGGAGCCATGTCTTCCATGATCTCTTCTTCTTCTACACCCTCATCCTGATCTACTAGTTCACGTATCATTGCCTTGCCAGGATCTTCTGAGTCATCACCCTCTTCAAGCAAATACTTATTAGCGAGTAATAGGAAGCGTTGCTTCTCTTTTTCTTCTGCTTTCTTCTTAGGATTAGCATTAGTATCCTTAACAGTGATACCCATAGACTGAAGAGCCTGCTTGAGGAACGTGTGAATAATAGGAGCTACAAGCATACCTGCATCAACAGTGTGTAAGCCACGAGTAATACCCTGCTGGTAGATACTCTCTACGATAGGAGCTAGAGGTACACCCGCACTACACAAAGCACCAAAGTCATCAAGCACTTCTTGATTAGCTAGTTTATTAATGTAGAACTTTGTAACGTCCTCAATGTCTGCCATCTGTGGTGGCTGCTCCCAAGGAACATTACCTGGTTCAGATGTTAGGGACTGCCCTGGAATTGGTCTATCAAAAAAGTCTTGTTCCATAATTATACCTTACTTAGTAAATCCTGCGCCAAAGTAGAGTCCTACGATAGCTGATACAATGTGTGTGTCTAGGGGTGTGATAACAAAGCCACGTGCTGCCTGCCATTTAACTGTACCATCACCACCGAATAGCCAGTTAAACAAACCACCATGCACTTCAGTGTAGCCTACGATAACGCTGACCTCAGGATACCATACAGCAACTAGCTTTGGCAAGACTATAATAGCAAAGATTGAAGATAATGCTATAAGTCTACGTGTCCATGCAAAGTGTGTGTCAGTCTTGCCATGATCTCTGGCTTCCTGCATACCACTGATCATCATCTCTTGCTGTCTAGCTTTATTCTTAGTGTTCTGCCCCCAGATAGACATGACTGCGCCTAGCACGGTAGAGAAGAGCATTGTGATAAGTTCTAGGGGCAGGCCAAACATTAGGAGTTATCGTTAACAAAGATAGCAAGTTTAAGCTTGTCTTCAGGTGAGTATGTCTGGTAGCTTCTTCCTGTTCTGTTAGATACTTTGGTTATAGGTGTTACCGCAGGTGGTGTCAATCCTTTAGAAGCAGCCCATGTATCAATAGCGAGCTTAGTGCCTGTTCCTATATCCCCATCAACATCAGTTCCAGTTAAACCTACTTCTACCTGTGCAGCATATTCGTCACGTAGTTCAAGCGCTGCTCTCTCTGCAGGAGAGGCGGCGTTTAACACATTCTCCCAGCGTTCTTGCGCAGTTGCCCTGTCTGCACCACTGTTTATAGCATTGTTTAATGTCTTTGCAGACATACTATCAGCACTTGAAGAATTAACTCCAAGAATATCCATCATTGCTAAGGTGGCAGGCAGAGCATACCTCTCATCATTAACAAGCTCAGGGTTTGCCATCAAGTCTATACTTAAACCTGTCTCTGCTAGTCTATCTTGAACTGCTTGATAATTATTTCTTCCCGTTATCTGTATTAAACCACGGCCTTTGTACCTAGACCCATCACCAGAGGCGAAGTCACCATTACCCAAACGGCCTCCTGCATAAACAGCATCTAAGATGGTATCACTCAGGCGTCCCTGACGGTTTAAGTCTCTAGCAATCTGAGTTACTTCTCCATCGGCGTTTAGCAAACCATGCCTTTTTAACTCTGTATCCCATCTACCACCAGTTTTAAAGTTACCTGTACCACTAGCTAAGTTTCTTATAGAGTAAGGATTTTCTGTTCTAGGGCCATCAGTTCCTACTTCTGTTTTTACTGCACCTTTAAGTAGTGCTGCTTCTTTACCTACTAAACCAGCACCTTCAAGGCTACTTTCCATAGTGGGTTTGTCAAAGGAGCCATCCTTATAGATAGGGAGTCCTTGAGACTTTTGCCAAGATGGGCCTCTGTCTGACAAAGCAGCACGCTCTTCTGCAGTAAGGCGGCGTGTCATGATACCTGCATCATTAGGAGTAGGCGCAGTACCACTCTTAGGTGTCTCTCCCTTAGTATCCAAACGAGATGATAGGTTTGTAGGACTCATAAGCCCTTCACCTGTGTCAGCCTCTGCTGGAAACGTGCGGTCTTCTATAGGTATAGTTGATTGATAGAACTTACTATCAGGATCTTCTGAGGCAGCTTTTAACGCTGCATTACGCTGTTTAACCTCTTCTGGTGTTAACGATCTAGTAATACCTGCAGCATCACGCTCTGATGCAGCAAGTTCTGCAGACTCACGAGCTAAGCCTTCCATTTTACGGTCTTCTCTACCTTTTAGGTATTCTTGAACCTGTACTGCGTCTGGAATATATTTGAATAAGCTAGGTAAAACTGAGTCAGGCTGTGCATCTAAGAAGTACTCTAGCTCTGACTTAGCGGCTTTCTCTTCTTCTGTTTTAGGCGGGAACATACCAAAGAGTTTATCTATACCCTTCATGATAAGTTCACCACGCTTGTCACCCATGTAACTCAAGGCTTCTGGGATACTAAGTACTTCTGGAGCTTTAACTTTTGCTGCTGTTCCAAAGTCTTCTGGCGCTATACCTGTAAATGTCTCAGGTACAGTAACCTTCTCACCTGGACGAATCAAGTCAGGGTTTTTAATCTGTGGATTAGCATTAATTACGTCCTGTACAGGTACGCCTTTATCTTTTGCAATATCGCTTAGGGTGTCACCTGCCTTAACTTCAATCTCTTCTACAGTGATAGGATCAGGCTGCAGTGCTTTCTGTAGTACATCCACGTTAATGTTAGGCTCTGGTTCCCATTCACCTAGCTCACCCCTGTACACCTCTGGCACATCAATGTTTAACGCCTCATATAATGCACGGTCTGTTGCTGATGTTGGAAGAGGTTTATTTAGAGGGCTTGTGGAGCTACTATTATTATCGGAGCCACTATCATCAGATCCATTATTAAAAGGCCCAAACATAGGGCCACTATAGAAGGAAACACCTGAGTCACCGTCATCATTGTTATCACTAGGTAAATCTGCACCAGCACCAGAGAAGAGGTTAGCAATACTCTCAAAGAAGCTAGGCTCATTATCATCATCGTTAGATGTAGTATTAGCTGTGCTACTCATAATGCCAGATGAGCCAGAAGCGGTTGGGTTACCGTAACCTTCTGAGCCACCTAAGTTACGAGGATCATTAGCATCAGGATTTGTAATACCTTGTGTGTTGTAATTAAATGGCATGTATTTATCCTTAAGTAAAGATGATGTCTGCAGCGTTAGAAGCAATAGCACCCATGAATGTGCCTGCAGCAGCGCTAAGAGCCGAACCACTATCGTCATCATCAGAGCCTTTGCTTATATTAGCAACAGCAATCTTAGCGTCCCTATCTTTGTCATTCTCTGCAGACTGCCATGCCCAAGCTAATGTATCACGCTCACGTTGTATGGCGTTGTTGTAGCCTGTCATGGTAAAGTTATTAGCTGCCTGTGCAGCATCACGGTTTGCTTGGTTTAGTGCAGCATTGTCTGTGGTAGTAATAGCCTGTGACCACTGTGCGTTAGCCTGTGCTACAACTAGCTGGTTCTGTGCATTAAATGTGTCACGAGAGTTTTGCTGAGCAGAGTTGAACTGGCTAAGCGCATTTGCTTCACCAGCGTTAAAGCGTTCCATAGAGTTGTACTGATCATTGTTAAACTGGTTAATGTTGTTCTGTAAGTTAGAGAAGAACATATCAACCTGATCATCACTAGAAGCATTGAACTGTCTAGCAGCATTAGCAGCAGCAGTATCAGATGTATATACACTAGCTAGGCTCTGCGCTTTAAACATAGCCACTTGCTGTTGGTTACTCATGCTAGTCATATCAAAGTCAAGGAAAGCCTGAGCACGTTGTACGTTAGCCTGTTGCCTGTTGTTAAGGTTAGCCATGTCTAACTGTGACATAGCTGCAGCATCTGCCATAACCTTAGCATTCCTAGCATCTAGGTTAGCAATGTCTACAGTCTGAGCCATACGAGCATTCTCTAGTGCAACCTGTTGCTCAGCGGTAAAGTTAATCTTAGCTACATCAGCGATACGTGCAGCATTCTGTACACGTGACTGAAACGCTTGGTCAAACTCTAGACCTAAGAACTTAGAGCGTTGCTCAGCAGCAAACATAGCAGCCTGTTGCTTGTTAGACAAGTTCTGTGCTTCAAAGCTTGCACGTGTCTGTGCATCCATCTGTGCGATAGGTAGTGCAGACTCCATAGCAGCCTGTACAATAGCCTGACCAGCCATGCTTGATGCACCTAGCCCACGTGAAGCTAGTGTAGCTGTAGCAGCCCTCATAGCTCCTGCAGCCCATGCTGGTGTCTCACCACCCTCAAACTGTTGTAGTAGTCCTGTAAGCTGTCCCTGTACGGTAGCCTCAGTAGATGGCACACCTGTAGCTGCAGTAAAGTTAGTCTCAGTCTTAGCACGTGCAAAGTCTACAGCACTAGATACTTTCATCTCTGGTGTTACTTCTAAGGGTGCTACACCCTCTACACGTTGAGCACGACTAATTTGTGCAGCAGTTAAGCCTAGCTGTGCTAACTCATCTGTTGACATAGTAGCAGCCTGAGTTAACGCTTCTGCGCTGGGCTTACCAGTCACAGCAGTAAGCTTAGACATGACATTAGCTACTTCAGCAGCAGCCTCTTTAGGTGTCATACCTGCAGCTTCAAACTCTTTTGCTAGGGGTGCATTAGCAGCTATGTCTGCCTCTGTCTGAGTAGCAGTATCAGCTTCTGCTGCAGCCTCACCTGTACCTTCAGCAATCATACCCTCCGCTTTTTGTGCCTCAGAGGTAGTGGCTACATCAGACTTAGTAGTCATAGACATAGGATCACTAAGAGCAGCGGCCTGTAGTTCTGTAGTACTATCTGTGCCTACACGTGCTACGTTTGCATTAGCCTGTGATAGATTAGCTTTAGCTACAGTGACTTTGACCTGCTGCTCATCTACAAGCTTCTGCATTACCTCTCGTTGAGGGTCATCAGCAGGAAGGTTAGTCAGCTGTTGAGACAAGGAGTTTAGTGTACCCTGCTCTTGAGATAGATTCTTCTGTGCAGTGTCTAGTGAAGCGCCTACATCAGTAAGAGCCTCTCCCGCTTGCGTATACTGTTCTTGCTTATATAAGTCTAGCTGTTTGTCATACGTTTCTTGGGCTGCTTTAGTTTTTTCTTCCCAACCACTCTGTTTTAATTTAGATATAACTGGTGTAATTTCATCAGCAAGTGTTTTCTTAGCATCACTTAAATAGCGTCTATTAACAACTGTAGATGTACCATCTTCAAAAGTAAAGATCCAGTTCTTTTTACCACCTGATACTTCATATTTATCTGGATTAGGAACTAATTTTTCTGTACCATCAAGACCTATTAACTTGTCAAACATTTCATCACTAGGTAACTTACCTGATTCCAAAAGCATATCAATGCCTTTTTGAGAATGTTCAGCCCAAGAAAGATCCTGTAGTATTTCACCAGTGTCAATCTTTTCAGGTGCAGTAGGTAGACCCTGTGAGGGGTCATACTCAGGTTCTACAGGCTGACCTACAGGTAACTCAGGCCTAGGTAATCCAGGCCCAGGTAATGCAGGCCCACCTGTAAAGTCACCTGGCTGTTTAATAAGATCAGGTGTGTCTATACCCATATCAAACCCACCAGTAGTGTTAGGAGTAGTAGTATTCCCTAGAGCACCAAACTGTGCAGCACCACCACTAGTTTCATAATGATTTAATGCAGAACCATAATCCTGAAATGTAGCCCCACCTACTTTGAAGTATTGATTATTACCTTCGCCTATAGTTGAAATACCACCATTGGCATAACCCTGCCTCTTAGCATAACCACCATTAGCCATACCAATACGCTTCTGAGCTAGTTCTGCCATCTTGCCTACACGTGCTGCTGCACCAGGTTGTGAAGCTAAGAACTTAGCCTGCTCATCTGCTTGCATACCCTTCATTTCAGGTATAATCTTACCCATCTGTTCAGGAGTGAAACCTGCAAATCGTTTAGCCATTATAATAGTCCTTATTAATTACCTATCTTCATCCAGATTGCAGCAGCAATGAAGGTGAACACAGTAATAGTAGTAATTTTTACAAATGTATTCCATACACTCTGTCTTGTTTGACGCCATGTATCAAGCAAACTACGTATCTCACGTATGTCTACAGAAGCGGTTTCATCATGTAGACCTAACTCACGCAGGACTAACTTAGCCCCACGCTTAGCTGCACGATCTAGCATATCTTCTAGCTCTTCTGTAGTTAGCTTTACGTCTGACATAGTTAAACCTATTTTAATGTATTTGTCAAGTTATATTATGGTTTAACAGGCCAGTCTGCGTCTTCCAAGTTAGGCCAGTTAGAGTGAGAGGTAATATCACGTAGAGCCTGACGATACGCTGTCATAGCATCTGTCATTGTTACATCTGACAAAGCATAGAAGTCTGTCTCAGCTAGTTTCTCATCACGTGTCTTACGATTAGTCTCAGCAACTGCAGCATCTAGTGTAGCCTGATACGCAGCCTCATGTTGAGCTTTGGTTGTAGTAGTCTCTACACCCTCATCGTCTGTCTCTGTAGTATCAGCAAACATGTCTACTGCTGTGTAGTTAATCATCCAGTAACTAGCAATGATGTCCTCACCAACCATCTCTGGCATAGGTGCAGTCTCTTCTGTGTACTGACCAGTAACAGGGCGTGTAGGTAATGCATTACGCTGTACTGTCTGGTAAGCTGTAGTGCTAGGCTTTGGCCCTTCTAGTACACCTACCATGCCATACTTCTGCATGATGCCCTGTGTGATGTTCTTAGGGAAGGATACGTTAGGGTGATCCTTACGTAAGTCTCCGAATGTGTATGGGAACTTTACTACTGTTCCACCATTGATTTTAGCATACATGTTGTGTTCTCCTTGTTATGCTATTGCGTAGAAGATGTATTCTGCGCTTGATATGTTAATGTTCGTAGCACTTATTTGATTAACGATAAAGCCACTGCTTGCAGGGTCTACACTGTCATCAGTACCCTTGCCTGTGTTTACATTGAGAATAGTGTGCTGCTCATTCCCTGCAACAATACCACGTTCTGTATCCCAGACATACCAATCACCTGTGCTGTCAGTACGCTTGATTAAGATAAACCTAGCACCTGCACTAAATCCACAGTCAATAGTCTGACTAGAGCCGTTGCCTGTGTAACTCCCCACCTTGGATATGCCAGCTAGTGAGGCGAATAGGTAGGCTATGTAGGTGTTGGGAGAGCCATTTACATAGTTATTATTTACGCCTGTTGCTCCTACAGAAAAAGTTGTTGATGTAGGAGTTTCGCCATCCCAAAAGGTAGAGTTTGTACTGTTACCGTCCCAATTATTATTTAGAGATATAAACTTTCCAGAGCCAGGTAGGTCTGGATGATATACCGCCCAATGTTGCGTAGTAGACCGCACCTTAATCCACATCATCTCAGGCGCAACACCAAGGTTATGAGGAATAGTTTGCTTTGTACCTTCCCCCGTGTATGCCACTATGTCACAGAAGTTAGGCGCACGTTTCCAGAAGTAAGCATAGGGTGAATCACTCTGGCCTGAATACCCATTATTGCTTACTTTAAAGCTAGTATTGTTAAAGTCATAATACAAACCATAATTGCCTGTGTCTTCTGCGTTAGTATTATAAACATAAAGCCATCTACGAGGGGAATTACTAGATTGATTTGCGTGTATTCCACCTGTAAGTCTACTTACAGTTAATTTATTACCATCATTAGATAGATGCAAAGACATATCAGGGGGAAAGGATATAGATACTTGATCATACACACTTGCAGATGTTAGATCATATGTTTTGAATACATCAGTCGCACTCTCAGGCACAGCAGTACCACGGCGAATGGCCATGTAGATCATGTTTTGACTGGAACCGTTTACCCTTGAATTGCTGCTTTTTACATCAAACCCCGTAGCAGTTAGGTCAACCCTAGATGACTGTGAAAAACTAGACCCTGACGCATATTCAGCGGCACTAGATTCTGGTCTTAGCACGGCAGGGCCATCACTAGATGACGGAATACCTCTCATAGAGTCTATAAGAACCCAATCATCTGCTCTGTCTACGTTACGGATTAAAAGCCACTGAGGTTCAAACCCAAGACTGACACTTGGCCCAGTAGCAGAACCATTACCAGTATAACTCCCACACTTGATAATATCTTGATCCGCATCAGGGCCGAACTCACCATCACCGTCATTGTGGGCGAAGAGGTAGGCTACGTAGTTCTCGCCACCAGTTTTTACAATACTGTGAGTAAGTGTAATGCTTGAAGAATCTGCGGTTAAAAATTGTATGCTAGTGTTATCCTCAGCATTAGTATTATCTAAAAATACTCTGCCAGTGCCTAATCCACTTGTTAGGCTTCTGTGAAACACGCACCAGCTAGTATTTGAAGATAAATTTTTAACCATTATCATACCGGGAACTGAACCAAGATTATGAGATTTAACTACATTTCCAGAATCAGACCCCGTAAAAGTCACCACATCAAAGAACTTAGGGGCTTTGCGGAAAGTCCAAGAGACAATAGCACTAGTGTTTGAAATATTGTTACCACCGCCCCCCGTTCCTAATGAAAACCCATCGCTGTTAAAAGAAGTTAAATCTCCGTACGAAGTATCTTCTGCGGCTGCTGAGTTTGATACTAACTGATATGAGGGTGTTCTTTCAGTGTCGTGTAAGGAATGATTACTTGTAGTATCCCTATTCTTTAACCAAACCAAACCACCCTCGCCAGCAAGGTCAATCCCGTTGGTAATCGTTTGTGTAGAACCGTTACCATCATACAAATAAGTGCTGAACACCTCATCTACATCTAATGGCTTAACTAAAGTGTTAGCTGCTTGTCCTGCTACTCGTGCTACATTACTCATGCTATATCTCCTGCAGCTTTCTCTTTGCGTTTAGCCCAAACTTTCTTCATACGTTCAGATCGCATAACACGATCTTCTTTAGTCTCTTCTAAACACCGTTTCTTTTGTGCTTCTGACATTCTTTCTTTAGATTCTTCTGTTCTTTTAAGCCCTGTTAAAGATTTAACTCTTTTTAGTTTTGTCTCTAATGTCTGCTTCTTGCCTGTTTTTGCCTTGGAAAGTTTTCTTTTTGTTTCCTCTGACATAGGTTTACCATAGTTAGGGTTAAGCTCACCTGTTTGAGATTCCGATATACGCCTCTTTGCTGATTCTGTATGCTTGTATCCTGTAGAGCCTGACATACCCCCTAAACATTTATTTAAGCACTTGGGGTTTGCTAGCTCTCGTTCAGTAACCACAAGAGACTCCCAAAGCAAACACTCGTCATACGTACCTAAAAACAAAACAGCACGTACCCAATCATCAGAGTTTTTACATTCTGTCTTACGTCTACCGCCGAACTTACTTACAAATACAGTGCCGCTGCCAGCGTAGTTATCTTCTGGATCACCTGCATGAATACCTCTGTAAAACTCTCCAGTAGACTTACGAACCCACTGATAGCCAAACGAGTCTTTCTCTTGTTGTTCTATCATGCTATGTTCTCACCTGCTTTCTTACCCAAGTAAGACACACCTGCATCAACCGTGACAAACGTGTATAACTCTTTTGTTGCTGTTGCTGTTGGTGCTGCACCTAAGTGCCACTTGATACTGCTAGGCCATGTGATAGTGTAGCCACCTGTGTTGACTACCTCTAGTGCAAAACCTGTAGCTGTACCTGAAGCTGGTGGGTTAGTGAATGACACAGTAGTTGCACCACTAGGGGTAAAGCTGAATGTGCCACCTGTGGCTAGGTCTAGGGTTTGTGTGTAGGCCGCTGTAGAGTATTGGTAAAGGACTTCGTTAGAAGCTCCTGCTAGATAAAGTTTAGTACCATCATTGTTAAAGGCTATTCCAAAGCCTCCACTGTCTTCTGAGGACACGTTAAAGCTAACGGAATCATAAGAAGCAGTACTTAAATTAAACGCAGTAGATAGAGAATACTGGAACACATTATCATTAGTGTCTCCAAACAAATACATCTTTGTGCCATCACCGTTAAAGACAAAGCCATAAGGGGCCGAATCTTGAGACGACACGCTAAAACTTACATTGTCGTAAGATGCAGTGCTTACATTGAAAGCTGTAGATAGAGAGTATTGAAAGATGCTGTCATTACTTGCCCCAACAATGTACATTTTAGTACCATCATTGTTGAAAGCTATTTCTGTTGGGACACTATCTTGTGATGAAACACTAAAGCTAAGTGAAGCATATGACGCAGTAGATAAGTCATATGCTGTAGAAAGTGTGTATTGATAGACTGTATTGCTGCTATCACCAAGCACATACATCTTTGTTCCATCATTATTTAACGCCAGACCAAAGGGGGAAGTATCTTGAGAACTTACACTAAGAGACTTGCTTGCATATGATGCAGTACTAAGATCAAAACCTGTGGAAAGTGTATATTGATATACACTATTTGAGGTGTCATCACTGACATACATTTTAGTGCCATCAGGATTAAACACTATACTGGTTGGATAACCTGCTTGGCTAGCCACACTAAAACTAACACTATCATAACTAGCACCAGCTAAACTATACCCCTCACTCCCAGAGCCATCAGTACCGTTACTCCCCAAGTACCTGCCAGCCTTAAGGCCATTCTTTATTTTAAAACTTTTATCGTTAGCCATTCCTTCACCTTCCAGATTAGCTTAAGTTGTCGGCTGTCTTAGTGCCGATATAAGAAGTACCACCATCGTCAGTACTGAATGTAAACACGTCTGTCTCACCTGTAGCAGGAGCAGCAGGAGCTACACCACCAGCAAACTCTATTGAGCTAGGCCATGTGATTGTTGCTCCTGTGGCGGTGGAGTATTGATAGATGGTGTCGTTATTTGCGCCGACGATATACATCTTAGTACCGTCAGTGCTAAATTGAACATCTTTATTATCTATCTCTTGTGAATTAATACTAAAAGAGGTTACATAAGATGCAGTGGTCAAATCCCACGCAGTAGAGAGGGCATAGCTGAATATTTTATATTCTGCATTATATCCCGCAAGAAAAAGTTTTGTTCCATCACTGCTAAAAGCAAGCCCATGAACATAGTTTGCTGTTGCGCTAAAGTCAAAGCTTACTGAGTCATAAGAACCCGTAGAAGCATCCCAAGCCGTACTTAGTCCGTATTGATAAACTTTATCATTCTGTTCACCAGTAACAAACGCTTTAGTACCATCTGGCTTAAAGAAAACGCCTAGGGGTTCATTGTCTTCTGATGTACTAAAACTCTTAGATGCATAAGATGCAGTGCTAATATTCCACGCTGTTGTCATGTTATATTGATAAACATACCTATCAGCAACGGATTGTCCCTGCACATAAAAAGAGGTTCCATCTGGTTTAAAAAATATACCCTTTGGAGTTGTTACTTGTGAAGCTAAAGAAAAGGTAACACTGTCAAAACTAGCAGTTGATATATCCCAAGCAGTTGAAAGAGAAAACTGGTCTACTGAGTCACCACTGCTACCTACAACATATACTTTAGTACCATCAGACTTAAAATAAAGGCCCTCTGGACTGCCTTCTTGAGCATTTACACTAAAACTCTTGCTATCATAACTAGCAGAACCTAAGTCGTACCCTATAGCACCACCAGTAACCTCTAACTGAAACGACTGCACATCCCCTGCATTACTGATGGTGTACGTTGTGTTAGCTGCTAGTGTGTCTTTGAAGTAGTTGCCTGTGCTAAGATTAATAGCACTCCCTGTGATACTACCTAGTGTTACATTAGTAGGACCACCTACTTCTACAGGATTCTTTAGGATGAAGTCTTTATCGTTAGCCATTACTTAGCTCCATCTATTGCTTGTACAGCTTGGTAGGATGTACCACCGTCTGTCGTGCT
>Ga0208667_1000716_pt1 | contig 13421 bp, 23 predicted proteins | sample 11BtaG_FD_184085 | JGI IMG/M metagenome (GOLD analysis project Ga0208667, IMG submission 184085) | Marine viral communities from the Subarctic Pacific Ocean - 11B_ETSP_OMZ_AT15265_CsCl metaG (SPAdes) (version 2) | ecosystem: Environmental > Aquatic > Marine > Oceanic | place: Pacific Ocean... | reverse complement strand
ATCTATCTCAAACATTCTTTGTTCCCTAAGATAACCGTCTAAAATCATATCGAGTTTTTCCGGTAAGGCTTCAAAGATTCCTAAGATTAATCGTCTATTTAAAGACAACCATATTTTATGTTGAGTGTTCAACACAACCTTTGGCATATCATTTTCATTCATCGAGATTACCAACGGGGGTAACTCTACATCTTGCACTATTTTAAATTCTACATTCGTTTTCATTTTATCACATCATACTTATTGACATGAAGATTCCCTCCATGTCTTTTGTTTTAATCAAGGCTTCAACATTAGAGAAGTCTCCTGCACAATACTTATCTGTATAATCTACAAGAAGACCCGCTAATACCATAGCCATTCTTTGCTTACTAGCATTGACGATAAGTTTACTTAGGTCTATCATCAACTCTTTTTTGTCTCTTTCATGTGCCATACAGTCGTAACATTGTTCTTTCAACATTACATCATGTCCATGACACCATGTATTGACCCATCCTGTTCCATTACATTTTTCACATTCCATTATTTTACCTCCAACAATTTTATGTTAGCACCAAAGGTTTCATTGTATGCTATAATTTTTTCATTACCTTTGTTGATAGCATGATTCTTGGGCCACCAACTAGGTTCTTCTCTCTTAGTCCAATGTGCAAACTGCCACTTACCTTCAAGGTAGTAGTGTTGGTAAGAATCAATAACATATTCCCAACAATGCTCACCATACTCATTTGGTATTCTATATTTGTCAAACATAGCAATAGATACAGGTGTTGCTAAACTACTATCTGCATCATATTCTATTGGTGTTTGTAGTAGTCGGTTGTAAGTGCCATGTCTCTTATTGTAGTATCTTAGCGAATACTCTTCACAAAGAGCCAAACCATGCTCAAACAACCATATAGTATTGTCATTGTTTTGTCTAGCCCATATAGTGCTAGGATGGTTAAGCATAGCAGGTTTCATTAAGATAGATTCTGTATCTTCGTGGTATTGTTTTAGTTGTGCTAAGGTTGGTTCTTGACCATATCTATCTGTGTATTCTTTAAACAAAGCATTAGTATGTAGCATTTGACAAGTTTCTGTCGGCATCTTAACTACATGCTTGTTTATCATTAGTTGCGCTGATTCAATCGGGCATTTTGATAATGCAAATATATTCATTGTATCACCCTCTTCTGTACCCAATATTGGTAAGTTAGCATAGCAACTTTAAGCAAGTTAAAATTTTCTGCACTTGGGTTTTTCTTAAAATAAGAAAGGGCAATATCCATTCCCTCATTTGCGTGTTTCTTATGCTCTTCTATCTGCTCTCTAGGGGCAGGTTCAAAGACAGTACCATAACCATCTGTTATTATTTTATATATTTCTTTATCCATTACTTTCATCTCCATTTTTATTTATTGTTGGTGGGATGTAGTCTTTGTCATACAAAACAAATAATTCTGTATGACAATGACTACAAAGTTGAACTAGAATATTATCTTCTATTTCTTCTAGTTCCATTGTTTTAAATTCCATAAACACCATTGTTGATGCTACTAACCCACATTTGTAGCACTTAGGAATTTTCTCTTTACGCTCTTTTACAAAGAACTGTTTGAGCCAGTTGAGCATTTAATCACAATTGACCCTTAAAGAACTTCTTGTAGGCTTCGATAACCTTTCTCACCCGAAGGTGAGGGTTATCGTCAAGAAACTTATCAAATTCCTTGATTAGTCCTACAAGATATTCTCCATCTTTATTCAAGTCTTCTTTAGGCTTTGAGCGAGTTTGTCGTTTCTTTTTTTGTGTCATTGTTCTCCCTCAAAAGTGTCGTATTGTTTCTTGTTGGTAATCATGATGCTAGCCTTTCTTTTAGTTATACCGTCGAAACTACCTTCATAACCTAAGTTTTCTAAGTATTGGACTTGCTTAGTTGTAGCAGGTTCGTTACTGCAAATTCTCTTAAGAGTTTGTAGTTGGTTTGGCGATAACTCTTTACCATTAGCCATTCTTCTTCTAATGTCTAGTAAGAAAGAAGACTCCCATATTGATATAGGAAAGTCACCGTCAAAGACAGGTAAACCATAGTAGTCACACATATTCTTGAACTCGGTAACTTCTGTGTTGTTAAACATTGATAAGTCGTTTAGTTGTTGTCGCTCTTGGGCGTATTTATCGGCATTGGTAATTAGAAGATTCTCTTTACGCTCTTTTTCTTCTTGTTTATACCTAGCCTCTCTTTCAGCCTGTTGTCTTTGATATTCTTCATGTCTTAGTCTTGTTCGTTCTTGTCTTTCTAAACGCTCTTGTTCTGCTCTTTCCATTCTTTCATGTTGTTGTTTAGTTAGTTTGTCAAGTCTAACATCTTCGGCATCAAGTTTGACTTTGTGAACAATATCATACATGGCATGGAAGTAAATCAAATCACTCCACAACTTATCGTTAGGATAACCTCTAGTTGTTTGTTGATTCTTTGGGTTATTTGGATGATTCCAACGCCATACAATAGATGACATTTGGTAACCATCATCACCCATTTTACCACTACCACGCTTTAACACACGACTTTTGATTTTGTATTTCCTATCAGTCCAACACCAATATTGGTCTTTAGACTTAACATTAATTCTCAAATCAGCCTCTTTAATTTTATCAAACATTTGAGTAAAGTGTTCACCGTTAGTGTGCCACCATGCTGTTTGAATCATAGATTGTGTTCTTTCGTTAATCCATTCTTGAATCATCTCATCAGTAATTTCGGATTCTTTGAGTCCGGTTCTCTCTTTGATTTCTCTAAGAATAAGATATGAACCGATATGTTCACTACCGACACATTCTTCATTACCGTTTTCAGTATTCAATATCTTGAAGTGATAGACAACTCTATGTCCACAAAGGCACTTACCTGCATGTTCATTTACCCATGATGGTCTTTCGTTAGAATTACCACTCCACCAAACATCTCCGGTAGCAATCCATTCGTGTTTTGCTTCCTCATAGTTGTCTGCATTAGATAATGCTACCATATTTGCGATAAGTTTCTTATCCCAATGTCCGTCGCCTAAACTTCTTTTGACATTTATTCTCTCTACTTCTCTTTCTAAACTTAATTCTATTGCTTCTCTTGGTATTTCCATTTTTATTCCTCCATTCAGTTTTTTGGTTTTGGGCCACAATAATATAGATTTTTCTTAGCCCTTGTTATAGCAACATAACAAATGTTTCTTTCTTCTTGCATATTAGATGCCTTTGGATGTGGCATTCTTTCAGTTGCTAGGATGAATACATTATCAGCCTCAAGACCTTTAGCCTTGTGAACAGTTGATAATTTAATATCACCTCTTGTTTTACTGTTAAACAGTTTCTCGATTTCTTTGATGATGCCACCAACATAGTTTGCTTTATCAGCAAATATCTTGACACATTCATACTTATCACTAAGTGTGTTTGCTTGGTTTTGCTTTTCAGCCCTAACCAATTTGTTGTATTCGGTGTGATAATTCATGTCAAGTAGTTCAACAAATTCTTCGGATGACATACCTTCGTTCTTAGTAATCTTTTTGACATAGTTTACCAAACCTTTGTGCATGTCACGACCTAGAATATATGCTGACTTACCTTGTGTGATTAAGTCGTAGAAAGCACCGACTAGTGGTGCATTATATCTACACAATACCATGTCACCTTTCTGTGGGTTTAGGTATGCATTTACATGAACACTACCTGTTTCAGCAGTTTCCAAACAATTGAAGTCTTTGACATATCTGTTTGCTTCTGCAACTACTAACTTAGGACATCTCCATGTTAGAGTCAAACCAAACTCTTTGACAGTTTTACCTCTTAATTCTAATTGTTTCTTGAAGATACCAATACTGCCGCTATCTGCTCCTCTAAAGCCATAAATTGCTTGATTCTTGTCACCAACAATAATACATCTGCCGTTTTCTGTGCATGACAAAACTAATTGTCTTTGCATCTCATTGAAGTCTTGTGCTTCATCAACGAATAAAATATCAAATTGTGGTAGAGGATAGCCATTGACTAATGGTAGCCAAATCATATCATCGAAGTCAATCTCATGGGTAATTGATTTACATTCATCAAGTATTTGACAAACTGATTGAACACCCATAGCCTCTTCATTATCATTGTAGAATTCTATGTTATATTCGTCAATCAATTTGTAGATTTCTCTTTCATTTGTGCAATCAATCATTGAGCCTTTAACCAAACTAATTAGTTTGACAAGTGGTTGTGCGTGATAGTCACGACCTAGAATAACATCAATGATATTCTTTACCTTCCAGTTGTTTACTTTAGTTCTTCCAACTACATCTCTAACTGCTTTCATACCTAATGCGTGAAATGTCTTTGCCTCTACACCTTCGGGTAGTCTTTCTTGTAGTTCGGTTTGGATAGATTTGTTAAAGCACAGAAAACCCTTTCTTGCTTCACTTGCTCTATTTGCACCTTCTACGATTGTGAAAGTCTTACCTGTTCCTGCACCGGCATTGACTATTACATCATTAGTTGTGTTCGTTATTTCGTTCCATATTTTGTCTTGTTCTATTGTTCCTTTTATCATTATTATCACCATTTTTATTTGGGGAGTGTGAGGTGGCTGATTGAATCAAGTAACGCATGTTCCCCCCGAAACATGGTAAAAATATCTAGGAATGATATTACTTCTTTGTTGCCACTTTACTTAAAATTCAATCAGCCGTAAAACGCTATAACAAAAGTTAGTGAAACCAACTAGTGTTATGGCGTGAGGGGTAGCGAGTGGTGGTCGCCTCTACTAAGGGGTCGGGGAGTATATAAAGGAGGAAGCGAAACCTCGCACCCCCTTTCCGACAACGAAAGTTAGTGAAATTACTCCTCTTCAAGCGGGGTCAATCCCTCTACTGTTCCATCCCACAGACCTAGACGATATTCTTTTTTGAGTCTCGTCATCAACCTCTTTTTATTAGCAAGGGCGAACTCTTTGTGGGTTTTGTAGAAACCACCACCGGATTTTTTGTGGCGTGGGGTGATGTATTGCATGATGCTATCATATTCCATGTATGCCATAGAAGCACTATGCATGGTTTTACCCAATTTCTCTACATTGACCCTTACCTTAGCAGGAAGGTCGCTCTTGTTACCTTTGTGGAAGGGTGTTCCTTCCTTGCCCTTCAACAAAGCCTTCAACGACTTCCAAACGCCTTCTCTAGCCTTTTCGTCATTATCTCCAACCTGCAAGTTTAATTCTAGCACCTGTCTTATTCCATCCGAAATTTCTGCCCCCGATTCTAGGTATTCTTCGACATCTAATTTTATGTGTGTCCACTTTTCATCTTCCATACAGTTACTACCGTTCAAATTACATATAAAGTCGGCTAATGTTTCATTTTAAATTTTTATTCAAATTAACCCTACTTCAGATTAGTCTCATTCTCAATCTCACATATTTCTCACCCCTAAACGGGCAACTGCGCCATTGTTCTCAATAGTCTCATTATTCTCACCCTAGTGTCAAAGGGGGGAGATTTGAAATCGGAAAATTTACTGTTAAGAAACTAAGCAGTAAAATTTGAGAGAGGAGAGGGGATTGAGAGAGGGGGTGAGAATAATGAGAATAATGAGAATAATATATAATTATTAAATATCTTACTAGTTATACTTGATAACTATCAAGAAACTTTGTCTCACTATTAGTCTCACCCTCAAAATTTTGGTGAGACACTCGATTTACTTCTATATTATATGATATATTATATTGATATTGGCATATGTATATTCTATTCATTATACATCCAATTGGGAAAGACTATATCAAAGTATGAGTAAAATTGGTAGTAACAAGTTAGTTACAAATGAAGGCTTATGCTTATTAATGGACTTGGTTACTTTGGAATCTCGACAAACCATAAAAAAATTGAGAAACTCCGGCTACTCGTTCAAAGCAAGGGAATGCGTGATTCTTAGTATGTTTGATGAGAGGTTACTAACTAACTAGTATTTAGATAACTTACAATCTCTTTCTATTTTCTACCGTCTTATATTTTCAACTTTGACTTTCGCCTTCGTTTCTCAATGGTGTTATGGCCACTAATAGCCATTGGAATAGGAGGGTTGTTCAACTAACATATAATATCGCTATATGCTCACCCCCGCACTACCTCTAGTGAAGGTATTGGTATTCGTCGAACAACCCGTGAAACCTGCTTTTGTAGCAGGGTGGAAGGAGTGGGAGTATTGGTCGAAACCAATAACTCCACAACTCCCTCCTGTAGGTAACAAACCGAGCATGGTTTGAATCAAATATTACCGTCATATATTGGAACTAAATCTTCAAACTCGATTAGTTCACAAATGCTCGAATGGTCGAAGTCCTTTTTCGTTGTGTAACGACGACCATTTATTTCGAATTCTATGAAAACCAATATCATGATTTTCTAGCCTCTCTTGTCATCTTGATGATGTCCGGTGAACATTTACTTTCACTAGCAGTTATCACCTTGAAATCACAATCAACTACTACATTTTCAACATCGTAGTTATATTTTTTGAGTTTGATTGCTGACTCAAACCCTTTTTGAATTTGACCAACTAATTCCAATGGCGTTTCAACTATCATTTGTCTAATAGTTTCATCACGCTGGATTCTATCAGTATACCACTTAGATTCTATCTTTAGTGTCATGTTGTTATAGCCATGAAACACTTGCGAAACTACTTCAACATCATCTATCTTGTGTCCACCCGACCAAGACGAATATTTATGATTTAAATTGTCTACTTGAATGTAATTACCTTGAACGCCTGTCCATTCTTTTACAGATTTGGCCGTTTTTCTCTCTTCAGCACAACCTCTACCGTTACTTATTTCATTGATTGCTTCTACAACCTTGTCTTTTGTCCAACTATCGTTAAGTGTGCATAGCATTTTACCATCAAGGTAAATATCGTATGTTGTAGTTTGCTTATCTACAGTTCTAAACTTGTAGATAGGTCTTTCCTCATTATATTTACCCCGAAGCGTTATACCACGCTTTTGTAAATCACTAGCAAGCCTCTTCTTGTTAGTCTTATTCATCTCTTCTTCATGCTCGTATTTTATTTCTATTACTCTTGTGTATATTATGTCAGTCATACAATAACCTCCGATGTATATTGGGTCATGGGGTATATCAAACAAGTTCTCAAAGTGAACCATATGGTTGTCTCCCTAATCTTTTGTTGGCGTAGTCTAGGAGAGACAACCTTAAAAAAAGTGGCATAGACATCGGTAGTGAGTGATTTTTTCTTGGTTCTCATAAGAAGTGCTTATTCCCTGCACTGTATGAGTTCATTCACTACCGATGCTATTATTGAGTATGTGGCAACAAGGGGTTGTTTTGTGGATTAACGGTTTTATTCGGTAGCCTCCGTTATGGCTACTGGCAATTCACCGTTCCATCGGTTCTCGTTGTAAAGTCGTCTTAGTTTGCCGCCTGTGATTTGTGCCATTGTTTTTGCGTAGTCTTCTGCATCAGTGAAAGTGCCACCACCGGACTTTCCATGCTTGAAGATAACAGACCCAACAATACCGTGATTGTAGAAGTTGATTGATGCCTCAATGACATCATCAACCGCAGTTGAAATTGATTGTTGCACATCTTCCGGTAGAGTAGAGCGAGAAGGCATTAAACCTTCGTGACCCATTGCTTTTACTAATGCTCTAACACTTGACCAAAATTGATTAGCCTGTGTTTCGTCAGTAGCCTTGACACCTTGCTTGAGCAAGTTCTCAAGTGCAACATCACTTACCTTGTTTGCTTTCATGTTCGTTTGCATGCTTTTCATTTTACTAATTACATTATTTAGTTCCATTTTTATCTCTCCTGTGTTTTACCACTACTTCAACCCCTTGAAGCAATATATATTGGGGTGAATAGTATATCAATCAAGTTCCCAAAGTGAACCATATGGTTGCATCAATGCTCTTTTTGATTAAGCGTAGCGTTATTAGATGCAACCCTAAAAAAGGTAAAAACCGCCTACCCCTAAAGATAGACGGTTTTTTTGTCCGTGTGTGCGACTATTCCTCCTCTTCTGCTTCATTCCATGCATTCATGAACTGCTCCATATATTCATCGAAAATCAGGCCTTGCATTATTTGACCAACCTCAAGACCTGTATGATGGGATTCGATTTTAATGTTTAACGGTGTTCCTATTACATCGTGATATGTTGTATATATTTCACCAAAATAAATCGGTATCAACCCATCTATATATTCATGAATTCTATTATCATCATCATAGTTTTCTTTATATTCTTTAACTTCTGCATGCCAATCTATTACTGTCATGGTATAAATGGGTAGATATACCTATAATCGGGTTCTCCAAAGTCACACCATATGGTTGCTTCGCTAATCTTTGGCGTATTATACTAGCAGAAGCAACCTTAAAAAAACTTGAACCGCATAGCGATTTTAACTCTTAGATTTCGATTTTATTTAAATTTTCAAAAATGAGTATCGCTATGCGGTTCTATGGAGTGCTGTGGCAACATGGGCTATTGTGCCATTAGACTTATTCGGTAGCCTCCTTCGCTTCCTTGACTGGTAGTGCTAAACCTGTGATGTTATCGTCGGTTAGTTCACCGTTCCAGTTACCTGCTTTGTATGAGTCAGTTAGAAGTCTTCTAACGCGACCACCAAAGTATTCAGCCATTTCTTGAGCCGATTCAAATTTGTTACCCGATGCGTTACGCATTGGCATAACAGTATCTAGCACAAGTTCAATATCAGTAATACCCGCAAAAGCAGTTATTACTCGACTCACAACAGAATCCGCAACGGCTTGAACTTGTGTAGGCAATGCTGTTGGTTGCCCCTTGCGAATAGGTGAGTTTGGGAGTGTTTTGCACAAAGCCCTAATACTAGCCCAATATTGGTCGTATTGAGTTTCGGTCTGTCCTTCGGCTTGGGCAGATGTAATCATGCCTCTAAGAACGCTATCTAACGCTCCGACATCATTGACATCTAACCAAACTATAATATCGTCAGTTTTGGTTTTCAATTTATTATATTCCATATTTTTTCATCTCCTGTGTGTTTGCTAATTACACAATAACCCATGAAGCAATACATAACAGGTCAAACACCCTATAAATCAGATTCTCAAAGTGAACCATATGGTTGCAGAAACATTCTTTTTGATTTCTGTGTCTGCAACCCTAAAAAAAGCCAATCCCGCCCCCGAAGGGGCGAGAAAGGCAGTTATAACCCGCAGGTTATATCAGTTCATAATTAAAAGGATGTTCCGCCACTAAATTAACAGTAGCGGCCATGTTTGGTGAAGTTCGGCACACTAACCCATTCACCTGTCCATTCACGGTCATTCAAATACCATGTGAAGTCTTTTTGATAAATGTGTACATCATCAAGCCCATTCAATCGCTCTTTTGTGGTTACTGTATTCCATCCGGCTGATGAAATGCATAGGCCGTCAAAAAGTGTTAGTTTTGCTATGATATGCCCGTGAAGTAGTAAACACGGAATAATACCCCGTCTAACTTCGGTATTACCTCGCTTGAAGTTTTTATTCTCGTATAATGCCCTTATTGCGTCTTGTGTTATTTTTCTCATCAATATCCCTCCATGTCTTCAAAGTCAATGTCATATTTTATTACTTTAACTTCAAACAATGTGTCGTTTGCTTTTTCTTCTATTTTTTCAATGAATGCCTCAGCATTAACTCTACTTGAGAAAACGCCCATAACATACATGTTCAACTTATCTTCATAGTTCTTAACTAGATATACCTCTTTCATGTTATTATAATGTGATAAGGTATATAATCGGGTTACACAAAAAGTTACACCATATGGTTGCATAAGCACTCTTTTTGACTTACCTGCTTATGCAACCCTAAAAAAAGGGAAAACTCCCCCAAATCCTAAGATAAGGGGGAGTTTTTTAACCGAGTGTGCCTATTTGACTCTAAACTTTATGTCTCTACTGCCTAAATCCGATATTCGCTCTAGGTTGTTCTCTTCTTTCCACCACTCTAATGCGCCCCAATAGTTATGAATGTGATTTCTGCACATTATATGTCTTCGGGTTCTGCTGTAGTAGTCAGGTATAGCGGGAACTGATAGCAATATATTATTGCATGGTGTTGAACAATGTCTTTCATGACACCAACCAGTGCCGTCTAATCTAACTTTAGTTATTTCACCAATGCTGATTATATCTCCTTTGTTCAATTCTTTAGGCGTTCTAGCGTCATTTGACATATAAAACAGGTCTTCAACTGTATAACTTCTCATAGTATTATTATGCTGTTTAATATATAGTCGGGCTACTCTAAAGTTACACCATATGGTTTGATTAACCACGCTTGTATTTACAACCATATGGCTTTGTTCCAAAATTTTTTTTCTTTGTTAAAATAGGTTATTTAACCAATATTCGTTAAAATTAACCTATTAACTATTGTCCTTAACAAGTTAGACCATAAAACTACTACATTTATTACCCTTATATTACTACGACCCTTCAAGGGAGGTTGTTGCATTAGTAAGGATATTGACTTTGGCCTATTATCAAGGTTAAATACAATATCACAAAAACTTAGAGAGTTACTTAAAGAAACTCAAACTAAGGGTAATGAATATACTGATGAATTAGATGATGAGTTAAAAGAACTTAAGATTAAGTTAAACACATTACTACGATACATTAGAGATGTTAAAGCAAAACATAAAATAACATTACAAGGTAAAGTTAAAGATACTAAAGATAGTAATTTATTTGATTTTAATTAACTTATGTTAAGATTTTATTCTGGAAATACATAATATAAGAAAAAAAATTTTGCGCTAGTGCTACACAAAATCCGCCACATTTTTTAAAAAAAGAGTTGAATTTGAATGAATTGGAAAGAAGAGATAAAGAAAGATGAAAAATTACCTCTACCGAGATATGCAAATGAGTTATTGGAATTGATTGAAAGAATAGCAGAACTAATAGACACGCAAGCACCTTTGGAAGCCCAAGACGCATGGCTAAAAGAAGTAATGGATAGAGGTATATACCAACCTAAAAAAAATTCCTAGAAAAATTTTTGAAAAAGTTGTTTAAAATAAAAGGTGAATAATATGACATGGAAAGATATGTTGAAGAAAGATGATGGAAGAAAGGAATTGAGACGACAGATTGCTCATCATAGATGGAAGAAAGAAAGCAAGAAGCGTCAAATGGCTAGGAAGAACCAAGATAGTAAAAAACCAAAAAGAAAAGTGAATTATGCCAATCCAACAAGACTTGAGGATTTTCCTGAACATATAAAGGGAATTAGCCTACCTAGTAGTTTTGACCCCCATAAAGATAGTGTAGAAGATTATCTTAAAGACCCTAAAAGATTTGAAAGGTGATAATATGACATGGGAAGATATAATGAAGAAAAAAGAAACCATAGAGGATTTTGTTGATGAAGTAATAAAAAATGCTGAAAGAATACTAGACAAATATACGACAGACTATGATATTGACGACGACCATGATTTAAAAATGGAACTAAAAGATGTTTTAAGAAAGATATTTATTAGTTTGGCCTCCGACTATGTAGAGAAAAACCCCGATTTGTAAGGTGAATAATATGACATGGGAAGATATACTAAAACAAAAGGACTTTGACTTAGTTCGGCCAAATTTCCTTGTAGAACTGTTAGAAGAATATGGTAAAGAAGATGTAATAGATGTTTTAGAGACTATGTTAAAAAACAATGAGCAATCTCTAAAAGAACAAAATAAGGCTCTTAGAGAGTTCTTCCAATTAGATGCACTTAAGGATAGAACCATTGGTAATAATAATTCCAATACTTACAAAGAATCAATGGAGGCGTTGTATATGTTAATAGACAAAGAAGATTTAGATATATCTAAATTAAGATATGATGATGAATTAGAATATATTAAACTAAAAGAAGAATTTTTAGAAGAATCCGGCTACAGGATGGGCGCAGAAAATATGCTTATTGTCACACTAAAACAAGTGATAAGAGAACTCAAGAAAAAGGAAGATATAATGAAAAGAAGCATGAGAAAAAAACCCCAAACAAAAATCGCAGGATTGGGTAGAGTGCCAAGAGCCAAAGATACTGGAACTGCAAAAAGGGGTAGAGAGCGAATGTTAGATGTAGATGAGACTAGTTTTGATGACGAGAGTTATGAAGAACAATTAGCGGAGTCTACAAAACAAGAGTTGCTCGATGCTATTGAAAAATTAAGTCAAGAAGATTTAGTGAATATCTTTGTAGCGTCTAGGGGCGAAGTTAAACTAAGGTTGGATTAATATGACAAGGTGCAACTATCTCGATAAGTGGTTTGATGCCAAATCAAAAGAAGTAGATGAGAAAGAGGCAAAGTCAAAGAAGTGTTTTGTTACAGGTGATAAGAAATGAGTTGGAAAGATATACTAAAAACCATGAGTGAAGAAGACCGCAAGAAACTTATGGAAGATACTGAAAGGTCTATGAAACCTTTGATGATTACAAGAGCGCACCAAAAGGGAGCATTGGGAGATAGGTGGCGTTCAATGAAAAGGGATTATAGGTTAATAAGTAAAGACAGGCCTATTATTGAATTTCTGCAAGATATAGATGACGAAAAGCCTCCTTTTGATGTTATTCACACAAAGAACACTTTCAAAAGAATGGTTGAAGAATTTATGTTAGAACAGGGAATAGGCAAATTCAAAGAAGAATACGAGAAAAACAAAAAAGAAGAATATGAAAATGCCCCAAGATATAGTAGATTTGGGGAGCCGCCTCACAAATAAAGGGATTGAAGACATGAGTTGGAAAGATATAGTAAAACAAGAAGAAGACCTGTATGCAGACGATATTAAGGAAGCACTTAGTGATTTTGAACGGGCGAAAAACGATATTGAAAAAATTAAACAAGAATACATGGGCGTTGAAAAATATGTGGAAAAGTATGTAGATTTACTAAGAGATTACAAAGAAGAAATGCACTATATTTTAAATGCAACAAATGATTTAGACCCGTTTGGAGGTAGACATTCAAGTAATCCAAACATAGCGAGTGTCTATGACTATGAAAGTGAAGCATACGAGTTTTTAGGACGCATGCAAAAATTTGCAGAAGAACTAAAGAGATTATTGGATTGAAATACATGACTTGGCAAACTATTCTAAAGCGTAACACTACGCAAAATGCCATTGATAACTTTGGCAAGCAAAGAGATGTTTTGAAAGATTTAGATGAAGTTGTTAGACAGTATCAAGGTGAAGAAATGATTGATGGTGAAGAGTTTGAAGACTTAGCCGGAGAATATCATAGATTACATAAGACCACAATGGATAGCATTAAGAGAATATTAGGAAGTTTAGCGAGGGCTTGATATGAATTGGGAAAATGTAATTAAAGAAGATAGTC
>Ga0208667_1000714_pt1 | contig 13454 bp, 12 predicted proteins | sample 11BtaG_FD_184085 | JGI IMG/M metagenome (GOLD analysis project Ga0208667, IMG submission 184085) | Marine viral communities from the Subarctic Pacific Ocean - 11B_ETSP_OMZ_AT15265_CsCl metaG (SPAdes) (version 2) | ecosystem: Environmental > Aquatic > Marine > Oceanic | place: Pacific Ocean... | reverse complement strand
GCAACGTAGAAAGGCTAACCTTCAGATGAGAACAATGTATGAGCTTAGAGGTGCTGATGAAGCACAGCTATCACAGCTGTCTGAACTAGGCACGGAGATAGAAGAGCTGAACGCAAAATACTCTGACGGAAGCCTAACAGGTGATGCACAACAGGCTGTCAAAGAGGCTATTAACGACAAGCTTGAAGAGTTTGACGCTAAGTATAAAGAGTTCGGTCAAGATATAGAGTTTTCTGACAGAGGTGATAGGACTGTTGAACTTGATGAAGAAGTTAAAGAAACAGAGGAAGTAGAAATAAACAGAGAAATCTTCTCCGAAGAAGATAAAAAAGCTGTATCTGAGCTTGAGGAACAGTTAAAGACTGCCGTTGCAGATAAAGATACAAAGAAGGTACAAGAGATTACTAACTCTATTATTGAGATAGAGAATAAGTATCGTGATGCTGAGGTAACAGAAGAGACAGCTGAAACTCCTACCAAGGAGGCTCCAGTAAAAGAGGCTCCAGTAGAAGAGGTGGTAGAAAAGCCTGTCCAAGAGGCTAAAGAAGCAGCTACTGAAGAAACAGTGGTTGAGCAGCCTAAGACACCTTCAATACCTTTAGATGCTGAGATTAAACCTCAAGATGTAGTATCTCAAAAAGATAATGAAGGAAACACAAGGTTCTTTGCTAGGTATCCACTAAAAGACAAAAATATTAGTTCATTCTTTGAGGTTAAACAAGAAGAGGATGGAACAATCACTAGGGTTAGTGATAAGTCATATGGACCAGCGGTAAAAACTCTTAAGAAGAGACTAGCAAAAGAAGAGAAAGCAGCTAAGCCAGATCCAGTACAAGAAATTGATACTGAGGCTATAGGTATTGAAGAAAATACAATTGAAGATGCTGAGTTTCGTATAGAGGATCTTAACGAAGAGATCACTATTGAAAAAGGCAACATCAAAGAAGCTAAGGACAAGGCTAAAGAAGATATTGCAGCTGTTCGTAAATCTAAACTCCCCAAGGAAGAGAAAGCCGAGAAGATAGAAGAGATCAGAGCAGAGCTTCAAGACAATGTTGATGAGATAAATGGAAACATTGGCATCTACAAAGAAGATATCAATGCTTTAAAGTCTGATATACGAAAGTCTAAAAAAAGAATAGCTAAGCTTAGTGCTCTCCAACCCACAGCTAAGAAAAAACCAGCACCTAAGCCAGCACCTAAACCAGCCCCTGTTGAAGTTAAGACAGAAGAGGTAGAAATAACCCTTCTAGAAAAGAACGGATCTGTTAAACCGCTTACTAAAGAAGGTCCGACAAAAGACCCTAGAAATGTTCAAACAGGTAAGATGACCATTGAGTACGGTGATAAAGGCATAACCTTTAAGACCACCGAGGATACTGGTCGTATGAAAGAAGAGGGCGGGCAAATATTTGTTTCTAATGAGGAAATAAGTAAGATGCCCAACATAGGCAAGTTTGAAAAGAACACTAAGGAGTATGCTCAGCACGTAGCTTCTATGTTAGGTATCGCTGACCCTAAACCCAAGGGAGACCCTATAGCAAACCTAGTTGAAAGAGCTGTTAACCCTAAAGATATTGGCAAGGAGGGGACACCTAGCGCAAAAAGATTCACAGCTAAGCAGGGCGAGCAAATGGCTAAGATGGTTGCGAATTTTAACAAGGTGTTAAAACGTATGGGTGCAAGACCTGTAGAGGTTTTATTTTTTAATGATTCTGACTCTGTAGCCTATAGATCCTACAAGTCAGGTAAAAACGAAACATCTTCTAAGGGTTCGTACTACCGTAATTCTATAGTTGTAAATATTGATAAAGCAGATATAAGCACGCTGCCTCACGAGATGTTGCACGCTTATATAGCTGCTGTAAAGCTAGATGCAAAAAAAATTGTACAATTTACCAACACAATAGAAGCGGAGCTAAATAAAGGCTCTGATATAGAGCGTAAATTAGCTAAAGACCTAGCGGCATTTAGAGATCAGTACGTTAAGAAGGGGGTATACGGTAAAGGAAAGACTAAGGCAGATGCTATCATATCAGAAGAATTTCTAGCACAATACGTTGGTATGATGTCAGCGTATGCTGAACAGCTAGGACCAACAAAACAGTTGTCCTTTATAGATAAGATTAGATCAGCTGTTGTTAAGTTTCTGTCTGAGATTGGTATAGTAGATAAGAACCTTGTCGCTAAGATTAAAACTAGAGAGGATGCACTAAACTTCATTAACGGTTTTGTTGACGCACTACAGGGACGTGTAGACCCAACAGCTAAGCCAGAGGTTCAAGTTGAAGAGCAGGGCGAATCAGGAGAGGTAGGTACTATTGATGTACCTAGACAAGATATACAAGTCATCGACGCTCCTAAAGCGTCGGAAGACTCTAGGGATTTCGTAAGAGAATTCGTTACCGATATTAATATCAAGGATCTTAAGGGTAAGAAGTTTGTTACCAATATGTATGACTACACTAATGCAGGTCTTACACAACTAGGTAATGGATTGTCTATCAATCTTTTAGGAGGTAGAAACTATGTACCGCTAATGCTTAAGCTTAACGGCAAGAAGCTAGGCGAAGTCTCAAACCTTGCTGCGTTCAATACCAAAGCTCAAGCTGAAGGGTTTATTAGAAATGCACAGGAGGGTAAAGCGGATTTGTTTGCTCCACACTCTGGTACACTTACAGATTCTTGGCAGTTTCAGCATCATATATTTGAGGAGTTGGTAACACTAGTTCTGGACAATAAGATTATGAGCAACGCTGGGATTATTGAACTTTTTAACGATAGTATTAAGAACTCAGAAAAGAGTGTAGATCTATCAAGAAAGAAGCAGGCAGAATACAAGAAGAACGGGTACTATACCGTAGTAAGCAAAGGCAAAGAAAAAAAGATATACAATAAACCAAAGGCGGTTCTTTCTTTAAAGGATGAGTTTATATCTTTTGCTAAGGTATACAAAGAGAATACGGGTAAAAACATAAAAAACTTTAACTCGTTTAAAAAAGACCCTGCAACTTTGTTGGAGTTGCTAGATGCAGAGAATAACTATTCACCTGATCTAAGAAAGCTGCTTAACCAAAGGCTTGCTGCAAGCAAGGACTTCCAACAAGCTATTGGCATCAAGAACTTAAATCAGTTCTACAACCTTATTGCTGATCCTCTAAATGAGGGAGTTTCTGGTGGTGAGATTATGAGCTTTGTAGAGTTTGACCCCAATACATTTAAGGTTGTTAAAACCAAGCCGGGGGATGTTAATCATCACCCGTCTTTTGGATGGACTGTTATGGCTAAGATCAAGCGTATCCTACAGCCAAACAAATACTACAAATCATACGACCTGACTAAAGAATACACTAAGTATAATGTATCAGGACCAGAGGTTTCTACAAAAGAGGATCCTAAGTTTGCAGTATCCAACGTTACATCAAGTGCTGGGGCTATTCCTAAGGTGGCTAAAGTAGCTGTTAGAGAACAGATAGACTTCGCTGGTATTGAGATGAGCATTCAGGAAGCGCCTGCTGGAACAGGTGCAAATATACCCACAGGAGGTATGGCTTACGTGCCTGTATCTAAACTCTACAACCTTATGGATATGAGGGAGGGAAGAAAGAAAATGTACGAGTCCAAAGAGGATAAGAAACGTGTAGCTGAAATCGCAGAACGATTCAAAAAGGAGGGATTCAACAGCACTGATGGTTGGTATCAAACTATATACGTAGATATTGACGCTGCTGGATTCGGATGGATCGGTGAAGGCAACCATAGAGTACTAGCTGCAAGACAGCTAGGTATGACACACCTGCCTGTGCGTGTAGAGTTTGGTGCAGCCAGAGACGGCAAGTTTATTTACGATAAAAACTATAGCCGTGTTCCTACGCAAGTGGTGACCGAACAGAAGATTGAACAATTAAAAGAACAAGCTGGAAAATATTACCACATTAAGTATGCGTCTATCTGGGAGACAGACTTGCCTACTAATAAAGAACCTGTAACTAGAGAACAGATAGACTGGCAGCCGAATACACTCGGTAAAGGCAAGGCTAACCCAGCCATTGTAAACAGAACTACACCTGTACAGGAAGCAGCACTTGAATTACTACAGGCTAAGATTACCAATGCTGAATACCAAGAAACAGTTCGTATTGCACAACCTATTGAAGCTATTACTAAATTCTTTCTGCCTGCGTCCACTAAGGATATGGCGGATGCACTGGACAGCAACAAGGCTAAGCTATTAAATACACCATTGGAAGATGGTGCAGCTGTAGGTCTGCGCCTAGATATCCCCGCATACAAGAATTGGGACATATGGATTGTATCTATTCACGATAGCGGTAAGGCAGGTAAGTCTTTGAGCTACGGATCTGTCGCTTGGGCAACCAATGTACAGTTTGGTAGCAATCCTAAAATTGCTGCCTTTATTGCCGCTGGTAAAAATATGGACACCCTTGAAAAGCAAAACAAGAGCACTATTGCTCGTATGCACGGTGAATGGAAAAACTTTGAGGGTAAGACCAAAGAAGAGAAGGATGCTGCCGCTGTTAAGAAAGTTGAGGAGATTGTAGCCATAGAGAATAGCTATCCGGGTGCAGCTCGTAAAGGATCACCTTGGAGACAGATTGGTATGAACCCATTCCGTCACAGCCACTTCTACGACAGAAGAAATGGTAAGCCTGTAGTAGGAGCAAGTGAAGTGGTTCAGATAGGCGGTTTAGTTTATGCTAAAGATGTATTGTACGCAGACAAAGATGATATGGCGTTTGAGGTGTCTGGATATAAAGACGCTAATGGCGATCCCGTAAGATTCCAATTAGAGCTGGATGATATGGATATTCAGCCTTCGGTATACAAGAAAAATATATTCCAAAAGATTGCTAGCCAATTTGTATGGACAAATATAGAGAAACAAGCTCGTATACTTTTTGAATCTAAAGAAGGGCAGGTAACTCTAGCTGTAAAAGAGGGACGTGAAATATCTAAAAAACTACGCAGGCTAGCTAAAGACAAAAAAACTCTTGATATGATGTCCGATTATATGGAAGGAATTGATAGAACAGCTATTTCTGAAAAGCTAAGCAAGACAAGTAAAGGTATGAGAATACTAGATTTGTTAAGAGATGCTGATGCTATGGTAGAGTCTTTTGGAAATCAAATAGTAGATGACCCAGCATTTGAGTCTCTAGCTATTGAGCTTAAGTTTGCTATAACAAACAACGCTGGTACATACCTTAAGACAAGGTACAGATTCTTCACAGACAAGAAGTATAAAATCAAAGACAAAGCAAGAGCTAAGGCTATACAAGCTGAGCGCGATATGATTGTAGCTAGACAGCTAGCTGTACTCAAGAAAGCAGGATTGAGTGAAGAGGAGATTGATCAAGCAATACAAGATTCTCTTGGTGATATAGACAAGCAAGCTCACGAGTCTATTGACCTGTATATAAACAAACTAGAAAATGTTAAGCAAGCACCTTCTGTAACGGGTGCTGACATTAGAATTCCTAGCTCATCATTTCAGATGAAAAAGGATATACCTTATCACATACAAGAACTATTAGGTGTAGAAAGAGATCCTGTGTCTAGATTCTCTGCTACAATACAAGCTCAGGCAAACATATTGTATAAAGGACGTATGGTCCAAGGTCTTCTTGATATGTCTCAAGGCGCTTGGGCTGATTACATACTAGACTCAGAGCCAGATCCAGCAAAGGCACCTCTATACAAGTTTGTAAAGGACCCTTACTCACCTTTAAATGGTAAGTATGTACACGAGGAGATTATGAACATCTTTGATAGAAAGCCTTTGTATGAGTCTGATAAGGCTTGGCTTCAAGGCTATTTCTCTTTATTGAAGATAGGTCGTAAGTCTAAAGTTATTTGGAACATACCCACTTGGAGAAAAAACCTTACAGGTGGTTGGTATTTTATGCTAGCCAATGGTGTTCTTGCTAATCCTAGAATGTACAAGGATTTAAAAGATCGCCTTGCACTAACGGTGAATAGCGATAGGATTATGACTGACCCCCAAACAAAAGCTTGGCTTAAAGTTATGGGTAAAAAAGGGTTGCTTGGTGCGAACGTTGATGCACAGCTAATTGGTATTAACGATGCTGCTTATCAATATATGTATGATGGAGATGATAAGGCTTATAAGCGTGCTTTTAAAAAGGTATACTCTAGTCTATCTAATGCTGATAAGTTCTTGCAAGAGAAGTACTCAGCTGTAGATGACTACACTAAGCTTGTTATCTTCCGCCAAGAAGTTGAATCTTTTGCTATGAAGGTTTACGGCAAAGAGTACGAAAGCTTAACTGAATCTCAGAAGGACAGGGTTCACGATGATGCAGCAGAATTTGTAAAACAAAATACACCTACCTTCTCTAGGCTTCCTAAGTTCTATGACAAGCTAGCTGTAATACCTATATTTGGTGACTTCGTATCGTTTCAGTTTGAATCTATACGCAGTATGTCTAGCAACATTTTAAATGGTGTTGAGGATATGAAGATCGCCATAAATGGCGTAGATAAAAATGGAAACAAACTAAGCGAAGAGCAAACAAAAGCATATAAAGCTTCAGCAGGTAAGAGACTTGTAGGTACACTTAGTGCATTAGCATTAAAGTATGCTATGGTTGAAGGCTTCCAAAAGTTATTCTTAGACGATGAAGATGAAGAGTTAGCTGAAGATGCTAAAAGACTGTCTCCAGAGTGGATGAAAGGTCAGTCGTTGATCGTTAAGTCTATTAAGAAGAATGGTGATGTACGTGTATACAACTACTCCTCTGAAGATCCATACGGGACGGTAGGTGATTTAACCTCTCCAGCAGGATGGGGATCTTTGATTAATACTTTTATTCGTCCAAACATTGCTGCTGATTATATATTTAGAGCTGTAAAAGGAGAAGACATATATGGTAGAAAGTTGTTTGACAAATCAGATACAGTGGCAGAAAACGCACTAGCTTTCCTAGGATATACAGCTAAGACATTTATTGTCCCACCATTTGTCTCTTCATCGTACAGAGACGTGGTTTCTAAGAATGAAAAGAATGTAATCGATCTATTCACAGACGGAGAAACAGCTAGAGATTTAGCTCTCACTATAGCTGAAAGATCTTTTATGAGGGATTACCAGTATAACATATTGGATCAATTTAGATACAGTGTAAAAGACATAGCTAGCAATAAGCCATTAAAAGACGCTGGTAATATAGATAAGCGATACAGACACTTGGATTCGGTAAGGCAAGATTATTACGCTATAAAAAGAATTGCTATTTCTAAAGGTAATCCTGAGCTATCTAAAAAGGCTAAAGATATCATTAATAGAAATTTTGATAAAGAAGAAAAAAGATTCATATTAAATAACTTAAGAAGAAGATGATGAAAAAGTTTGTAAAGATTTTCAAAGACGATAACGATTGGAATGAGAAGACTATTATAGGTTTCTTATCGTTTGCAGTAATGGTAGCTGTTATGCTAGCCGATGTAATCACAGGAGCTTGTGGCAAAGACCTACCTATTAACGAGTTCACTTACAACAGCTTTGTGATCGTAACCTTAGGCAGCTTTGGTGTCGCTGGTATCGAGAAGTTTGCTAAAAAATGATAAGAGCTATGGAGCTAGAAGTAGTAAGATTTAGCAGTCAAGAAGATAGCACTAACGGTGCGTTATTTGATGTTAGTGGTGGTAAACGTAAGTTTCTGTGTTACACACTGGAAGACGAGCATCGCGAAGACAAGGTAGCTGGAGAAACTAGAATACCTTCTGGTACGTATAGAATTACACTTAGAACTACAGGCGGATTTCACGGCAGATATGAAAAGAAGTATGGCGAAATGCACAAAGGAATGCTATGGGTACGTGATGTTCCTGGGTTTGAGTATATCCTTATTCATACTGGTAACACTGACGAACATACTGCTGGGTGTCTTCTTTTGGGTGATTCTCAACAAGCAAACTTTGGCTCCAGTAATGGTATGGTGGGGTCAAGTGTTAATGCATACAAAAGAGTTTATCCTCCAATTGCTAAGGCATTGGAAGAAGGGGAATCGGTAAGCATTACTTATACTAACTTTGATTACGTGGGATGAAATGGCTGGTAAAACTAATCCTAGTGCTGTCATTAACGAGTTGCAGCGCTCAATGGCACTTGAAAAAAGCGGTCCAGAAAGACCCAATGATTCTGAAAAAGGACACATTGGTTGTACAGGACACTCTTGTAGTCCCGCCTGTGGTTTTGAAGGATACTGTGACTTTGAAGCAACACGACACCATAACCATAACGAAGGACAGGTTGCGCGTGAAGATAGTAAAGGTGAACGACACTCTTATTATAGACGCGAAATGCGACTCGGATACAATAGTTAGGACGATTGAGGTTCCCTACGATAAGATAGTATACGTAGAAAAGGAGTCAGTATGGGATAAGATTAAGAACCTAGCTATATATATCGGGCTAGCGTTATTATTGTTTAAGATAATTATGAAACAGTTTGACAAATAAGAGAAAGAAAAAACCGCAAATACAAACTAAAGGATCAATAAAATACTGTGAGAACAGACCCGTAGAATGCGACAACAGCTGTTGCAAGGGCAGGAGAAAATGAAAAGACCCCGTAAGGGGTCTAATCATTTCAGAGAGAGGGGGAATTGTAATTTAATACAATACTAATATAAAGATATACCCTCTGTTTCTTCAGGTGTGACACACATACTTGCTAACACCTCTTTTAAAATTTGCTCGCGCTCCTCTACCTTTATTACTTGATCTACGATACCGTCACTAATGATATTAACAATACGAGCCTTGATTCTCTGTTTAGCGTCAAGCTCATTAGATATGTCTATGTGATTTTCATCAAATATTAATCTCCAATCTACCATAGAATTCGTGTAGTCACTCTCCCCTAAAGTCATAAAGCTTATAGTATTCTTACAGCCGTGAATAATAGTAGCGTGATCCACGCCTAACAGCTCGCCAGTATACTTAAAGGTCATATTGAACTTTTGGGTTAATATTAACCCAAGACAATGTCTCGGAACGACGTATTCTCTCTTTCTCGTCTTCTTCAATACGTTTATTCCGTGCTTCAGCTCGTAATCTAATATTAGCTTGTTCACGAGATCTCTCGATAATTTCGTTCTTTCTGATCTGCGCACGCTTTTTTTCACTCTCTCTTCCATCTTCGTCTAGTTTTTCTTTTATTTTATTAAACTTGTTTTTAATTCTTTTCTGTATGGTGCTAACCTTGCTACAAGATAACTCTACTTCTCTAGCTATAATAGGTGTAGTGTAATTATAATTGTATTTAAGCTCAAATACTTTAAACTCTACAGGGTTCATAGTAGCCTTCATAATCTGTATGATTTTGTCTACTGAATTATCGTATTCGTTAGCTTCAACAGTTGCTAAGGCAAGAAACCTGTTGTACTCTTCATCGCCTTCACCGGAGGTCAGCTGTGATTCATTATAATATTCCAGCTTATCTGCTGCTCTCCTATCAAAGGAGTTAAGTATTGCGTATCTGAATGTTGTTGTAACATATCCGTATAGATGTTCTTTACTTTCAAACTCCATACCTTCATTGTATAGACTTATAACACGCTCCATAGCAATTGAGTTTGCTTTCTCTGCCGCAAAGCCATCTTTAAAGTTGTATCCGTATATCTTTGCTACGTAATGCGTGAATCGCATATCTCGTGGGAAGAAATCCCTAATGTGTCTCTCTGTTAATTTCATTTAATTGGGATAAAATTAGGGGGACCGTAGCCCCCCTTTAAATTACGTTGTGATGGTTTTGTTTAGCGAGCCTTAGCTACCACATCCTTCGCAATCTGGGTTGTCTATAGAACAAGCGCCGTCATTTTTTTCTGATGTTGTTAGTTCGTCTACGAAGTCTGCGAAGTCGTCGCTTAGATTAAAATCTTGAGCCATCTCTTTGGTGTTTTTAGTTAGGAAAAAAGTGAACGTGCAAGTTACAAAATAAGTAGGTCGGTAATGTCTTTACCTTTAGAAATATTGTAGTAACCTACAACCTTTGTGATAAACTGCCTCTGCCTAAATTCAGAGGTTTTTGGCATTCCCCTTTCTTCCCAAGAGGGCTCTTCTATATCCAATAATCTAAACGCCCATACACCAACAGGTGTGGAATTTATGTATAGTGGCTTGGTTCCGTGATTAACCGATCTTTCTATTAATGCGTCATACTTTTTCTTCTCTATTATTAGGTCATCATAGTGTTTCTTACGGCACTTGAGTTCTATATCTACATTATGCTCTAAAGAATAACAGTCATATCTAGACATCTTAACCTCTGAGGGAAGTAGATCGGTAATCACAAACTGCTTGATCAGGTCAAACAGGTGTGATTCATTTACGATTCCTATCTTCCTCATATTGTTCTACAGCTGATTTAATAAGTTCAAGTTCTGTACGGACCACACGTTTATATGCATTGATCTTGTCTGTTACTTGTTCAATGTTTACAAGAGGTCTCCCCTTGTAATCGTGTAGGTCTTCGTACAGCTCTGTCATTAAGTCGCTGACTCTAGAGGTAGCCGTAAAGTAGGATTTACTCACGTGTTGAGTATCCATAACACCGAATGGTAGCTTTGAATTCATCTTTGTTTAGATCTTGGTTAAAGGTAGTTGATTGCGAGAAGAAATACTTCGGAGTGTCGTCCACAACATAACCATCCCCACGTAGATAATCCGCCAAAAACTTGACACAAGTAATAGCATTGTCAACGTCATAGCGACAATTATACTCAACATCAACTTTAAATCTATCCATAGTAAACTTATCGATTCTTTCAAGCTGATCCTTGATGCTTGCGCTGTAGGATTCTTTTTGTTTTTTTCTAATTGACCAATGCTTTCCCGAATACCACTTGTTAAGGCTTGGAGGCTTTGGTAATATGAGCGTAACTTCATTGTAGTCTATCTTCATTTCTACAAAGCTAATACACAGAGTGTTAAATTCCTAACAATTTGTAATATTTATTACACCTCTATTGCAGACTGCATATAACCAAATTCCAAAGGCTTAAACAAAGATGTCAATTTTTCTTGAGAATCAAAGCCAGTGTTCTCATCGTTCATCTTAAAGTAGAATGGTTCATCCCAAGGTGTGGGCTCTCCCCCGGTTTCTGTCTCACGAACCTTACGAACGTGAAACTCAACAGTTCTACGTATATAGTACTCAGGTGACTGAATTTTTCTATGGAACGTGAGGAACGAATCGGCTCTATTCACGAACTTACCCCCGCCTTCAGTGTCCTCAGCATATGGTGCTACTGGCAGACCATCATCACCTTTGCGTCTCTGAGCTTCCGTTACAGCGTGTGTATTCAACCATACAGCTATATCATTACGCTTGGCGAAAGTCAGGAACTCTGATGCCGCTTCGTAGTGATACTCGTGTGTAGATATTCTACTGCCGTGAGACATTTGTATCTTAAGGCTATTGTACGGATCTATAAAGAATCCTTGATACTTGCCATTCATATGTATCATTTTCTCAGCGAAGATGATAAGGTCTTTGTAGCTGTACACATCTTCATTGCCTATGATAACAAAGTGGTCTGATACCCATTTAAAAGAGTTAGCTCTTTCTATTTGATTCATCTCGTGGATCTTTACACCACATACAAACTCCATAAGTCGCATCTTAATGCTGGCTGTTTTGTTTTCAGAGGAGTATATAATCCACTTCCAATTATGCCGTACAGAGGAGTTAACGATCATATAAAGCGCCATAGTGGTCTTACCTACATTAGAGTGTCCATTTATAATAAGGAACTCAGGCTTATATCTAAAATAGTTATCTAGTATTTTGTCGCCAGTGTCAAGACCTAGTTTAATATCACCATTTGCATAGGAGTCTATCCAGGAAAAATCGTCTTTATCATCCGAAAGGAAGCTGTAATCGTTATCAAGTACTAGCATCTCTCTTCGTACCTGATTTTCTTTATTAACGACTTCTGATGGAGGTATGTCTTTACCTGCTTCTATGCCATCTATGATCGTACTCTTTGCGTGGTTGATATCCGTTGGATTCTTCTTTGCAATTTCGTTGAACATAATCTCATAGATCTCCTGCTCATCCATACGACCTGCGGTAATATAGCCACCTGCAAGATATGCTGCTTTGATAAGCTCTCTATGTTTTTCACCTTCAGGAGCTCTACGTATCATAGACACGATGATAGCTACCTTATTGTAATCAGTGCCTTTTGTGGGAGCAACTACAGCTAATTTCTCACGTTCCTCACGAACGGAAACCATACCTGTAAATACCTCTGCATCTTGATTGTAAACAAGATCTTCATCCCAAGACTCATAACAGGCTCTAGACTCGTTAATAGATGTAGAGTCTACCTCTACCTCATATTCACGCTCAAAATGTGCCAGGATAGCTCTATAGTGATCTCTATGGCGATCAGTGTGCTTAATTCTAACAAGAACCTTTAGACCATTTCCTGATGGGGATATCCAACAGGCGTAAGTATACTTGTCACAAGCTATTTGAGACTTTAACGTAGTTACATCAATGTCATCAAAGTCTAGTATGACTAAGCCGTTATGCTCTACTAACCCTTCGTCTGCTCTGTAATCAAACTTACCACTAAATAATACTACAGGTAGCTCTTTCTTAGCTGTCTTGTCCGGTACTGGATTTCCGTGCTGATCCACTGAATAGACCCCTCTTACTTTCTCTATCAAGGATTTGCTCTTGCCAGTCTTGATACGCTCCAGTGCTGTTTTCAGCGTAGAGTGGTGTGGGTCCTGAGTGCTCGTTATGTTTTTGAACAGCGTTATTTTCTCCTGCATTCTCTCTTTCTTTAATTAAATTACCTGTGTTGCTATCGTCATCACAAACTGAGTCCATACTATTTATGTGCTCTTTTCTCTCTATTGCAATGATAAGTAAAGTTATGTACCCGTGCAAGTCATATAAAGTATCTACTGAATCTTTGCCCATCCCTAGACTTTTGAGTCGCATAAGCTTGTCGTCCATACGAGCACCTAAAGACACTACAGCATCTCCGTTTCCAAAGATGCCTAATGGGTTGAGTGCGCTGTCTCCATACGCCTTGTTCTTCTTTACTAGAAGGTTCTTTGTGTTGTCGCATACTCTTACTATATCATCCTTAGTCATCTAAAGAATCTTTAATGAGTCGGTCAATCTTTTCAGGATCAATGTCTCTGATACGGCGTAGCTTTTGACGCTCCGCTATCTTAGCCTTTTCATATTCTAATTTTGAGCTGTCCTTCCCTAAGTTTTGAAACAGCTGTGCGTTTTGATGGAGTACGCAGTCAATTATCTGCTTGTGCTCCTTGTTGTCTAAGTATGCCATAGTTAAAATTTAAGTAGTCTTCTTCTTCTTTCGTATTTACGTATCAACACACCCAATGCGTTTAGGTGTTGTGTTGTGCCTTCGTTAAACCCTGT
>Ga0208667_1000704_pt1 | contig 13616 bp, 19 predicted proteins | sample 11BtaG_FD_184085 | JGI IMG/M metagenome (GOLD analysis project Ga0208667, IMG submission 184085) | Marine viral communities from the Subarctic Pacific Ocean - 11B_ETSP_OMZ_AT15265_CsCl metaG (SPAdes) (version 2) | ecosystem: Environmental > Aquatic > Marine > Oceanic | place: Pacific Ocean... | reverse complement strand
GGACAGAGTAAGTTCTAGTCCTTGGTTATGTAAAATAGCTAATGAGTTCTATACAGCTAGATATATGTTTACGGTTGACTACACAGACCATGACATAGCAGATGACCCTGCACAACATAAACAATCACACGTGATGTATTTGTTGGATGCAGGTAAATGGACAGGCAATATTGTTGCACTGCCAAATAACAGAGTAAGAGCTACTAGTCCTGCTCTGTGGGTTACAGGTGAAGGTGCTCCTGATTTTACTCCATCACAATGGACACACTCAGCAGAGTCACATGAATCTTATTTAGACCCATTCACTACGTTTAATAATTTATATGAGGATAGAGATGCCGACAGCAAAACCAAAGGCAAGAAAAGTAGTAAAAAAAGTAGTTAAGGGATTAAAGAAAGCATCTAAGCTACATGCTAGTCAAGCTAAGTCTTTAACTAAACTTAAATTAAATAAAGGGGGTAGTACCGTAAATGCTGCAGGCAATTACACTAAACCAACCATGCGTAAGAAGATATTCAACAGAATCAAAGCAGGTGGTAAAGGAGGTGCTCCCGGTCAATGGAGTGCAAGAAAAGCACAGATGGTTGCCAAAGCCTACAAGTCAGCAGGTGGTGGCTATAGAGGATAATGGCAGAAAAAAAGAAAAGAGACCCTAAAGTTGGAACAGGAAAAAAACCAAAAGGAAGCGACAGGCGATTATACACGGATGAAAACCCTAAAGACACAGTTAGCATCAAGTTCGCCACAGTCGCAGACGCAAAAGCAACCATTGCAAAAGTTAAAAGAATCAATAAACCATATGCGAGAAAGATACAAATCCTTACTGTACTCGAACAACGAGCCAAAGTATCTGGGAAGACAGAACAAGCAGCACTCGCAAAACGAGCAAAAGAACAATTAAAGAAGGCACATGACAGAAAAACAAAAAACAAAAAATAGATGTGAAACTTGTGAATGTTACGATTGTGATTGCGAAGAATGTAACTGTGAATGTCACGATGAGCAAGTAGCAGAGAAAGGAAATGATTGAGTTTGTGTTAGTGTTTATGATGGGAATAAGAGTAGTAGACCAAACACAAACATTTGAAGACATAGATAGATGCTTGTACTTTGCAGAAAGATTACATGCACAACCTTCAATACCACAACAGGAAGGACCTAATCTACAGATAACAGCATATTGTAAGCCTAAAAGGAAAAGATAATGTTAGCAGAACTCGCGGCAGCAAATGCGGCTTTCAGTGTAATTAAAAATTTTGTATCCAACGGTAAAGAACTTACAGGTTGTGCTAAACATATATCTGATTTTGTATTTGCAAAAGAAGAGATAGAAAAGAAAGCAAAAAAACAAAAGTCTAAAGGTGTAGGTGGTAGTGACTTAGAAGAGTTCTTGGCTTTAGAAAAGATAAAGCAACAAGAAGACGAACTTAAGCAGATAATGATTTATGCAGGTAGACCCGGATTGTGGCAGGATTGGCAAGAGTTCCAAGCACAAGCTAGAAAGTCAAGACGTTATCAAGAAAAGATGGCGGCTAAACGTAGAGAAGAGATAATAGAGTATGCAGGTTATGGTATAGGTTTTATTATTATAGTATTCTTCGCAGGATTAGCGGCTTGGGCAATAGCTAAGTGGACAGGTAGATTATAACCCCATGTATAGGCATCTGCACTTTGCAAGAGAATGTCTGCATAGGATGCCACAGAACAATAGAAGAGATTAAAGAAGCATATGAAAGCATCACAAAAGTCACTAGTAAATTGGACAAAGCAAAAGTGGAGAACTAAGAGTGGCAAACCTAGTACACAGGGGTCAAAAGCTACCGGTGAACGTTATCTACCTGAAAAAGCAATTAAGGCTCTTTCTAGTTCTGAATACGCCGCCAGTTCGGCTGCTAAACGCAAAGCAACTAGAGCAGGTAGACAAGTATCTAAGCAGCCCAAAACGATTGCTAAAAAAGCGGCGAGATTTAGATGAGAAAAGAAGAATTGTATCTAAACTTGGCGAAGCCGCTGCTGAAGCTAGGAAACTATCTATTCAACAAGCACGTGAAAGCTCTAAGAAAAAGACAAGAAAAAGAAGGCACTAGGAGATTATAATGGACAATATGATATTAGATGCATGGAATGAACTTAGTTACGTAGAAGGTGTATTATTTACTGTATGGTTATTTATATTATATTATGGTAAATGTTGGATAGACTCAAAATTTAATAAAGGTAAATAATGTTTACAGCACTTATAGGACCTATAGCAAATCTAGCTAGTTCATGGATGGACAGCAAAGTTGAGAAGGTAAAAGCTGATGGTCAGGCTAAAGTTGCACAGGCAAAAGCTAAAGCAGTTGTTGCAGAGAAAGTTGCTACAGGAGAAGTAGAGTGGGAAAAAACTATGGCAGATGCTACAGATGGAAGCTGGAAAGACGAATTTGCCTTGATTGTTTTGCTATTACCTGCTATACTAGTATTTATACCTAGCATGACAGAATATGTAAGAGTAGGCTTTGAAGTATTAAATACATTACCTGAATGGTATCAGTATCTTTTATTTATAGCAATTAGTGCATCCTTCGGTATTAAAGGAGCAGGTCAAGCTATGAAAATTATGGGTAAGAAGTAATGTCAAATATTATTGAAACAAACTTTGGAACGTTAATTAATCCTGCAAGAGTAGCTAATGGTAGTGCTTCTAGCATTGTAAAGAAAGGTGCTTTTTATATATTCTCACTTAGACTAAGTAGTGATGACATTAGAGAGTATTCTTTTACTGACAGAACTAGAGCAGAGAAGATGCGAAAGATTCTAATAAGCCATTTAGAACAGAGTATAAAACTAAAGAAAGTAAACAGTTAATGAACTTAATTAAATTACAAGATGAATTAGCAAATGACGAAGGAATTAAATATGAAACATATTATTGCTCACTTGGGCATTTAACCGGAGGAATAGGTCACCTTATCACTGAATGGGATACAGAATACTATGACCAACCTGTAGGAACTAAAGTACCTAATGAGCAAGTAAATGATTGGTTTGAGAGAGACATTAAAACAACTATAAAAGATTGTAACTTATTGTTCTCTCAATTTGACAACCTACCTGATGATATACAACATGTATTGGCAAATATGTGCTTTCAATTAGGTAGACCAAGGTTATCTAAATTTAAGAATATGATTGCTGCTGTAGAAGATTTAGATTGGCATAGAATGGCAGATGAAATGGAAAATAGCAGGTGGTTTAGGCAAACACCTGAAAGAGCCAAACGTTTAATAGCAATCGTTGATAGACAGTATCATAGAGAGAATATACCAGTATGAGTAGACAATTAACTGAAAGACAACAGAAGTTTCTTGATGTACTATTTGATGGTGCAGGTGGGGATGTAGCACAGGCTAAAGTCCTTGCAGGATACTCTGAAACTTCTAGTACAACAGATATAATAAAATCTCTTAAAGAAGAGATTATGGAAGCTACACAGCTATATATGGGTAGAAACGCACCTAAAGCCGCTGTGGCTATGGTAAGTGGTGTAGATGACCCTACCCAGCTTGGCATACGAGACAAGCTCTCAGCAAGCAAGGAACTGCTAGACAGAGTAGGTTTAATTAAGACCGAGAAGGTACAAGTAGAAGCATCAGGTGGAGTAATGATATTACCACCAAAAAATAAAGAGTAACATGAATAGAAGTTTAGGCAAGTGGAAGTTACCACAACCTACAGATATAAAAGACGAGGAAGGTAAAGAGTGGTCTAAGATACCACGTATATCACGAATAATACCTTTTGGTTATGTAAAGAATGAAGAAGACCCTGACATACTTAATCCAATACCCTTTGAACTTGAAGCCATTGAGATGGCTAGAAAATATGTAAAACAGTATTCCTTTCGGCAAGTTGCTAATTGGGTTACTCAAAAAACAGGTAGAGAGATATCTCACGTAGGATTAAGAAAAAGGTTAATGCATGAGCAACAACGTAAGAACCAAGCTAGAACTCTCAGAAAATGGTCTGAGTATGCCCAGAAAGCAATCGAAAAGGCGAAAGCCATCGAAGAAGAAAGACTCGGTTCAAAAACCTAGTGTAGTAGAAGTAGAACGTGTAGACGATGAAGAATCTCTTAACGTAGTATTTAAACCAAACACAGGACCACAAACGCAGTTTCTTGCTGCAGGTGAAAGAGAAGTATTATATGGAGGTAGTGCAGGTGGTGGCAAAAGTTATGCCATGCTTGCTGACCCACTCCGATACATGGGTCATCCATCATTTAGTGGATTACTATTAAGACATACAACAGAAGAACTACGAGAGTTAGTATGGAAGTCGCAAGAAATATACCCTAAGATTTGGAAGGGTATAAAATGGTCAGAGAGAAAGATGCAATGGGTAGCACCATCAGGTGCTAGATTGTGGATGTCATACCTTGACAGAGACGATGACGTATTAAGATATCAAGGATTGGCATTTAGTTGGATAGGTTTTGACGAGTTAACCCAATGGGCAACTCCTTTTGCGTGGAACTACATGCGTTCACGTTTAAGAACAGCATCATCAGACTTGCCAATCTATATGAGAGCAACCACTAACCCGGGAGGTCCGGGACATGGTTGGGTTAAAAAAATGTTTATTGACCCTGCTCCTTATGGAAAGACATTCGATGCGACAAATATTGAGACAGGCGAAGTACTTAAGTATCCAGCAGGACATAGCAAAGCTGGACAAGCATTATTTAAAAGGAAGTTTATCCCTGCACGATTATCTGACAATCCGTATCTCTCTAGAGAAGGTGATTACGAAGCAATGTTGTTATCACTCCCAGAGCAACAACGTAGGCAATTACTTGAGGGCGATTGGGATATTAAAGAAGGTGCTGCCTTTACGGAATTTAATCGTGATATTCACGTGGTTGAGCCTTTCCACATCCCTAGTAATTGGGTCAAATTTAGGTCTTGTGATTATGGGTACGGTTCTTTTAGTGGAGTGTTATGGTTTGCTGTCTCACCATCTGAACAACTTATTGTTTATAGAGAACTCTATGTTAGCAAAGTCCTTGCCACAGATTTGGCAGATATGATTAATGAGTTAGAAGCTGAAGATGGTAATATAAAGTATGGTGTCTTAGATAGTTCTCTTTGGCACAAACGTGGAGATACAGGACCTTCACTAGCAGAACAAATGATTATGAGAGGGTGTAGATTTAGACCTTCAGACAGAAGTAAAGGTAGTCGTGTATCAGGAAAGAATGAGATACATAGACGTTTGCAAGTAGATGAATATACAGAAGAGCCTAGAATAGTGTTCTTTGATACCTGTACTAATATGGTGTCACAATTACCAGCTATACCTTTGGATAAAAAGAATCCTGAAGATGTAGACACTAGAGCCGAAGACCACTTGTATGATGCCCTAAGATATGGTATAATGTCAAGACCACGATTTAGTATATTTGATTACGACCCACATGGCACACCTACTAGAAGTATGCCTGTAGCAGATTCAACATTTGGATATTAATATGGCAGAAGATGAAATAAATATAGAAGACGATGCGATTGCATTAGAGGATTCTGAAGATTCTGATGTAACGGATACTGAAGTAAAAGGTATTGCTAATCATGTCATGTCTCAATTTAAAAAATCAGAAGACTATAGATATGATGATGAAACAAGATGGGTTCGTGCCTATAGAAATTACAGAGGTATATATGGACCTGATGTTCAATTTACCGAAGCTGAAAAGTCTAGAGTATTTATTAAGATAACAAAAACAAAAACATTGGCTGCTTATGGACAGATAGCTGATGTATTATTTGCAGGAAACAAATTTCCTATAAGTATAGAACCAACCGAATTACCAGAAGGAGTTGCTAAAGATGTTAGTTTCGACCCTAAAGAACCTCAAGAATTACGTAATCAAGATAATGGACAAGATATGGTTTCTCCCTATGGTTTCATGGGAGATGGCAAGGAGCTTCCTAAAGGAGCTACAGCACAGAGTTTGCAAGATATGCTTGGTCCTTTGGAAGAAAAGCTTGGAGATATTGAAAACCTTAAAGAAGGCAGTGGACAAACTCCTACGGCGATAACATATAGTCCTGCGATGATTGCGGCTAAGTCTATGGAAAAACAAATCATGGACCAACTGCAAGAATCACATGCCAACAAACATCTTAGAAGTACAGCTTTTGAGATGGCATTGTTTGGTACAGGAGTAATGAAAGGACCTTTTGCTATTGACAAAGAATATCCGAACTGGAACGAAGAAGGTGAGTATTCTCCGGTATTTAAAACGATTCCTCAAGTCAGTCATGTTTCCGTTTGGAATTTTTATCCTGACCCTGATAGTACTAACATTGAGCAAGCACAGTACATAATAGAACGACACAAAATGTCACGTTCTGAATTACGTGCTTTAAAACGCAGACCTTATTTTAGAGATACAGTTATTGAAGAAGTAATAACAGATGGTGAGAACTATACTAAAAAGTATTGGGAAGATGATTTAATAGATTATAACCAAGATAGCTATGTAGAAAGATTTGAAGTTCTTGAATATTGGGGTATGTTAGATACTGACATGTTAGAAGAACAAGGTGTTGAGATACCTAAAGAGTTAAAAGACTTTGAAGAGTTACAAGTTAATGTGTGGGTATCAGGTGGTAGATTACTTAGAGTTGTACTTAATCCATTTAAACCTGCTAAGATACCATACATGGCTGCACCGTTTGAGTTAAATCCATATTCATTCTTTGGTGTAGGTTTAGCAGAGAACATGGATGATACACAAACATTAATGAATGGCTTTATGAGAATGGCTGTTGATAATGCTGTGCTATCAGGTAACTTGCTTATAGAAGTAGACGAAACTAATTTAGTTCCGGGTCAAGATTTATCTGTATATCCGGGTAAAGTATTTAGAAGACAAGGGGGTGCTCCGGGTCAAGCTATCTTTGGTACAAAGTTCCCTAATGTATCAAACGAAAACTTGCAACTGTTTGATAAGGCTAGACAACTAGCTGATGAAAGCACTGGACTACCTTCTTTTTCTCATGGTCAAACAGGTGTATCAGGTGTAGGTAGAACAGCATCAGGTATATCTATGTTAATGAACGCAGCAAGTGGCAGTATTAAAACTGTTATTAAGAATGTAGATGATTATTTACTTAAACCATTAGGTGAAGGATTATTTAGATTTAATATGCAATTTAATTTTGACCCAGAAATAAGAGGTGATTTAGAAGTTCATGCTAGAGGAACTGAAAGCCTAATGGCAAATGAGGTTCGTAGCCAAAGACTAATGCAATTTTTACAAACTGCATCTAATCCTGCCCTTGCTCCGTTTGCCAAGTTTAATTATATTATTAGAGAAATAGCTAAAGCTATGGACTTAGACCCTTCAAAGGTTACTAATAATATGGATGAAGCAGTATTACAGGCAGAGTTACTTAAACAGTTTCAAGGACCTCAACCACCTCAAGGACAACAACCTGCAGCAGGTGCAAACCCAATGGACCCCACAGGAGCAGGTGGTGGTACAATAGGAACAGGTCAAGCACCTCAACCAAATGAACAAGGATTTAGTGGAAATGGACAAGCAAATACTGGGCAACCTCAAACCCCTAGTCAACCACCAACAACAACTCAATAAGTATTTAGATGCTTTAATAGAACAGCATCATAAAGCTATAGAGCAAGCAGAAGACACAGTTGTTATGTACAGAACTCAAGGTGCAATAGCGGCATTAAGACGATTAAAATATTTGAGAGACGAGGTAAATAAAAAAGATGGCTAAAAAACCTGTAAGCGACCAAATGGAATTGTTTGAAGATGGTGGATTTAAAGACCAAGGTAAAACTAAAGACCCTGTATCTAAAAATCCTGTACCTATTGGCTCGACTCAAGAAGAAGTAAGAGATGATATACCTGCTCAATTAAGTGAGGGTGAGTTTGTATTACCTGCTGATGTTGTTAGATATCATGGCTTAGAAAAGATTATGGGTATTAGAGACCAAGCTAAACAAGGTTTACAGAAAATGGAAGACATGGGTCAGATGGGTAATTCTGACCAAGCTAAATTACCTGACAATGTACCATTTACACAAATGGCAGAAGGTGGTGTAGTTCCGGGAGTTAATATACAAGGACCTACAACACAACTTACTAAACAGTCTATGTTTGCTGCTCCTGCTCAAACACAACCACAACAAGTAGCACAACCTGTTACTGTACAAACACCAAAAGCACCTGTGTATGCATCATCACAAGTGCAACAAAGGTTACCTTATACATTTGAGCAAGCTATAGGTACACCGTTTGGGCAACAACAACAATCAGAAACACGTGTATATATAAATGATGCAGGAGAGAAATTATATATACCTTTTGTAAATGGAAATCCTATATATCCTATTCCTGCTGGATATACACCTGAACCTGTTGCTGAAAAAGAAAAAGAACAAGAACAAACTGTAACAGATGTACGTGCTAGAAGTGCTACTACACAAGCAGGTGATGATGACAGTGTGGGTATTAAATCTACAGCAGTATCTGATTTAGCTAAAGCCACACAAAGAAAAGATGCAGGACTAAGCAAAGGTTTAGCTACAGGTTTAGGTGCTTTAATAAATCCTATAGCAGCTATTGGTGGAACTATTATTAGTAATCTTATGGGTAAGGATAAAGGACCTGACTTTCAAAGTTTAGATGATGAAGCTGCTGATATAGCAGGTGCAGGTATTGTATCACAAGACCCTGCAAAAATAGCAGAAGCTAATTCACAAAAAGCATTTAATACAAATATTAGAAACTCTAGTGTTATGTTTGGAGCTACTCCTACTTTTAAATTTGGCAATGAAGCAGGTGATGTAGATATAGTTAGTAATGGTGTCTTTCATAAAAATGGTTTAGCTATGAACGCAGATGGTTCTGCTTCATTAACAGAACAAGGAACTGTATCATATAAAAATGCAGCAGATTTTGCTAAACATATGTCAGCAAGTTTTAATACAGGTTGGCATGGTTCTACTGTATCTACAAAAGAATATAACTCATTAGGGCAAAAAGGAAAAGAAAGATATGATGCATGGGCAACAGAGCTAGGATATAAAACAGGTGGTGGTACAAAGAAAGCATCTGTAGAAGAAGATAAAAGATTTACAACTGGCTCTGAAGACATGAGCAATAAAACTAAAACTAAAACTACTACTGCAACAACAACTCCTACAGGAATAACACAAGGAAGTACAATTTCTAAAGGCAAGACTAGATATCCTGATGTATCACAAGGAAGCACTATATCTAGAACTAGTATAGACCCTAGGTCAGTAGACCCAACGGAGTTTGCTAGTGCCACAAAAGCTTCTAAAACTGCTATAGGTAGTCTAGTTGACCCTAGAATAGGATTAGCAGCACAACCACGTAAAACAGCATATCAAAGACGAGCAGATAAATTAGCTGAAGAAGATTTTTTAAAAACATCAGAGGGTATAAAATTAGCAGAAGCAGGTAGAAAAGCTCAAGAAGAATATGATAAAAAAATAAGTAAGGTAGAAGCAGATATAAAAGCAGGTGCGGCTAATACATCTATACCTACATATACAAGTCCAACATACAGTTATAACTATGATTATGGTGACAGTGATGATGGCAGTAGTGGTGCTGACCCGGGAAGTTCTTCATCATCAGATATGGGATTTTCTACTGCATCAGGTGGTTTTATACAAAGAAAGAATTTACCTAAAGCTAATAAAAAGAAGCGAGGTGGGTTGGCTTCAAGACGATAACCTACATACAGGCTACTTATCCCCCAACATAATGGCTACGATAACCCCAAGGAGAAACTAAATGGCTGAACAAGCTCAAGAGATGGTGGTAGATGCTACACCAAAGAAAAAAGCATTTATGGAAAAACCTTCTACTCACGAAGAAAGAATTAAAAGAGACGAAGAAGAACTTAAACAGTTAATGGAAGAACAAAAAGGTGAAACCGAATCTGTTGAAGAAACGAAAGCAGAAGATGAGGAAGAACCGAAGACTGCTGAAGAAAGAACTTTTAAGAAACGTTATGGAGACTTACGAAGACACTCCCAAGAAAAAGAAAAAGACTTTCAAAAGCAACTTGATGATTTAAAAAGTCAATTAAGTAAAGCTACTAAAAAAGAAATGAAGTTGCCTAAGTCAGATGAAGATATAAGTGAATGGGCAAAAGAATATCCTGATGTAGCAGCCATAGTAGAAACTATTGCAACTAAAAAAGCTAGAGAACAATCAGAAGATATAGAAAAAAGAATTAAAGAAATAGACGAAAGGGATGCTAACTCTATAAAAGAGAAGGCAGAAGTAGAATTATTAAGACTACATCCTGATTTCGCAGACATAAGAGAAAGTGATGAGTTCCATGATTGGGCAGAAGAACAACCTAAATGGGTGCAAAATGCATTATATGAAAACGATAATGATGCAAAATCTGCCGCAAGAGCCATTGACCTCTATAAAGCAGACAAAGGACTTAATAAGAAAAAAGAGAAGTCAAATGATGCAGGTGCTGCTAAAGCAGTCTCAACAAAAAGTAAAACGTCTGTTTCAGAAACTAACAACACAGTAACTTTTAAAGAGTCTACTGTTGATAAAATGAGTGCCGATGAATATGAAGCTAAAGCTGATGTAATTATGGAAGCTATACGTTCCGGTAACTTTATATACGATTTATCTGGTTCTGCTAGATAAACAGTTGACAAATAGTTATTTATACATATAACTAGTATCAACTATAATGTGACCCCTCCACGTGGACAACTCACATACTACACGACACTTGAAAGCCTACCTGATGGTATGAGCCTACACTTGATTAGCTATCAAACGTACAACCTCAAATACTATTAGCCGATGACGAGTAAATTTTAGCACTTCGGTGCATTTGTTCAATTTTCAAAATGGAGATGAAAATGGCATTTAAAACTGCAGCAGGTTACGGTAATCTGCCTAATGGTAATTTCTCCCCAGTTATTTACTCTAAGCAGGTTCAGTTAGCCTTTAGGAAAAACTCCGTTGTTGAATCAATTACAAACTCCGACTATTTCGGTGAGATCAGCAACATGGGTGATTCCGTTAAAATAATAAAGGAGCCAGAAATCACCGTTAAGGAATATGCTAGAGGTGCAAACGTACAACCTCAAGACCTTGACGATGAAGACTTCACATTAACTATTGATAAAGCAAACTATTTTGCTTTTAAAGTAGATGATATTGAAGAAGCTCACAGTCACGTAAACTTCTCTCAACTAGCAAGTGACAGAGCAGGTTACAGACTAAAAGACAACTTTGACCAAGACGTTCTTGGTTACTTGTCAGGATTTGCACAGGCATCTAATAATGCTGTAGCAAGTTCAGCTAACTCAACAGTTAATGGAACTAAGGCAGTATCAACTGCTGGTTCAGACGAATTGTTGACAAGCATGAAGCTAAGAAAAGATAGCTTTGGTAACATCACTACAAGTAGTGCAGGTGACCACTCTATCCCAATAGCTCCAAGACTAGGTGGTGCAACTGCCCAAGCAACTGCTACAGCTACTCCTTTACAGGTTATAGCTAGAATGGGCAGATTGTTAGATACACAGTTTGTAGATGCTGATGGTAGATGGCTTGTTCTACATCCAACATTTATTGAAGTTCTAAAGGATGAAGATTCACGTCTTCTAAATGGTGACTTCGGTGAATCAGGTGGATTAAGATCAGGTTTATCTGTTGGAAAGATACATGGCTTTGATGTGTATATGTCCAATAACTTACCTGCAGCAGGTACAGGTCCGGGAACATCCGGAACTGCTAACCAAAATACAAACTTTGGTGTTATTGTTGCAGGACATAGTTCAGCAGTCGCTACTGCCGAGCAAATCAACAAGACAGAGACTTATAGAGACCCTGATTCTTTTGCTGATATTGTTCGTGGTATGCATTTGTATGGTAGAAAGATTCTTCGACCTGAAGCAATCGTTACTGCCAAGTATAACGTAGGATAAGGGAGATATAAATGGCAACTTATGATTTAACCTCTAAAGATACCACTGGTGTATCTTCCGACTCTATTGTGGCTATGCCATCAGCTAAAAATACTCACGTAATGAGAAATATTGAGGCTTACCTTGATATTGATGCGTTAGTAGCAGCAGGTGGAAGTTTTGCAGATGGAGACATCTTTCAGGTGTTAGAAATCCCTGCAAATACTTTAGTCATAAATGCAGGTGCAGAAGTGATGAAAGCTTTCACAGGCAGTTGTACTCTTGATATGGACTTTGCAGCAGGTGATGACATTATTGATGGTGCTGATATTACATCTACAGGCTTTTGTGCCGCAGGTAGTAATGGTCAGACTAACACTATTGTCGGAAGTGGAGCTTCAACTTATACTCAATTCGTAACTACTACAGATACGATTGATGCTAAGATTGCAGGTGCTGCTCCAGCTACAGGCAGACTTAGAATGTATGCCACTGTTATTGATTTAGCAGGTCATGGCTTAGATGATAAGGCTGATGAAGTTGATAGAGACCAATTAGCTTAACTTATATATGAGAGAGCAGGGCAACTTGCTCTTTCATTTTACATAGGAATTATTATGGCAGAAACTTACCTAACACTAACAAATAAAGTAATAGCAAGGTTGAATGAGGTTGCATTAACTTCAGCAACCTTTTCTAGTGCTAGGGGTATACAAGTTCAATGCCAAAACGCAGTTAATGAATCAATAAGATATATAAACCAAAAAGAGTTTCAATATCCTTTTAATCATGCTGTAGATACAAAGACATTAACAGCAGGAGTTGTAAGATATTCAGTTGCTGCAACAACAAAGACTGTAGACTATAATACATTTAGAATAATAAAAGATTCTGACTTAAATGTATCAGGTGGTAATTTAAAAATATTAAACTATAATGATTATATTAATAGTTTTATTACGCAAGAAGATGAAATAAATAGTACAACAACAAGCACAACACATACAGATAGTGTTACAACTATAACTGTTGCAAGCACGTCAGGCTTTGATAGCACAGGAACTTTATTCATAGGCAATGAACAAATTACATATACAGCTATAGGTTCTAGCACTACCTTTACAGGATGTACTAGAGGTGCAAACAGTACAACGGCAGCTTCAATAGCTAGTGGTGTTACTGTAACACAGTTTGATGGTGGTGGTGTACCTGAATTTGTAGTAAGAACTCCTGATAACAACTATCTTTTATATCCATTCCCAACAAAATCTCTTACTTTAAAATACGATTACTTTTCTTTTCCAACAGATATGTCTGCTCATGGAGATACTACAACTATACCTGATAGATTTGCAGCAGTTATAGTAGATGGTGCTACAGCATTTGTATATCAGTATAGAGGTGAAACACAACAGTATCAATTAAACTTTGGTAGATTTGAACAAGGCATTAAAAATATGCAGACATTATTAGTTAATAGGTTTGACTATGTTAGGTCTACTTATATACCTCAATCTAATTCAGGAAGTCGTAGTACTACATTAAATTTAAGGGTAAGTTAATATGGCAGACTTGTCTCAGACAGCTGCTTTACCTTTTAACTGTGAAGGAGGTTTAG
>Ga0208667_1000700_pt1 | contig 13633 bp, 28 predicted proteins | sample 11BtaG_FD_184085 | JGI IMG/M metagenome (GOLD analysis project Ga0208667, IMG submission 184085) | Marine viral communities from the Subarctic Pacific Ocean - 11B_ETSP_OMZ_AT15265_CsCl metaG (SPAdes) (version 2) | ecosystem: Environmental > Aquatic > Marine > Oceanic | place: Pacific Ocean... | reverse complement strand
ACAATTCAGCTTTAGCTTCTTTGTTCTTTGCTCTACCACTTTTGCAGAACTCCCATACCTTTAGTATTCTTTCTTTTTGTTCTTCTGTTACCATTTTCCTTTAGGGCATTTTTCTGTTTTCCAAGCTGCTTTAGTTTCTATTGGGCAACCACATATACTACATTCTACATCAGGTGTTAAGTGTGGGCATCGTGAGCAAATGTATGCTCTATCATAATATGTAGTAGCATCTACATTCTCCATACCACCTAGTAACCTTTTGCTTACTGCCTTTAAATAGTTATAGGTCTTTACCATTAAGTTTGGAGTGTCCATTTCCTTTCTCTTGTCCATATCTATAAAGTTTAATAATTCCTATTGGTTCGTGTTCATCACTTAGTACTATATCTACATCATCAAATACCATCTCATCTAGGTTTATAATGTATTCTAGTTGTCCTCGCTCATCATAACATTCTATGATGCTCAAGCCATACCCCACTAATCTTTGTAAATCATCATAAATCATTACGCTTCTCTTTTAATCTTTCTTTAATATATTCCTTAACCTTTTTAATAGTTATGTATATATTCATTCTACTTATCTTGGTCTTTTTACTAAGGCTAGAATAGGTATATCTTTTGCCATCATTATCACCAAGTACATACAATCTAAATAACTCTCTATCATACCAATACAATTCTGATAGTATATCATTTATCACATCACTATCTTCTATTAAATATAAATTTTCTTGTGTGATTTTCAAATTATGTAACATCAAATCACTATGGAAGCTAATATCTTTGTAAGGTCTATTGTACTTGTAGTAGTATTTAGAAGTCTTAGAATAGTAGTTGTTTTTACATAGCCTAATAAAATACCACTTTATCTTCTTGTCTTTTATAAGTTGTTCAAGTCTTTCAGTATCTTCGTACAACGACATAAACACCTCTTGCGTTACATCATCTAAATCCTTAGCTGGTATGAAGTTTGCAGCAGTTTGTACTAAAGTTGTATATAGCTGATTATCAATCACATAGCATTATACAAAAAAATGTGTGTAAGTTTTATGGTGTTGATAAATAGTTATAAACGAAATTATAAACCACAATAGCCACTATCACAATCAGTAAAGTCATCATCAAATAATTGAAACTGATTAAAACTACTCTTTATCTGCTTGTAAGTTATCTCTGTTTTAAACCTAGCGTTGTTGTTTTGTTCTTCTTGCTTTACAAACCAATCAAACTGTTTGGGTGATTTATTACTCATATGTTTAAGCATTATTGTATTACGATGAAAACACCCAACACAATTATTAGCGTAAGCAAATCTTACATTCTTATCTTTCCAATACTTTTCTATATTGTCTTTGTATATGCCATCATTTATTAGTGGAAAAGTAGGAACTCTATATGGTATTGTTTCCCATTTGTTTCTACCATTCTTAGATTTTTCCCAAGTTCCTTTCATATGCTCTACACCATCAATACATCTTTCTAACATAGCTTTAGCTCTACGTTGTTCGTTAGCTCTAAAACCTATCCTCATCTCTACTGGCTCTTGATTGAATTTATCTGCCCACCAATAAAATATAGGCTTTATCTTCATCTCAATAGTGCAAAATCTTTGAATTTTATTAGGTAAATAAACCTTATCTCCTCTTTTTATAACATCATCAAATGTTTCACCACTTATCCAATCTATCTCTTGCCCTATAAACTGCTCTAGGTCTAGCATAGTATATATTATAGTATCTTGTTCTAATGTACCTATAAACTCTTTACCTATTTTATCAGAAACAATTTGCCTTATTTTTTTATCTTCAAATAAACAATCTTTGTCATCAGTTCTAACAAGTGAAAATACATTTGCATCTGCTGGATAATTGGCTGCTATATAACTTGATGTCTTGCCACCACTTAAACTGTTTACTGTTTTCATAATAAGTTTTTTACTTTGTCTTTATAAACTTCTATCAGATATTCTAAATCTGACTTAGAATATTTAACAGATTTATGACTTAATGCTACTAATTGTTCTACTGCCTCTACTCCATATTCTGCTTCTAACTTTTTACCAAACAACCATTTTTCACCTTCCGAATAAATATTACACTTTACACATTGTGGCTTACAATTTGCTATTGTTTCATCGTGCAACCATCTTGTACTGGTATGCTTACGACTTTGAAAATGTCCATTGTGCATTTCTTTAACGTGTTTAATTACACCACAAGTATAGCACTCCACCATTCCACTATTAGCATATAACCACCTAATGTATTGACTGAATACTTTGTCTAATTCTTTTTTGAGTTTTGCGTGTGTCTTAGCTTTCTTTCCCATTCTTTTTGTTTCTTTTCTAATCGCCATTCAAAGTACAAAGTAAGACCTGTGTACATTATCCCTAGTATTAGTGCTATTAAATATATCTCTCTCAAAATAATTCTGTTTGGTTAATGTCTTGCTTTTGTATTATTCCCATAGCAGTATCTAATATAGTTTTACCAGCTTCATAATCTACTAAGTTTCTTGCTATTTTACCTCTATGTTGTTTGCCTTTATATTTATAAAAATCAAAATCGTGAAATTTAGAAAATCTTTCAACAGAACCTTTGCCTTTCATTTCTGGACTTTTTCTTTGACTTAAATTATTTGGTAAATTAAAATTTGTCCAATATAAATGTCTGCCTCTTTTTTTTGCTGGTATTAATGGCTCATAATAGGGAATTACATTTTCAACGCAATATTTCCCTTTGTAAAATTTATTTAATAAAATTATCTCTTCATAAAGTTTCATATCTGGGTATTTCATTTTTCTGTTTGATTTGCACAAAGTCATTTTACTGTGCGTTGGACAAGGTGGCGATGTCCATATAAAATCAAATTCTTTAAAATGTTCTAACAAGTAATTATGTGCATCAGCTACTATTACAGTATCATTAGGAAACCTCTCTTGATATAACTTAGCTAGTTCTTCATCTAACTCTACTGCTGTTATCTCGTGTTCATCTCCCCACTTGTATCTATTGCCACCTAAACAGGCATATAAATTTAATATCTTCATTTTAATCTCTTTGCTTTACTTATAGTCATTGCTATTGCTTTTTGACCTTCTTGATGTTGTTGGTATTCTGTTAGCCTACCTTGTCTGCGTTTCTCTATGGCTCTTTGCTTGTAGTCATTAATCCATACTGACCAAGTTCTAACATTGACAAATGCACTTGTACCTTGTTCAGCATTTCTTAATCCCTTGTCAAATGCAAACTTAATCTCATCTAACGGTAAGTTAGTGTGGTAAGTAATTAAGTCATTGTATAATAGTTGTGCCATACCTTTCATCTGTTCCTTATCAGGCTTCTGACCTAACGATGTATAACACATACCAACTAAGTCAATGCAGAATAGTTTTACCTCATTAACTTGACCAGCTTTTAACATATCAAATATTCTCATTTCTTTTTCTTTAAAGCGTAATATAATTTACTTTTCTGTCTATCATAGACTGTTTGTCTATCTTGCTTCTGCGAGTACTCGTACCCCATAATTAACATAAACGGTGAACAAGTTACTAATTTCTTTTTAGTCATTTAACATTTCATTTCTAACACTCTGCCAAGTGTCAATTACATTATTCTTTTTACCACCAAACTTATTCTCATTCTTACTCCAAGTCTTTAGCCTACGACTTACATCAAAAGTCTTTTGTAGTTCATATCTCAACTTAGTCTTAGACTTATTAGGCTCTGTCCAGTAATCTACAAAGGCTTCTAACATCTCTACGCTATACAGTTCTTTAAATGCAGATACCTCTAATAAAAACTTATTGCTAACTGTGTCTAGGTTTCTTTTAGTCTTAGGCTTGTCATTAAGCTGGTAAGACTTGTAGTTAACTACCGTTATAAGAGAGTTTTTAGTACTACTAGCTATGTCTATATACCCTTGACTTTTTAGCTTCTGTAATCTCTTGTAGATAGTAGATGGTTTAAGGTGCAGTTCTTCACTTGCAGTTATCCTACCAGTAATGAACTCACCTACATCAACTTTCCTACCATAAACCATATTAGGAGTAGTGTTAGCTTTTAGTATGCACCACACAAATACCTTTAGTAGTTCTGCATCTGCAAACACTCCGTTATCTAATATCTTACGATGTAGTTTTATATAACCTTGCATTAGTTAATTGTTATATCAGACTGAACAAAGTTATCATTAATTTTATTATACACACCTTTTTCTTTTAGTTGTGCTTTCCACTTGTCTTGTGCGTTAACTTGTCTTTGTCTATACTTAGCACCTCTAAGGCTTTCGTTAACCTCTTGGAACTTTGCTCTATGTCTTTTAATAGATACAGGACTGCTTAACTTATCGTTAGCCACTAGCTTTAACAAATCACTAGCAGTCATTGTATTTATATCTAAACCCTTTACTTTTAATTCCTTATTCCAAATGTTAGCGGTTAGCTTGTTGTCGCTATCCCTTAACGCTGGGTACTTTGTAATCATTTCTAATACTAGGTCTTTTGTTTTCATTGTAATAAGTATTTACGGATTTGTACTAAGTCTGCAATAGCATCATCTATCTCTACAAGTGCTTGTAGTTCGTTTAGCTTGTCAACTCTTTCTGACTTGCTTTTGTACTCATCAAATACCTTATCAAATAGAGTAACGTATTCAGGGTACATATTACGGTTTCTTATGTAATCCTTATGCAGCTTTAAGTAATGGTAATAGTTAGTTCTATGCTTACAGAAGTGTTTAGCCAACTGTGATGGCTTTATACCACACTCCATAAGTATATTACATACAACCATTCTACCTAATACTTGCTTACTGGTTTTTTGTTTTACGTCAATGTTATCTTGACTTACTCCTAGTTCTTTAGAAGTAATATACATTAGTAATTCTATCTCTTTATTTATATTCATAATTGTTTTTTAATATTGCATCTATTCTTTGTTCACAAATTTCATCTAATTCATCACCATCTTCATCTAAAAGTATATCAGCGTACAAACCCTGTGTGTACCATTCGTGTACTATACTTAATATTTCTATTTCAGATAGGTTATATTTCTTTATAATCTCATATAACATCAGCTAGTAGTTTTATGGTTATCGTCATCATTTAAAATCTTGTAAATGTTTGGCTCTATCTCTTTTATCCTGCGATAGATTGCCCTTACATCTTTCATTACCTCTTGCCTTCTGGTCTTAGGTACATCAACCCCTGTAACCGAAGTTACTAGGGATTGTGCTTTTTCTAACAATTTACTTGTTTTCTTTTTCATCTTAAATCTCGTTTTTCGTCAGCATACATTTCAGTATAATGTTCTTTCATCTTTTCATCATACTCGTATTCTTCTATCATTTCAGGATATGCTTCATCACATTCCACACATATTGATACCACCTCATCTTCTATCATTCTTACTTCTTCTTCACAACCACAACAAGATGTAACTAAGTCAGTATCTCTATCAGATATAAGTTTATAGCTATCGTAGTTCATATTAAAATGGCATATCGTTAGAGTTATCTACTTTAGCTTTCTCTCCTTTTAGTACCCAATTAGAGAATATCTCTGCTATCTCTAACACATCACTAGGAGTACCACCATTGTTACATACAAAAGATGTTGCGTTAGTCAGAGAGTTCTGCTTAACAATCATTTCTTGTACGTTGTCGTTCTTAGCTTGTGGCTTAAATGAATTACCACCACCTTGTTGGAAAGCGTTTACATACTTAATCTTAGGATATTGACCACCAACAAATTCATAGTCAACTTCTTCTCCTATAACAAATTTGCAAGTATCAGTCTTGGATAGGCATTGACCTGTGTCATCACCAATAGTTACTTCAAATTTATACATTAAACCAAACTTGCCTTCCCAAGTTCCATTTGCTTGTACGTTTTGTACAATTCCTTTCTTAATCATTTTTAATAAGTTAAATTAATAATTCCAATAATATCTAGCACTATTAAAAGGGTGGCTAGACTTAACCCTAAAGCGTATGTTATTTTTGTATCTCTGCTCATTTCTTTAATTGTTTTTGTATCATACCAATAGTCATAAAGTACATCTCTTTCTTAGCCATCTCTAATCCTTCTGCTATCTCAAAGTTACCTTCTGTGATATTTTCTATACGATGTTCTTCTATTCGTGCAATAGTTTCTTTAATTTCTTCTGTTGCAGTTGATAGATAAATGTGTCTTTCTTTCTCGCTATTTACGTTGTAGTAGCTTGGGAAAGTTTCTTGAAATAATTTTTTTAGTTCCATAATTGTTTTATAGTTTAGATATGCTTATTGGTCTTTTACCAATTTGCTCCCATATAAATTCGTGAGCATTATTTACATTGTTAAAGGGTAAATTCATTATAATAGGCTGACTACCTTTAGTTACCCATACTTGCCATTGTATTAATGTTTTCATTGTTAGTTGTTTTAGAATTATAATTATTTAACTAATAAAAGTCAACTAATAACACTTTTCTGTCGTGTATATTGTTGTTTTTGTTCGTGTAACTTTTGACTGATAAAGTTTTATCTGTGTACATATTTTTTAGCTTGATAAAGTGTCCTACTTCTAAAACTTTATAAACGTCTGAATTTTTGCTGAATTTTACTAGGTTACCTTCTCTAGTGTTTTTTAGTAGTATCATATCTCTGTTGTTATTAATTATGGTGCTAATATATATACTTTTTTTTAATTATCAACAAATTATAGTAAATATATTAATATAAATATATAACTACTAGATAGTATTATATATTAAATAATATATATATAGGGAGTATTATTCTTAGTTGTGTTCCTTTGTTGTTACGCTATGAATGTAACTAACTGATTATAAGGACATTAGGATATTTATAGGAAGTGTACCATTTTCTTTGACTACCATACAACCTATTGCAGGTTTCTTTCCAGCTTTAGCGTAAGCCATTGCATAACTTTCGTGGTCTATACCACAACCTACTTGACTACCAAAGATACGATAGTTCTGACCTACATAGTGTTCTGTGTAGCATTGTGTGTGTAAGTGTCCTTGTACTGTATTCATCATATCTGCTCTGCATTTAGTTCTTGCAGTACCAGCTTCACCGTGTATGTATTGAACATCATCTTTTACATAGCGTTCTACAAAGTTCCATTTAGGCACTTCTAAGACATCTTTGTAGCTTTTAATCCACTTACTAGGGATTGCACTTGTTTGTGCCTTACGCATTATTATACGGTCGTGATTACCTATTAAAACAGTTGCAATAGGAAATGCTTCATACCATTTGGCTATTTTACTTATAGCTAAGTCTAGTTCATCACCACCACCCATACCATCTGCCGATGTTTCGTGATAACTTGAGTAGTGGTTATCTATAACATCACCAATAAATATGACTTCATTACAGTTGTGTACCTGGTATTGTTCTTGGCAAAACTCTAAATAGCCATCTAAACAGAAAGGCTCGTGTATATCACCAATAACCAGTATGTTATTAGTTTTGTGTTTACGATAGTTTTGTAGTAGTAGTTCTTCATCAGGCTTTAGTCTATAACGATTGCTTCGCATTTTCCTTAATTTTGATTACTTTTTCTATACCTCTGCTTCCAAAGTAGGCAGAAAAACTAACGAGTAGTAAACTTTGGTATATCTCTTGATACCCATTAGCTAAAGTAAACTCTCCTATGTTTCCGTCTAAAAAGCTGATTATCACAAATATAAACAAAAGAAAGATAAGTGATGCAGGTCTAATATTTTTAGCTAACATACTACTGTTAACATCTGCTTCCCATCTTCTAGTAACATTATCTTCTATTACTTTAGTGTATTCTGTTTCTAAAGACTTTAGTTTAGCTTTTAGTATTAACTTTTCTTCTTTAGATGTAACTACCTCATCTACAAGTTCTGTTACACCATTACTAAATAATCCTTTAATTATATTTCCTATTGGTAAAGCCATATTGCTGCTGGTTTATCATAATCCATATCAACGTGAATAAAGGTCTTAGCTATACCTATTCTACGACCTAATCCTACTTTGAATAATGCGTTAAGTATTTTAGTTCTATCACCACTATTATTGCAATGCAAATCAACTGCTCTACAAGGTACTTTGATGTGGCTGCTTCCTACTCGACCACCTACCTTTAAATTATGTGCAGGTTCTCTGTATGCACTATTTACTTTAAAGACTGTATCTGCTATGCTTCGTGCTTCATCTAATTTGTGTAAAAAGTCTATACACATCTTACCACCATCAGTAGTAGGTAAGCCACTACCCTCTAATGTTGGACAGTCAAACTCCTCAAAATTAAAATGTTTTAACATCTACCTTGTCCTTTGTATTTGTTTTTGTAACCACTCTGACCTTTAGAAGCGTTCTTAGAGTGTCTATTAGGTCTTTTCTTACTTACCTTCTTACGGTAAGTGCCACCAATAATCTTTGCCATTACTTTCTTTTACGATACGATATATACTTGTCTATTGTATAAATGATTGATACAGTTAACAATATAATCTGTAATACTTGCTCTACGTTTGTAAAGCTAATCATCAAGCTGACGCTATTTAGACCTAGTACATCTAGGTTTTGATTTATCAGATTTTTCATTTTTCTTCTTTTTTAAATAGCTTTTTAGCTTTGTAATATTTTCTTCTTTTATTTTATATGTCGTAACTCGCATCTAAGAAACTTCTAAGTGTTATTCTATTGCTTTGTTCATATTGGTCTAATACTATACCACTAAAGTATGTATCTTTTGTTGGTGCTAAATCACCGTTACTGTTTGTAGTATATTCAGGGAACAAATGATTATTGTTGCATAAATAATCTACTAGCCTTGTTGCGTAGTATTCAGCAGTATTCTTTACTATCTCTCTAATGTACTTTATATCTTCTAATGAAGCTGGTGTAGATTGTTCTGATATTTTACGAACTATATCTTTGTTCATAATCTTGTAAGATAAGAATGGTAAACACTCATACAAAGAATAATGTATAAGTACAGGCTGAATATAATCATCTGTAAAAGACTTATAAGCACCAGCTAATGTACCAGCAGTTATATCTGCTTGTATCTTGTCGTACAAGTCAGTACCTAACAACTGATGTATATGAATATCTTGTGCTACCTTGATGTATGGTAACAATAACTCTACATCTACATTACCATTGATAGTAGTAGATTTTTTTATAGTGTCCTCACTTACAAATAATACTGCCATTTTTTTATTTTCTTATAAAACCTTTATCTGCTCTACGCTTTGGTGCGATAGCAACACTTCTTTCACTTTTCTTTTGTGGTTCTGGCTTAAAACCAGCACTTCTTGATTTAGCAACGCTTACAACTTTATCTGTATTCATTGGTTTTTCCCCCATCTTTGTTACATATATTCTACGATACCATCTATGGTGGCAATTACCACCACCTTTATACAACCATATAGAATATGTATCTGAACCACCAGCACCCCAACCTTTATTTACAGGCATTTTACCCATTCTAAGTATATCCTCTTTACGATACACTTTGTTAGCTGCTAACATCTTCTTGCAAAACTCTCTGCTATTGCCTTCTTCTTCTCTTTTTAAACCCTTATCTTCATTGTAGTAATATCTTACTCTATAAAGGTTACCCTCTCTATCAGTACCATCTTGTTCAGATTTTGCTCTAGGTATTGCTCTACCTGTTGTTGCTAATTCTAACTTTTCTAGGTTATATTCAAAATCAAAATCAGGGTGTTCGCCTTCTGCATCATCTTCATCTACTAACTCCCAATTCTCTAAGTCCTCATCTTCGCCAAACTCCATTAGAAACTTATCTAACTCTGTATATTCAGCTAGGTTTTGTTCCTCTGCTACTGTTTCTTCTTGTACATCTAATGGTGCATATCCTAACTCCTCTCTAATCTCGTCTTGCGTAAGCACTTCTTTTAGTGTTTCAGCATCAAACATAGAATTAAACGGTTTAACGTCTTTTACTGTCAATGGTAGTGTAACACCATTTATTGCTAAAAGTTTCTTAAACGTCTTTAAAAGCTGATTTTGGAAAGGTTTTATAACACTATTCATATACAACTCATAGGCTTGTAGTAATTCATTACGACCACCTAACTGTCCTTCTGCCCTAACACCTAAAAGCATAGGACTTGTTACCCTATGACCAATCATAATGTTTTGCACACACAGTTCATTGAGTACTGTGTACTGCTTATCTGCATCAGATACTTGAATAGGTATGATTTCAGGCTTACTGTTTGCATCATCACTAAATGTTAGTACAAACTTACCTGCGTTATTACTACCAGTAAACTTCTTAGATATTTGTTTTTCTATCTGTACTCTTTCTTCTCTTGTAGGTACTCCGTTAGCGAAGTTAATGAAGTACGAGCCACTAAAACCGTTACTGATATTATTTAAATGAAAGTCAGAAGTAAGATTATCTATCTGTATCCAGTTTGTAGATGCAACATAGTCAGGAGTGTGGTACAGTTCCATAGCAGGACTGTATAAACCACTATATAGTAATTGGCTACCTTCACTTCTATCCATCATATTGAATGGTGCTATGTGTTTAGGTGCGTATTCTTTCTTTCTGTATTGTGTCCAATCAGAACAAACATAGTAACAAGGTACTTTACCATCTTCATCAGGTACACCTATTCTTACTTGCTCTACTGGTATGTGGTGTAATTCAGCTATCTTAGTCTTATCCTTAGACCATATTACATTGATAGCGTATGCACCTTGTAATTTTAAATCAAAAGCTAATTTAACAAATAGTTCGTGTGCAGTTTCTTGACTGTTAACCGATGCTAAAAATTTCTTTAGTTCTACATACTGTGATAGGTCATCACTTTCGTCTATAATAAAATCTTCTCCTGCTATCATAGCAGAAGTTGCATTGATTATAGCTGCATTAGTTGCACTATTGTTGTATAAATCTATCAAGTATTGTGGGTAGTTGTTTTTATACTCACCATCACCGTAGCCTATCCAATCAGCACCGTTTACCTCGATACTCTTTGGCTGAACTTCGTTAGTTAGATTTATGTTAATTAGTCTTTCTTTCATTAGAATTTGTATTCGTTATAGTCTAAACCCATAAAAGAGTGTACTCCGTTACCATCTATTTCTACTGCGTATGATTTCCACCCTCTTGGGTGTGAATATACTAAAACTTCTGCTTCTGCATCAACAGGCTCTAAACCTTTCCATAGTACGTCTAGGTGATACTTGTCAGAAAGTACAGGTGCTTTTACTTCTTCGCCTTCTTCATTGTATTCTCCTTGCTCTAAGACTATATAGCCTAGTTTAACGATACAATGCTTATGTGTTGGGTATGTGTTACCATCATCATCAGTAGCTACTCCTAAAGCAGTTATTTTATCTTCTGCTTGTTCTAAGCTATCAAATTCGTATTTTCCTATCTTATTCATAATTAACTTGTTAATGTTGCTAAATCTATTGATGCGTCTTTATATACTCTTATTGCTTTGCATTTACCGTAAAACTTATCTGCTGCATTTCCATTATCAAAATCTAATTCTGTTAAAGTGTTTGCACTAAAAGTTGTACCTGTTATTATTGTACTTCCTATTTGTGAGCCATTAACAAATAGTTTAAACTCATTTTCTTTATATGAATATGCAATTTTATTAAACTGTTTAATATCTGTTAGTGTTTCGGTATATAAACCTTGTGCTGCACCATTATATAAAACTATTTGTATTTGATTAGTAATAGTTCTGTATTCCATTTGAACAAATAAACTACTTGTTCCATTATTTAAAGTTATTCTTCTTTTTGTACCATCATTTTCTAAAGCTGCTATCTCTAAATACAATACTCCTTCTTCACTATTAAAGTCAGCAGATGAACCTGCACCTGTGCAAGTTTCTGCATCTCTAGTACCCGTTAAGCCATTAGTAGGTATGTAAGAAGTACTATGTGATAAGGCTTCTAACTGACCTCCCCACATATATATTCCATTAGAAGGGATTTCATTAATCCATAAACCAATAGTAGATGTTTGGTTTTCAGACAAATCATATCTAACCCAATCAGTAGTGAGTGTTAATGTTTTTTGTGTTATAGTTTGTGCAGGGTCTCGTAAAATTACTTGCTCTCCACCTACTATACCTTTTAAATATATACTTTTAGTATTATTTCCACCACCAAAAGCTACTGCCTTATATAAGCCATTAGAACCATCACTTGTTATCTTAGAAGCATTATATTCTCCACTAGGACTTAATGTTTCAGTAGTATTAGAATAAACTGTTGTAGCTGCGTTTACAGTCCAAGTTGTAAAATCTTCACTATAAGGCAATAAGTTTGTACTCTGTGGTTCAAGTAATAAATGACCATCAGTATTATCTGTAAAGTCTATTCTAGGTGTATCATTACCTGTTTCATTAGATATAAGACCATCTCTATCTACATAAGTAGCATCAGTACCCCTAGAAACAGTAAATTCAGTATTCTTAAATCTACCATTGGTTTCTTTAGCAGCTAGTAGATTACCATCTTTAACTGCCCATTGACCTTCACCTAATTTTACTATACCTTTTCCCATTATATTATTGTATATCCGTTAGCTTGTGCTAGTTCACCGAATGAACCGTAGTTAGTTATTCCTGTTAGTAGTTCTAGTTCATCATCTGTTAGTGCTTCATCAAATACTGCTAGTTCTTTTACTTCTCCGTAGAAGTTGCTACTACCACCTAAGTAAGCACTATCAAAAGACAAATCAAATAATACATCACTAGCAAAAGTATTAAAGGTTAAATCCTCTTGCTCTTTTGCTCCGTTAATAAATAAAGCACATTTACCACTTGACCAAACTAACGCTATTTTATTAAAATTACTTGCAGTTAATCCTGTTTCTGTTAAGGTTATATCACTAGAAGCACTATCAAATCTACCTTGAATAGAACCACTACTAGAAAGTTTCATTTCTACTCTATTAGTTATAGTGTTATCAGATAATGAAATTACTCTATCAGAAGTATCAGCATCAACTAATCCTGCTATTTCTGCATATAACACACCCTCTGTACTATTTATTAATGTACTATTACCACTACCTGTTAGTGTTTCTGTTGCTCTTGTAACTGTACTACCGTATGTTGGTATGTATGATGTAGCGTAAGATAAGGCTTCTAGTTGACCTCCCCACATATAAATACCTTCTGTTGGTATGTTAGAAATCCATATACCATAATCACTTGTTTGTGTTTCTGTTAATGAATATCTTACCCATTCTGTTGTTAGTGTTAATGCTTTGTTATTTACAGTCTGATTAGGGTCTTTTAAATAAACTACTTGCCCATTTTGAGTACCTTTAATATAAATGCTTTTTGTATTAGAGCCACCTGCTGAACTTACTGATGCTTTAAATATACCACTTGTTCCGTTACCCACTATTTTTGAGGAGTTATATTCTCCTGAAGGACTTAAAGTTTCTGTTGTGTCAGAGGTAACTGTTGTTCCTGATTGAATTGTCCATTCACTAAAGTCCTCACTATAAGTAATAAGATTAGTAGAAGTAGGCTCTAACAACCAATGCCCATTCTCTCCATTACTATCATAGTTTATTCTAGCTAAATCTACATCTTCACTAAATGTAATGTCTTTTACTGATA
>Ga0208667_1000690_pt1 | contig 13803 bp, 15 predicted proteins | sample 11BtaG_FD_184085 | JGI IMG/M metagenome (GOLD analysis project Ga0208667, IMG submission 184085) | Marine viral communities from the Subarctic Pacific Ocean - 11B_ETSP_OMZ_AT15265_CsCl metaG (SPAdes) (version 2) | ecosystem: Environmental > Aquatic > Marine > Oceanic | place: Pacific Ocean... | reverse complement strand
GTTTGCTGAGAGCGCCAACGATGACGACTACGAGATGCACGCTAACGTCCACGACGAGGTTCAGTTCTCGTGTGATGCCGACAAGGCTGAAGAGCTAGGTCAGTTGTTTGTTGACAGCATCAAGAAGGCAGGAGAAGCTTTGAACGTCAAATGCCCACTAGACGGTGAATACAATGTAGGTAACAACTGGAAAGAAACCCACTAATGCCAAAGACAATACTACTGGATGCTGACATGATGGTTTACAGGGCTGCGTTTGCCTGTGAATACGAAACCAAGTGGGACGAGGACACTTGGACTCTGATGTCTAAGGAGAGCGACATGAAGCGCGAGATAAGCACCTTCATGGACAACCTAGAAAAAGAGCTAGACTGTGACAACATCATACCAGTTTTCTCTGGCTCTAACAACTTCCGCTACGACCTGTGGCCTTCCTACAAGGCTAACAGGTCAACCAAGCGCAAGCCCGTGGGACTCAAGTGGCTCATTGGTTGGGTCACCGAAACCTACAGGGGTGTTTCCGAGCCCCGCCTAGAGGCTGATGACTGGATTGGTATTCTTGCCACAGCAGACCCTGAAAACACCATTGCTGTATCAGGTGACAAGGACTTTGAAACCCTGCCAGTAACTTGGTATAACCCACTCAAACAAGAAACCAAAACCACCACCGCCGAGGACGCACGTAGGTTCCACCTGATACAAGCGCTCGCTGGTGACTCCGCTGACGGATACTCAGGAGCTAAAGGCGTTGGGGTTGTTGGTGCTAAGAAGCTCTTCGACAAGAACGGCTACACTTGGGAGACAGTTGTTGCTGCCTACGAGAAGGCGGGGCAAACGGAGGAGGACGCTCTGCTTAACGCTAGACTTGCCTACATTCTTCACGACAAAGACTACAACAGAGACACCAAGGAAATAACTCTTTGGGAACCTAAAAACTAGACTGGGTATATATGAAGCAGGAAAACCATTTTCCACCAATCAACGACGAGTTTCTTAAGGCACTAGAGGCCCAATTCCCCATGCGGGACTTTGGTCCTGATACTTCGCTAAGAGACATCGACTATCATTCGGGGGCTCGCTCGGTTATTCGCTTTCTTAAATTCAAGCGCGACGAACAGCGCGACAACTCCCTAACCTCTATACCAGACTTATAATATGTGCATGAGTTCACCCTCGACCCCGCCACCGCCTCCAGCGCCAGCGCCCCCACCTGAGCCGATGAAAAAGGTCAAGCAGGTGAAGTCAGGCTCACAACAAAAACGCAAAGAAAGTCGCAGACGTGGAGGTCAACGCTCTCTTGTAATCAACAGAACAGCTCCTAACATCGGCGCAGCCGGAAGTGGAGCCTCACCCTACTAAAAACCATGAGTTATTACGGAAAAACAATCGCCAACCCAGCTCAGGGCTCAGACACTGACATCGACTGGAACGGCTCTACAGGTATGTTTGCAGTCGCAGGAAGTAACTTCCGCAGTCGCACTGTGAAGCTCCAGCACAAGATTGGAGACACTTGGGTTGACATCGGAAGCGACGCCTCGTTTACCGCTAACGGCGCTGTGCTATTCTCTACGACCTCTTCGCAGGTTCGCGTGAATGTCAGTGGCTCCGGCGCCGACGCTCTTGTCGTTGTTGCTGAAGTCAAGCCGCTGTTTGAAAACAAAGCATTCTAATCATGTTTCAGTTCCCGAAGGGTTCTCTTACCTCCTCACTGACTAACGCACTGGCTCGCCCAGTGGCGTCCGACTTGCTGGGAAGTGGTTACTCCTTCGCGGACTCTGACGCATCAACATACGCAGCCGCACTTGAGGGTGACGGGGTTTCCTTGTCGGACGACCAAAAGCAAGCCATAGATACGTTCTACGCCACTGGCAAAAGCGAAGGGTGGTATTCTGATATTGCCCGTCTTTATCTGACAATATGGGGGCAAGCATCTGCTAACTCCCGATGTCTCGTAAGCGGAACTCAAGGGACGTTCAATGGAAGCATTGGACATAATGCAGGATACATTGACAACCCGTCATATTCTGGATTCATGGATACAGGTAGTTCTGCTGTTGCCAAAGGGCTTTCACTAGGCAGTCAAGGGTTTGGTTTTCTTCAGGTGGCTCCAGATTCTAGCTCTAACGGGTGTCCTATGGGTGGAGTTGATTTTGTTAATTCGGGTAGTCTAGGACATGGGGCGCAGCAACAATCGTCAAATCAATTTGCGTTTCACCATGATGCCATCACTGGAAGCTCAAAAGTAGACACTTCGTTAGGCATAACTGGCAAACGTATTTACTCAACAATAGAATTTTTCGGAGACCTGTATTTGGATGAACGAACTTCTTATGGATTCGCTAATTCAGGATTTACGTCTGGCGGGGCATATCAGGACTTTTCCAGTGATTCAACTGATTTGATTATGGCAATCAACGTGTATTTTGGAACCAACCCCACAGCGTCTAACTATTGGGGTGGCCAAATGGGTGCTGCTTTCTACCACTCCTCAAGCGATTCGTCCTTTAACCAATACTTCACACTCGCTCTTAAAAACCTTTGGGAAACCTGCACAGGATTATCGTTCTAATGATTGGATTTGTAACAACCGTCAAAACCGCTGCCGAAGTGCTTGATGCAATTCGTGACGCACAACTTAGTCGAGGACACGCACACTTCTGGACTACTGGCTCCAAGCGTATTTACACTGGTGATTACGCAGGGAAGACATTGATTCCTGCAAGTGACGACATCCTAGACACACCGCTGCGACAAGGGCTAACACCCCGAGACTTTCCTGAGTTCACTCAACTTATTGAAACTCTTGGTGGGCTTGCAGCTCGCGTGGACGTTGACCAAGATGACATGGTCAACCCCGATACACCTAATTTAGAATTTAACTAATGAGCACTTCCGCTGAGTCACGCTATACTGCTTTAGAAAGCATAAAAGAGCCCTTCATTGACAGGGCTCGTCAGGCATCTAAACTAACTTTACCATACATTATGCCTGAAGACGGGCATAATTCACACTCACGACTAGAAACACCATTTCAGGGCATTGGAGCAAGAGGGGTCAACAACTTAGCATCCAAACTACTACTAGCCTTATTGGCTCCTAATGCCCCATTTTTCCGCCTCAACTTTGACGAGCCTAAGCTTCGCGCAGAGGGGGCAACACAAGAAATCATCACAGAGATGGAGTCTGCGCTACAGCGCGTAGAGGACTCCGTGATGGACGAAATCAGCCGCCAGTCATACAGAGTTGGCATCCATGAGGTTCTCAAGCACCTTATCATTACAGGCAATGGACTACTCTATGTTCCGCCCGAGGGAGGACTTCGGGTCTTCCACCTAGACCGCTATGTCATAAGCCGAGACCCTATGGGTAATGTGTTGAAAATCATTACCAAGGAGACCCTCGACTACAACACGCTGTCTGATGAACTCAAGGAAGCCGCTGGCTACCTACAGGGCGAGACCACCGGAAAGACCTGTGACTTGTTCACCTGTGTTGAGTTGGTTGACGATAAGTGGCAGATTCACCAAGAGATTAAAGGCAATGTAATTCAGAGCTCCGTGGGCTCCTTTGCTAAGGACAAACTACCCTACATTCCTCTTCGCTTCTCTAAGATTGACGGGGAAGATTATGGTAGGGGATATGTAGAGGAATACCTTGGAGACCTCATAAGCCTAGAGACTCTTACTCAGGCCATTGTTGAAGGCTCTGCCGCAGCCGCCAAGGTTCTCTTCCTAGTGAATCCTAACGGCACTACGCGAGCCAAGACGCTTGCTGAGAGCCCCAACGGCGCCATCACGCAGGGCAACGCTAACGACGTGTCTGTCCTACAGCTCAACAAGTTTAACGACTTTAGAATCGCCGCCGACACTTCCAACGCCATCAAAGAGCGCTTGGGACAGGCGTTCCTTCTTACGTCAGGCGTTGTTCGCAACGCAGAGCGCGTGACCGCTGAGGAGATTCGTATGCTCACTATGGAGCTTGAGTCAGCCCTTGGCGGGCTCTACTCGCTTCTGAGCAACGAGCTACAGCTTCCCATGGTCAACCGAGTCATGGACATCATGACGGCTGACAAGCGCCTTCCTAAGCTTCCTGCTGACTTGGTAAAACCAGTAATCATCACAGGCGTTGAGGCGCTTGGTCGAGGCAACGACCTACAGAAATTAGATTTGTTCTTGGCTGGAGCCGCGCAGGTCGTTGGACCTCAGGCTATCGGTCAGTTTGTTAATGTTGAGGAATACTTCAAGCGCAGGGCTACAAGCTTGGGCATCAAGACCCGAGGGCTCATCAAGACGCAAGAGGAGATGCAACAGCAGATGCAACAATCTCAGATGATGTCTTTGGCAGAGAAAGCCGCTCCACAAGGAGCAGCCGCCTTGGGCAACATCGCAAAAGACAACGCAGCCGCAGCGCGTGAGCAGGAGGCTGCACCTAACGAACAACAACCGCAATGAGCGAATCACACGTAATTAACGACCCGACACCGTCGGAACAAATCACCCTCGAAGAAGAGGCTTCTAAAATCGAAGATGCAGAACAGCAAACAGAGCGCCCTGAGTGGCTCCCTGATAAGTTCAAGTCCCCTGAAGACCTAGCAGAAGCCTACAACAACCTAGAGCGCAAACAAGGCGCTCCTGAGGAATCAGCAGAGGACTTGCCGCCTACTGAGCCTACCGAAGCTCCGTCGCAGGACGCACAGGTCACAGCGATTTCAGGAGCCTCTGAAGAGTTTATGGAAAGCGGCGCCCTCAGCGATGCCACCTACGATAACCTAGCTAAGTCTGGTCTTAGTCGTGAGTTGGTTGATTCATACATCGCAGGTCAAGAGGCTCTCCAGCAGTCTGGTGAAGCTGAACTGCTAGAAGCTGTCGGTGGTCGTGAGTCTTACGACAAGATGTCTGAGTGGGCCACTGAGTCTCTCAGCGACAAACAACTCGAAGCTTACAACCAAGCCCTCGAAACCGGAACTGACGAGCAAGCCGCGCTGGCTATCGACTGGCTAAAAGGTAAATACCAAGAAGCCAACGGCGTTGCCCCGTCGCTTGCACAGGGTAAGACCTCAGGCTCTGGCTCAAGCGCCTTTGAAAGCCGAGCTCAAGTCATGGCCGCTATGTCGGAACGTGACGCAACAGGACGCAAGCGCTACGAAGTAGACCCAGCCTATCGCGCTGAAGTAGAGCGCCGTCTTGCAATCTCTAACATTTAATAACTATGACAGAAGTAATCACTTGGGTAATCGACAACAAAGACGTAGTCATTCAAATCCTTACTGGGTTGGTAACCGCTGCAAGTCTCATTGCCGCACTCACTCCTAACGACAGCGACAACGTGTGGGTGGCTCGCGCCAACAAGGTTGTTAGCTGGCTCGCACTTAACGTAGGAAAGGCTAAGAGTCGTGGCTAAGATTTGCCCTAAGGGTATCGCTTGGGCTAAACGCACCTTCGACAAATACCCGTCCGCATACGCCAACATGGCGGCTTCCAAGTATTGCAAAGACCCCAACTACGGGAAAGGCAAGAAGCGGAAGGCGCTCAAGATACGGAAGAAAAAATAACCATGGGAGAACTAGCTAAATGGAGGCGCCAGAAGTGGGTCCGCATCGGCTCTGATGGTAAAATCAAAGGTGAATGCGGAACCTCCAAAAACAAGAAGAACCCCGACAGATGTCTACCTATGTCTAAAGCAAAGAACCTTACAATTAAGCAACGGGCTGCTACAGCTCGCAAGAAGAAGAAAGCTGGAGCCAAAGGCAAACAGTTTGTGTCGAACACTAAGTCTGCGAAGGTTTCCTACAAGAAATGATTAAGCTTCTTGTGTCCCTCCTTCTTGAGTTTCCCAGCCTCGCTGACGCTGTGTTCAAAATCCGCAATGAGTATATTAAAGCCTATAAGGCTAATCGTCGTAGCCGCATGGATAAGCGTATCGACGACTGGCTGCACCACGATTCAAAAGAGTGAAATTCCTTACTTTATTTCAGAACTTGAAAAACATTCTTTTTCGTTTGAAGAAAAAGAAACCATCGCTGAACTTCTTAGATACGCAGCGCGATTGGAAGCAGAGTGAGATTGTCGGTATTTGTGTTGGTCATTCCCGCATAGGGGACCACGGAGCCTACAGCTATGACTGGCTAAACAGCGAGTGGAGTTACAACCGAGAGGTAGGCCGAGCGCTTCAACGCAGCCTAGACTCGAAGGGAATACCAAACAAACTATACACCTGTTACAACGCTAAGTCCTACCCAGCGGCTATGCGCTACATCAAAGGACGCCTTAAAGAACACAACGCCACTCTGGCTGTTGAGCTGCACTTTAACGCGTATGACTGCAAGACGCGAGGCACTGAGACTTGGTATCGTTACGGAGCGCCCAAAAGCAAGAAGCTGGCGTCCAGTATTCAGTCTGCCATTCTAAACGCCTACGGCAGTCGTAACAGAGGCATCAAGGGAGCTAAGAAAGGCTACAACGGCTACAGCTTCCTCAACAAAGCCGACATCCCCACAGCACTGTGTGAACCATTTTTCGGAGACAACAAAGAAGATTTTGAACTGTTCTCCAAGCCTGAAGAACTAGGCCAAGTCCTAGCTGACGGCATCAATAATTTCCTGTTGGATAAGCATGAAAGTAACCAAAGCGCCCGAAAGGATAACGCTCCTGAGTGAACCACGCCGAGAACCAACATGAAACAGTATAAACCAAACCTAACCCTATATTATTATGGCAAACGGCCTTATTACCCCCTCACGCCTTGGACAAAGTGGCGGCGCTGGTGACACCGACGCCCTGTTTCTCAAGGTATTCGCTAATGAAGTTCTAACCACGTTTGAAGAAGTAAACGTGATGAAGGACCTACACACTGTTCGGACTATTTCGAGCGGTAAGTCGGCGCAGTTCCCCACTATGGGCAAAGCAACTGCTAAGTATCACACCCCCGGTGAAGACGTATTTGAAACCAACAATGGCACAGAATACGTTTCGACGATTAACCACAAGGAGCGCATCATTAACATTGATGACGTGCTTATTGCGGCTACATCCATTGCCAACATCGACGAGCTGAAGAACCACTACGACGTGCGTTCTGCTTACTCGACCGAGTTGGGTCGTGCTCTTGCCAAGCGCTTCGACCTCGCTACCATGCGGACCCTCGTTGCTGCTTCTCAAGTAGACGCTGCTGGACGTGCTAACCCTGACGCTGGTCAAGGTATCAAGATTGACTTGGGAACCACCACTGGTGCTCCTGCTGACCTCAGCTCCGCTGCCAACCTCATTCAGACCTTCCGCCTTATCGCGCAGAAGCTGGACGAGCAAGACATCCCCGCTGAGGACCGCTTCGTCATCTTGACTCCTGAGCTTTACTACCTCCTTGCTGGTAGCGACAACGCTGCCATCAACCGCGACTTCGGTGGCGGCGGTAGCATCGCATCCGGTAAAGTCATGGAGCTTGTCGGTCTGCAAATCTTCAGCTCGACTCACCTGTCTGACATCACCACCAATGATACGACTGCTGATGACACCAATGCTAAGAACAACCCATTCGATGACGCTGATGGCTCCTCGGCTGGTAAAGGCTATCTTGACGCAAGTCTTGACACGCTTAAGTTCGTTGCTGGTCACAAGTCGTCTATTGGCACTGTTAAGCTGATGGACCTTGCTGTGGAATCGGAGTATTCCATTCCTAAGCAAGCCACCCTGATGCTTGCCAAGTATGCAATGGGCCACGGTATCCTTCGTCCTGAAGGTGCTGTGAGTGTTATTGCTTAATCAAACCCTCAAGGGGTCTCCTTAGAGTAATCTTTGGAGGCCCCTTTTTTTCTTATGGCTAAACGAGTAAACCTTCGCGTAGAGCACAAGTCCAAAAAGGGCGGTCTTACCCAAAAGGGGAGGGACCACTACAATCGTAAAACAGGCTCTAACCTAAAAGCTCCTGTTACCGAGAAGAACCCAAAAGGAAAAAGGGCTGCTAGGCGGCGCTCGTTCTGCGCTCGCATGAAGGGCGCCAAGGGTCCCATGAAGGACTCCAAAGGTCGCCCCACTAGAAAGGCTCTCGCCCTGCGCCGCTGGCGCTGCTAATCAACTAATTTTATGGCTCTCACTACTGAACTAGAAAGCGTAAACCAAATGCTTGGGCATATTGGTGAAGCGCCTATAAACTCTCTTGCGGACACGGCAGCTCTGCCTATCTCGGCAAGCACCGCCCTCAACGTCCTTCGTGAAGTATCAAAAGAAGTGCAAACCGAAGAGTGGCACTTTAACACTGTTACTGACTACGAACCAGTCAAAGAAGACACAGGCAAGCTTCGGCTTCCTGACGAGACTCTATTTGTTGATTCTGTAGACACGGACATGGATGTTGTTCAGCGTGGTTATTATTTGTATAATCGCAAAGAGCGCACTGACGTTTTCAGTGAGACCTTCAAGGTTGACCTCACCGTCCAACTAACTTGGGACGAACTCCCCGAGGTCGCCAGACGTTACGTAACACTAAGAGCTTCCCGCATCTTTCAAGGACGCATTGTGGGTAGCGCAGAGCTTCAATCTCTAATCGCTGTTGACGAGATGCAAGCTAGAGCACGCCTGTTGGAACTAGACGCTCAGTCTTCCGACAGAACCATCTTTGACAGCGAAGACGTATACCGCCGTATCGGTGTGCAACGAAACCTAAATATCTACTAATGCCTTTAATCAACACATCGGTAAGCAACCTCATTCAAGGGGTCTCACAGCAACCTGATTCTGTAAGGTTTACAGGTCAGTGTGAGGAGCAGGAAAACGCTCTGCCTAGCATCGTGGACGGGCTGCAAAAGCGCCCCGGATGTCAGCACCTTGCAACCCTTCTAGATACCGCAGCCTTGGACGCAAACTCCAAGGTTCACTTTATTGAGAGGGACAAGAATGAAAGGTATGTTGTTATAATTAAAGAGGACACAACATCAACGAAGTCCATCGCAGCCTATAACCTTTCTACAGGAGTCCAAGCGACAATCACAGAGCGTTACCGTGGTGTTGTTGATTCATTCCTAGACGTAGACACCGAAGGCTACCAAGTGCTTACGCTAACTCAAAAAGCTCCTGTTACTGTGTTGAGCTCCGAGCCACAGCGCATCGGTAAACTTAAGATTGTTGAGGGGCTTAACAAGGGCTCCACCGAGTATACAATCCACGACATTGCTACCGACACCAACAGAAAGAACATTCGTGTTGTGGCGTCTGGTGTTACGTTCTATGGCAACGAGACTGGCTCGTATCAAAACGTAGTTGAATACACAGTCAACAACACGGCAAACGCAGAGCTTATCCTAGAGTCTCGCAACTACCTTACGCACGGTGTTGACGACTCGACCGCTACGGTTCCCGTTGACGACCTTAAGCTGTTCACCACTGGAGACGTTACCTATGTCTTGAACACGAAGAAGACGGTAGCCAAGGACTCCACCTTAAGCTCTCCGATTAGTCCTGAGGCTTTGGTGTTCGTTAAGCAGGGAGATTATGAAAGAAAGTATGGGTTGTCGGTTACTACCGAAAGTGGAACTACGTATGAAAACTGGACCTACTCAGGTCAATCTCAGGTTTATGCGAGCTCAGTAACCACTAACAGTGGCCGAGAAGCGGAGTCTGACTTTATTCTTAGAAACTTATTTGAAGGAAAACCAAGATACCACTATAATCCGACTTACGCTACCGAAGGTATAGAATATGCAGGGCCTAGAGCGGTTCAGCGAATAGGCGAGCACACAACCACAGCAAGATATGACAAGCCTCTTAATCACCCGATAACCCAGTTTGTAACTGACCTTGTAACCACAGACGCCAACGCCGCTACATACAGCTCAAACAACCCTACATATCTTGACGCTCTTTCGTTAGCGTCCGACGCTGACTTTACTATTGAACTCAAAGGCGGACAGGTAGGAATAATTAATGGCCCAGCTAATTTCACGATTCACGCAGACGAATCAGGCGCTGGAGAGATTCTAGGCGTAGCACACAAGTCGGTTTCCTCAATAACTGACCTACCCAGTATCGCTACCCACCGCTTCAAGATTGCCGTGCAGGGAGACGTAGACGCAGCCGAGGACGACAGGTATGTTGAGTTCTTGGTTCACGGACACACGCCGTCAACAGCTACAGGAGCTTTGGGAGATGGTAGTTGGTATGAGACCAGCGGAGGAAGCATTCAAGACCGCATAGACGCGACTACGATGCCCTTGCTTCTTAAAAGCACTGGAGTGAACACCTTTGAGTTGAACCACCTGCCACTAGACAAAATGTCGGCAGGAGACGAGTATACAAACCCTGACCCGTCATTTATTGGTAACACCATTGAACGAGTGTTCCAGTTCAAAGGTCGCCTTGGTTTCCTTTCTAACGCTTCGGTGTCGATGAGCGAAATCAAGTTTGGCAGTTATGATGGGGACTTAGACATCCAGAATTACAACTTCTACCGCACGTCGGTTACGTCCTTGTTGGACGGAGACCCAATCGACGCGACCATCTCGTCTGAGAAGGTGACCAAGCTTAGAGCTGCCATCGCCTTCCAAGATAACTTGGTGTTGTTCTCGGACTTCAGTCAGTTTGTTCTCAAGGGAGACGACTTGCTGACTCCTAGGACAGTGGCGTTTAACCAAATCACTGAATACGAATACAGCCGCTCAGTAGACCCAGTTGGTCTTGGCTCGTATATCTACTTCCCGTTTGACAGGGGAGACTTCATGGGCATCCGTGAGTTCACAGTCAACGCTTCTACAGACGTCTTTGACGCTAACGAAATCACAGCGCACGTCCCTCAGTATATCCCTAAAACAAGCGGAGGAGGACTTGTGGCTCTAGCCGGAAGCAGCGCAGAGAGCCTCATGGCTGCTACTGACGGCACTGACATTTACATATACAAATACTTCTTCAAGGGCAACGAGAAAGCTCTTAGCTCGTGGAGTAAGTTCACCATTGAAGGAGGAAACATTCGCGGGCTGACGTTCATTGATTCTGAACTGTATGTTGTTCAGGCTATATCGGACACCTTCGTAAACCAGACACACCTGTTGAAGCTTTCGGTTGGTAACAAGAACCGAGACCCTGAAGGCTACAATACGCATCTTGACAGGCGTGTATCAGTCGAGTTGAACGCCATCGCGTCGCCTCCTACTCTTACACTTCCATATCTACTCAAGGACAGCGAAGACATTGAAATCTATACAAAGGATGGTCTTCTAGTTCAGTATGAGACAACCAACGCTGTGAACCAGCTAACCGAGGTTGTTTTCAAGGACGACATTGTTGGAGGAGGTCTCGATGGTAAAAAAACACAAGTTTACGTAGGCATCCCCTACACCATGAAATACACGTTCTCTACGTTGTTGTTCAAGGCTCAGTCAGGACAGAGCATGACTCAAAGCGACGGCAAGATGCGTGTTCGTGGTGGTGTTATCTTCTTTGAGGACACCGCTCACTTTAAGGTCAAGACAACGCCGCACCTGCGGGACACATCGACCTCAGAGTTCAACGCCTCTATCGTTCAGCAGACGCAAGAAGGCTCTTTGCCGCTTGAATCGGGGAGCTTCCGGTTCCCTGTGTTTAGTGACCCTGAACAGACAACAATCACGATTGAAAACGATTCAGCTATGCCTTGCAATTTGCAGAGCGCTGAGTTTGAATCGTTTGTCCACCAGCGCTCCAGACGTTATGGGTAATGTAGTTGAAAAGACACCTGAAGGTCACTCTATTCTAATCGCAACCGCCGAGCACGCCAAAGAGCTAACGGAGGGTATGCGAGAGATGGACAAGGTTGAGTGTATGTGTTTTGGGGTTGACCCAAGCAACGCTGTGGAGTCCTCCATGGACAACAGCGACATGAACTTTACGGTGATGACCAAGGACAACAAGGTCATGGCAATCTTTGGCGGGGGTGGAGGCAACGAGCCTTACATCTGGATGCTAGGGACCAACCAAGTAGAGCGCTACTCAAGAGACTTTTTAAGGCATTGCAGGAAGTGGGTTTGGTCGTTGGCCGCTCATTACGGCTCAGTGTCTAACTGGATACACGCCGATAACCTAGTGTGTATCAAATGGCTTAAGTGGTGTGGCGCTGTGTTCAGCGACCCGCAACTCATTGATGGAGAACTATTTAGAAAATTTATAATAACAAAATACTATGTGCGTAGACCCAGTTACAGCGACCATGATGGGACTCTCAGCAGCCCAAGGCGTTACTCAGTATCAGGCTCAGAAGCAGCAAGCTGAACAGCAGAAAGCTGCTCAAGATGCAGCCTCTATACGAGAAATGCAGCGTCAGCAGATGTCGATGCGAGCCGAGCGTATCCAAGAAGCCGACGAAGAAACAACAATGGCTCAAGAGCAGCTCAAGGCTGACCGCGAGGCTCAAGAAGCAATCTCAACCACCGCCGTGGCAGCAGAGACTGTCAACGCTGCGGGGACCTCAGTAGGACTGAACCTACAAGACTTCGAGCGTAAGAACGCTGAGTATCAAGCGGCGCTTGCCTTGCAAGAGCGCATGAACGACACAGCCCGTAGACTCTCGCTAGAGAACAAAGGGCAACAGTATGTCAGCCGTATGATTGACATTAACCAGCCCATCGCTCGCCCTGACTTCTTGGGAACAGCTCTGCAAACCGCTTCTACTATGTTTGGTCAGTATCAAACTGGCCGCATTGCTAGTGCATCCAGCGCGGCGTCCACAGCCCAGCGAGATTTGTATTCAGCTCAACAAGGAGTTGCTCGTCAGAATCTACTGCTGTCCAGACAACAAACAGCAACCTCAGCCGCTCAAATGGGACTCTACCAAGCGCAGAGCCGAAACACCAACTAAACTATGGCAACACGAAAGAATCCTTTATCAGCCCTTCTCAATACGGACTCCCGTCAGCAAGCGGAAGACTTCACTAGAGACCATGTAGTCCGCTCCACCGTGCGTGAGGCTGGGACGTATGGTGTTGGTGTGCAGCGCACGCTTCCAGCCTCACAGACAAGCCTCGGTAGGCTCTCCGCTTCGCTGGGGACCATGAGTGGTATCCTTAACCAGTTCACTCAATACCAGACGCAACTGGAGCAAGCAGAGCTTCGCAAGGAAGGCATTGAGCATCAGATTGAAATGCAAGGCATTCGCTCTGAGCAACTAGACGAAGCGGTTAAGCAACAGAACATTCAACTCGCTCAGATAAACGAAAAGCGTGCTGCCGTTGAGTTTGACCAGAAGCTTGCTTCAATGCTTCCAGAGGAAAGAGAAGCGTTCTTTAATGAACAAAACGCTGAAGTTGAGGCGGCAAAAAAAGAGGCCGACGAGGCTGAAAAGAAGGTGTTCAAAGAATACAAGGGCATCAACAACAACAACCCTCTTATGGGCGAGCGCAACCTTCGCCACTTAGGAGCATCAAAGGCTCAGGCGTATAAAGACGGTTTGCTTGAGCATCAAAAGAACTTCTTTGCAACGATGCCAGAAATGGCAAACGGAGCCGCTATTCCTGACGAAGAAGCTCAAAAACTTGCCGACGACTATATTGAAATCTTCATGGAAGAGAACGACATAGACAAGAACAGCGCTATCGGTAAAGGCTTTCTAATGTCTGTGTCTAAGTTTAATGAGGTTGAGATACCTAAGCTTGGACGTGAGATAGCAGAACGCTCCGAAGGTCTTGCGACTCAGAATATGCTGACAGCCATAAAGAACTATGGTGAGACGAATACAAACTTTGATGACATAGAAGAACAGCCTTGGTTTGTGGTTCTGAATAGCTTGCCGCAAGACAAGTTCTTAGCCGCTATTCAAGGAACAAAGAACTCTCCGGGGTTGATTGGC
>Ga0208667_1000689_pt1 | contig 13806 bp, 26 predicted proteins | sample 11BtaG_FD_184085 | JGI IMG/M metagenome (GOLD analysis project Ga0208667, IMG submission 184085) | Marine viral communities from the Subarctic Pacific Ocean - 11B_ETSP_OMZ_AT15265_CsCl metaG (SPAdes) (version 2) | ecosystem: Environmental > Aquatic > Marine > Oceanic | place: Pacific Ocean... | reverse complement strand
AAACTCTTCTAACTTGCTTTTCCAGTTATCAGGTTCAGATAACTTAGCGTAGATACCGCATTGATACATGCAAGTATTGCGGGGTGTATCGATAGGACCATCCGCAAACAAATGCTCAAGGCAGGGCGGACCATCGGTGAAATACTTACGTTTGCCAGAGAAGCGCAGACCTTCAAGCTCGGACTCTGTTACACGGATCTCTTCGACCGCATCGAGGAACTCATCTAGTTCTAATGCTTCACACTTAGCATTGAATGCGTAGCGTTGTGGCATCTCAGCATTGAAGTAAGGCATGTTGATGAAGTTACCTACATCTCCACGCTCTGCAATTATAGTATCTTGTTTTGGAAAGATCTCACAGCCACTGAACCCTAGAGCTATAGACATCTCAGTTAGGTAGTCTCGGATGTTAGCTGCAGGAACCCAGTCTTTTAAGAATAGATAGAGGTGAGCTCCCCCTGATTTGGATCGGCAGTGCATCAACGGAAGCTTCAGCTTCTGGATCTTTGCCTGTAGTTCGTTATGGTTTAAATCGTAGACGTCAATGTCCAACGCCGCAAACTTGCATACATTCTCTTCGTTGATTGGTATTGCACCCACGCCCTGCTTACCATCGATATGGTCCTGGACTAAGTCAACAGTCAGAGGGGATCTTATGATCATGCTCTTGGATTCTGCTTTTCCATTTCGCCCTATGCGTCCGACAGTTGTCGTGCCATGGGCTGATTTTGCTCCGATGAAAACGGAGAGTAGTCGTTCTGCCTGTGTCATGTACTGCTCCTAGTGAAAAAGGGGAACGGAAAAATGCGCCCGCACTCCGTTCCCCAGACTGTTTAAAACGGGATACTGTCATCCTGTTCTACAGATGAAGAGGTTGGCACACTCTCCTCTGGTACAGCCTTCGCATCGCCTGCCGCGACAGAGTCACGGAAAGCTTTTGCCTCGAGCATTAGGTCACGTTCACCAACTAATCCCACCTTCTCAACGGATGGATTGAACCACGAACCCTGGTCATTGCTTTCTTCAACAGTAGTAATCTTCCATTCTGTTGCGAACAATGGAGGCGTAATCATCTGCCCAGTCTTTGGGTGTTTGATCTTCTGCATTGCAATCTGTGTCTTCCACCGACGGCTGACTTTCAACTGCGTTGACTTCATGTCGATCACAGCAGGTTGAAATGACCCTTCGCCATCCAACACCAAGCAATAGTGTTGATCAGATTTAACCAGTTCATTACCAGTCGGTAACAGTTCCTTGGAACCCTGACGTGTCGTCTGTTGTAGAACAGGATTGGTTGGAGATATCTCTCCGCGGAAACCACCACCCATATCACGAGGTGTAAACTCTAGATACTTTGTTACTTGGTAGCAGGGGATGATAGTGACCCCTTCTTCTCCCTTCCATACCTGACCAGTGACAGTGTTGAACAAATCTCCTTGCTCCGCACCATCGATGTACTCAGGTTTCTTTTTGTTTAGTTGTGGTGACAGAGCCTGTAACGCACGGATGAATGGGATCTGCATCTCATCAGCACCAAACGCGGCACCTTCTCCTGCAAACTCTAGGATATCATCCATCAAGTCTGTGCTTAACTCTGCATTTTTTTTCGTTGCTACTTCACTAGCCATTATGATTTCCTCTTGATTACTGCGGTGTTAGAAATGAATGCCCCGAATAGATCGAGGTCGATAGGTTTGCCATCAGTGATGCGCTCTTTAACAAACGCCTTTAATGTGGATGGGTGAACGTGGGTCTTGGTCTTGGGATCAAAACCTTTACTCTGTAGCATGCCAACGACATCTCCCGCTACATTGTCTTCGCCCTTGCCAAAGGACACAGTGATATCGTTCTTGATGATATCATCTAGGCCATTGGTTCTTAACCATGCAAACGCATCGTCTTTATTAGCGACAGGTATAGAGGCGGCTACGATCATACGACGCTCAACGGACATGCCGTCTACATCTAATCGTTCCACACCCATCTCATCCATTAACGCAGGGATGTTCTCCACAGAGAGCTTATGCTTCTCTTGCTTCAGTGATTTTAAATGTTGCTCCGCATCGTCGATCTGTTGCTCAACGTTACGAAGGCTTCGAACCAGTTGGCTGAGTTGCTTTCCAGTTCCTGTATCGATCTGGCTAACTGCGTCAGCCTCGTCGAATATGTCTTCAAATATATCAGTCATAAGTTTTTTACCTCTTCAGGGTTGCATTATCCGGTAGCCTCGTGCTATCCGTAATGAAGACAATAGTGGAGATATGTGATGGGTGTCAACTACAAATTTAAAATGAAACCATTTAATCATCAAAAAGATGCGTTAGAGTTTGGTTGGGACAGGCCAGAGTTCGGTCTGTTCATGGAGATGGGCACAGGTAAGTCCAAGGTTCTCTTAGATAACATAGGTATGTTGTATCAAGATAGACAGATTGACTTCGCTTTAGTCCTCGCTCCCAAAGGAGTGTATCGTAACTGGGTTTCAAAAGAAATACCAGAGCATATGTCTGATGATGTGAAACATCGAGTGATTCGTTGGGTGTCAGGTCCCAATAAGAAACAGGCAGAAGAAATGCGCTCGGTCCAGGATGACTTCGATGGCCTGACTATATTTGTTATGAATGTCGAAGCGTTCTCTTCCATCAAGGGTCAGAAGGCAGGGACCTGGATGGCTCGTGCGCTCGGTCACAACGGATTAATTGCTATTGATGAGTCAACCACGATCAAAAACCACAAAGCCAAGCGCTCTAAAGCTTTAATGAAAATAGCTGCAGGTTTCAAGTACAGAAGACTACTAACTGGATCTCCAGTAACAAAAAGTCCAATGGATATTTATTCACAGTGCGAGTTCCTTAGACCAGGGCTTTTGGGACACGAGTCGTACTACTCGTTCCAAGGTCGATATGCCATCGTGCAACGTAGAACTATGGGACACACAGCTTTTCAACAGATTGTTGGGTTCAGAAACCTAGACGAGCTAACCAAAAGGATAGATATGTTCTCCTTTCGAGTACTCAAGAAGGATTGTTTGGATCTCCCTGATAAAATATACACCGCTCGATATGTTGGCATGACCAAAGAACAACTGAACATGTACGAACAGATCCGAAGACATGCCATGGTTCTGCTCGAGAATGGTGAGATGGCTACTGCTCCTGCTGTGATTACGCAGATGCTCCGCCTTCAACAGATTATGTCTGGGCATTTGAAGACAGACGAAGGTGAGATGCTATACTTCCCATCAAAACGAATGGATGCATTGGAAGAGATCATCAACGAACACGATGGTAAAGCAATCATCTGGTCTAGGTTCCGTCATGACATCGTAGGTATAACAGAAATGTTGAACAAGAAGTTCGGTGAAGGTTCCGCTGCCGCATACTATGGAGACACATCAGACGATGATCGTAATGATATCGTTAAGAATTTCCAGAACCCCAATCATCCTCTCAAGTATTTCGTGGGCAATCCTGCGACCGCAGGGTATGGGTTGACTTTGACTGAGGCTAATCTCGTGGTATACTACGCAAACGATTTCAATCTAGAGACGCGCATTCAATCAGAGGATCGTGCTCATCGGATTGGTCAAAAGAATAATGTGACCTACATTGATCTCGTCTGTGAAGGTAGTATCGATGAACAGATTGTTAAAGCTTTACGCGCCAAGATAGACATTGGTGCAAAGGTACTAGGAGAAGAAGCAAAAGAATGGCTAAGTCTAAAACCCACGATCAAGTAATCGAAACGTTCTGCTCTCGACGCAGGGGTTGGATGAATGACAAGACCGCAACGCAGGCTCTGACAGACCTAGCAGGTTTAGATCCTGGCGTAGCCAATGCGCTCCTCACAGAAATGAAACGTCATAACGTTACTCAGATCCGAGGGTACAGCAAAGAACCCGAACGTCTAGCTCGAGGCAAAAAGGGTACAAAGTTTGAGGCAAAAAAATAACCCCGACGTTGCAGTGCGAAACCTAGCCAGTCGGGGTCTAGTTGATGGTCGGTCACACAGGCGGAACCAACCGAGCAATTTGTGTATTATATCATACAGTATTGGTTTCGGCAACTGCTCTTCGGATTAATACCGATAGCTGCCGAGCCATGGATCTCTGTTCTTTGTTCGCCAGTTCGCGAAGACTATCGTGATCCTTTTTAAGTAAGCCAACGTTCTGAAACTGTTGCTTATCTTCTTCTTTCATTTTCTTTCTAGCCATAATGACCTCCTATTTGTTGGTAGCTTATACGATATATGGTTGTAGGTTGCAAGTGCTACTCTTGATTAGGGTTTAAGTCCTCGAATTGACCATCGTCTTTCATGGTACTTGTTACTCGGATCGCTCTCCAAGGAGTTTCTTGTCGCTTGTCCTCGTAGTTTGGGATGCAATGTGCCACGACGATATCTCCCAGGTCCAGGTTTAATTTGTTAACCAAGCGATTGTTGAAGAACACGACGTCGCCCTGTTCGTTCTGACCGAAGGCACTGTTCGTGTAAGTTAGATCCTCAATGATTACATTGAAAGGTGTAGTATTGAATGCATTATTTAAAGTCATATTTGTTTTCCTATTTAATTTAAGTTCGCGGCAAGCCGTAGCGTTTCTTGATGTAGCTCACAGAGTGGCGCGAGGTTCTAAGTTCTTCCGACATCTCTTGCAATGTCATGTCTGTTGTCAGCATCATGTTGTTGATTAGTGTTGCGGACTTAGACAAGGGGCGATCTTTCGGATCGATGCCATCCAACGTGGTTGAAGGCACTTGATCTGTGCGAATGCGTGTACTTGTTCCGCGCTTCGCATTTTCCAACGCCCTTCGTGTCATGGGCGATGGTCCCCGAGCCAGAGGGTTTTCTTTGCGGTCGATTTTATTCTGCCTATCCCAAGCTTCTTTGTATATGTCTTGGTACTTCTCGATTTTTTCCTGCTCGTTCATCAGTGATGTGTCCTCTTTTCTTCTGGTTTACTTACCATGCGTTCGGTAATCTCCTGGAGCAAGCAAAATAGTCTTGCCATTTCTTCGGGTGAGTTGGCATAGACCGAGCCGATTGTCATTAAGGCAGCGGGCACTTCCCCGTCGGTTAGATTGTCGGGCATAACCCGACAGATATTATTTAGCAATGCAGATTTTTCTTTGTCCGCGTGAGTATCCACTCGAGCCTGGTCTTCAAACCTACTGTCGATAACCAAAGTAATCGTCCAATCCATGACGTCGTCTCGAGCATCGAGGTCAGCCTTCCAAGACTGAACCTCCTTCCATGTCTCAAACTTCCTGACCATATCGTGCGGCAGAGATCGTTCCCTGCTCCATGTTACTTGGTACATTGATATGCCCCCCTACAATCTAAATCGATAGTCATACTCAATCGCCAATAATCTCCATCCGACAGGTGAACAGCCATTTTATCTGCCAAATTCCAAGCATTATCTATAAACTCAGGAGGATCAATCCACTCGACATAATGCTCGTCGCTCACAGTGGTTGTAGCCATTAGCTTATTGTCTCGGCTAAATAATTTAAGCTTTGCGGTCATACTCATGTTCAGTATTTCCCTCCTGTTACATCGTATTGAAGACCTTTGATCACAGATATCCTGCGTGAGATCGTTGCCATCTCATCCCAATCGTTGACAGTCAACGACACTCGGTTCTTCTGAGCATGCTCATCGAACAGTTCTTGTTGCATCTCGAGCAGGTGATCTAGTGCTACTTGCACCACGTTTATTTCTTCTTTATTCATGATTGTTTCCTTTTTTGAATTAAGCTTTTAAGTCCTTGTTCAAACCCACGTTGAAAGTCACTGTCCGCAGGGTCTAAAACAAATGTCATCAACGAACTCTCTACACAGTAAAGTTCGCCAGAGGCATATTCTTCTTTCGCGCACTGATATCCCTCTAAGAAATCAGAACGTAACGATATTATATTTCCCATATTAAAACGGCCTTAATTTAGGCAGAGGACTTGTCATAGTTGTAGACTTCTCTGCGGTTTCTAGGCATTGCGCCATACTATCTGGGTAATGCGCGAAGATCGTCGGATAGAAATCATCCATCACATCTCCGCATATTTCCATGGAAGGCAGAAGGATGCTCGAGGTCATCGGCTCTCGGTCATCGGTTCCTGCATGATAAGTTAGTAAAAGAATTGTCCAGAATTTAACCATAGCAGGCACCAAAGATATTGCTAAACACTTCATCCAACACCGCTTCTATTTTGTCCGCGGTCAAAGTCCTGACACTATGGTAAGAAGGAGTATCGTGGTGCAATACATAGAACTCACCATTCACCCATTCAAACCAACCTTCTTGCCAATCTGTTTCATCATAAGGCGTCCAATCGTCCGAGCGATCTCGATTGATTTCGCAAAGAACTTGATCCATTGACCACGACAAAACATCGCCAGTGGTCAAACATTTTATTTTAATATCCGACATGTTCTTCGACCTCCTCTTCTGGAACCATATCAGTTCGGACAACCAAACCTGTTACAGCTTTCGTTCTAGACATGAACTCACAGTAGGCTTCCGACGAGGCATGGTGCTCGCCAATCGCCTCGACATAATGTACTTCGCTGACCAATCCCTCGACGACCACGCGATAAACTTGAGGTATCTTTGACATTATTCTTCCTCCATACTTTCTGATATTGTTGATCTGCGCTCTTCGCACCAACAGCAATAGTTTTCGCTTTCATTACATTTAAGAATACAATCACAATCTTTGCAGTGTTCGTGTTCTTCTTGACCTTCGTCGCAATTACAAAGTTCAGCCATCAGTAATCCCCCTCCAATACAGGTTCGAGCGCGTCGAACGCTTCTTGTGTCCACTCAGGAAAACCATGCTCCTCGTCCCTGAGATCCAATAAGTTTTGCGCCACGAAGAATGCAACTCGCTCAGTGCAATCCTCAAACGTCAAAGTGTCGGGATCTAATCGAAGCACACGTATAGAGGTGCAATCCTTGCAATGATCATACGCCATGTGACATGCATCCTCAAAGTTTTCTGGAAGCTCCTCTGCGTGAGCGAGATCCTTGTATTGAACATGCTCGGTTCCATGCTGAAACGAACCTGTTGATGTGATTAAGAATTGATACGGCATCATCGCGCCTCCTCCTTCATTAAGTTTTTAAATACATCCATGGTGTCCTCGAGGCCAAGTTCTTCATCCTCCTCCTCGATCTCAGGCCTCCAACAGTTGTCCTGACCCAAGGCATACTCGCCCTCGAACCATCCGCCTTCGTCAACGTATTCCGCTTGGACTTCAATGCCCATGGCAAACAACTTATTCCACACTGGAATAGGTGGTGCCCAAGCCGTCCAACATCGGAACGTGAACCACGCTGTGTCCTTGTCTTCGCTGAACTCGATCTTATCCTCGATCTCAACTTCACAAACATCCCACTTGGTATTCCAGTTTTCATTACGCCACTCGTGAGCAGAGTGGATCTCAAGCTCATGTTGCCCATGCATCCTCTTAGTCACAGGATCAAGCAATACTTGCAGAGGCATAGGTGAGATGACACTACAAAAACGAGGATCATCACAAAGATCTGGGCTTAGATATTGGTATAGTTCATACACCACTTTACTAGCTCCATGAAGATAAACAGTTTGGTAACAATGATTAGGCATTATCTATATCCTTTACTAAAACGTGATAAACAGAACGTATGTTGTTTCTGAAACATTTATTAGAAACCTCTAATGCAAGGTTTCTGTTTCCCTGTTCTTCATCAACATACTTTTGGTAGTTATAATGTTCGCCCTTCTCCTCAAGCTTGAGCTTTGCAAGATAGTCCTCGGACATGATTACTTCCATGTGAATTTCTAAATTAACTTTTACCGCAACTGACATTACACATCCTCCTGTGAAAGAAAGGCATAGGCAGGGTTCTTGAACTCTTCTTCAAACAACCCAATCTCATCAAAGCCGTACAGAACTAATGCGTCCTCGGTACTCTGTCCATATTCATAGACAACCAAGTCATATCCAACAGGGATACCACCCTCGAAGTCCTCATGAATTGGCATTACTTTAGGTAAGGTAGTCTGGTTCATTATAAATACTCCTTGTTTAATTGCTTGAAAAACTTCTTAACATAATTAGCTTTTAACACATCGGCATCGGTGTATGCGTCAAGGTGCTCGGCTCCATAGTCTAAGAACTTAGCCTCAACTGGATCTAGATCCTTGTCGAAATAACTCACGACAACTTCCCAATCGTTGATAACCTGACCTTTACGATCACGCTCAAGCTTAGATCGATCCTTCATGTTAACAGTGATCTCGTAATATGTTTCATCCTCCTCGTTAAACCTAATCAACGATGGACACTTCTCACCCTCAACGCCACCATGAGTGAAACCAAACGGCTCCACCATTGTGATGATCTCATTGTATAGAGACACGTTATCAAAGTCAGGGAACATCGCTTCAAGATGTTTGCCGTGTACGAAGTCGATTACTTCTTGAAAGTCATTAGTCATCAAACTGTCATGGAAGTTTGTCCAATCTGAGTTGTGACCATTGTATCGGTCAGATGTCTGAACAGTGAACCTCGGTGGCAAAGTATGCTCCACATCGGAAAATTTAAAACCCTCAGAGAGATCCTCTCTCCTCCAATACCATTCTAATAAATCATGATTAGTTCCCATGATACGAGAAGCGTTCATAACACGCTCTTGAAGGTGATGACTATCAACCCAGATGTGAAAGCCGTGTACTTGGTAGCTCGGTAACTCATCGTTACCATACGTCGTGCATTCCCAGTGATCTGGTATTTGCAAGTCGTCAGTGTATGTTTCAAACTTCATTGTGGAAATCTCCTTGTTTCATAGTCTAATTAAATTGGTAGTAACTAACAAGTTATAGGTTCTTGCTCCTTGGGTCAAGGAAATAATTTTAGAGGGGTGAACACAGCGAGTACACTATAGACACATTTCCCACAGATTTTATTTTTTTTTGAAAACTAAATTTAAATTAGACGTTCTCAGTGTTCTCAGTGTTCTCACCCCCATATTTATATACTTCAAACTAGCCCATACCTGAGAACACCTGAGAACGTTGAGAACACTTCTCGTAGAAAAAACGCCTATATAGAGAAGTTGCCCTCTCTCTTTCTTTGATATAACTTGTACCTAAAGAACAACGAGGATCAAATGAACTCTGCAAAAAAGAAAATAGAAAAAGAACATGGTCGAACTCTGACCAATAGACAAATGACTTTTGCAAGACACATCGTGGAAGGCATATATTCCAATGCAGAATGTGCCAGAAAAGCAGGTTATTCACATGATGTAGCAAACAACCAAGCTTCAAAACTTTTAAATGGTAGAGATTATCCTCATGTATTGGAGTACATCCAAGATCTAAGGGATGAGAGGGAACGTAGGTATGGCGTGACAACCATTGGACAACTTGAGAGACTTCATCAACTATCTAGTGGAGCCGAGGAAGCAGGGCAATTTTCAGCGGCAATCAATGCAGAAAAAATCCGCGCCGCTTTGGGTGGATTAACTGTTGATCGAAGGGAACAAGTGAACACAATTGATCAACTATCTCGTGATGAAATTGTCGGAAGGTTGGCAGATTTACAGAAAAAATACCCTCAAGTTTTTGAGATCGAGGGGACATATAAAGATGTAACAGGAGCAAAAAATAATGAGCGGACAAGAGGCGAACTTTTGGAGCACGATACGAAAAAACCTACCGAAGAAGTGCTTCGCAACGAGGATTGAAAACAAACATGGAGGTGGTGTTCCAGACGTTCACCTTGTCTGGGAAGGTCTACCCTTCTGGCTAGAACTCAAGGTTACAAAATCCAACGCGGTCGCCGTCTCGCCTCATCAAGTCGCTTGGCACATGGCATATTGGGCACGAGGAGGGTCAAGTTTCTTCTTAGTAAAGAGAGCCTCTGACCGACAACTACTTTTATTTGGAGGGGAAAAAGGGGTGGATTTGGCACGAGGTGGGTGCTCCGCGGTTCAAGTACCGAGTTTCAAGAGCGTTGATGAGGTGTTCTGCGCCCTGCGCCCTGTTTTAATTGATAAATATTCGTGTGCCTTGCGCCCTGCGCCTTGATCTTGCGCCCTGCGCGTCGTTAATATTTATTCTGCACAAAAAAAGCTAGGCAATTTCTTGCCTAGCTCCTTGGTTCTAGTGTTCTACGATTGCTATTGATTTTCCTAGGCTCGATCCTTTGCACAATTTGCAAGCTGTACATTGGACGCGACGACCTGCCTCTTTTGATGCAGGACAAAGCGCCTCGTTTGCTTTGTCTAATTGTCCTAGATCCGCGATCACTCGAAAAGTTCGACGACCTTGTGCCCAATGGTCGAGTGCCTCTTGCTTATTGTCCGCGCTTTGCATCGCAATATCTGGACGCCAACCGCTTTGATGTGAGTAAGCTGTGAAAGTGGACGCTTCTTTTAATAGTTGTTCCCATACAAAAGAGGGAACCGCGGCCGGATCTCCATAAGTTCCCACTCTAACGAACCGATTGCGGCCGAGCGTGTTCCTATTCTTTTGAGTGTTGGCCATTGGATATATACCTTTTATAAAAGATTTATAAACAATCAAAACGCCTTGCCCAAGATTAACATAGCACCGACGACCTTTTGCAATCTTGCGCTTTGGATCTGTTGTTGTTTCTCCGCGCATTGTGCAATTGCCACAGATTGAAAAATCCGCGCCTGTCTTGCTTGCTTCTCTTGGATCTATATCCGAGCGCAAGATATAAGTTTGCACGACCTTGCCTGTCTTGGTGTTTCGGTCGGAATATGTCGCAATAACGACGATAGGTTTACCATCCAAGAGGCTCTTGCCATTGTATATGATACCGTTTTTCATGATATTATTTTACCTCCGCGTCAATTGTATATGACCAGTTTAAAGGGATGATATGATCAATCGCCATAATTGCCCGCTGTGCCTCCGCATAAGTTAGGTATTGTCCCCAAGTGCGAACTTTTTTGCCCGCTTGAGTGAAATTGATATAATAGTAAGTCATCGATTTAGTCTCCTTAATATCGTTAAATTGTAAGTAAATTATAGCAGAATATAGACCAGGCACAAGTTAAATCTTGTCTTGCGTCTTGCGCCTTGCGCCTTGGTTCTTATATTTTTATGGGATTATCTTGCGCCTTGCGCCTTGCGCGCCGCATCTTTCTATTTGTATTTTTCTGCAGCGCAAAAGAAAACCAGGTCCAAGGACCTGGTCTATTGGTTTTATATTATACGTTGTATTCGTCGCGCCACTGTGGATCAGCATCCAAGAGCTTTCCAAATTGAGTGATTTCCCTGGCGTAAGTGTCACCCATTTCATATTGACCATCATGCATCATGGGTGATGTGGCCGCTACAAACCATCTCGCATATGGGTCTTTCATTTCTGCAGCTGAATGCTTGTAGGTCTTTAAAACCTTCCACACCCACCCCTGATCATTCACATAGGTTGCGTATGGTGTATCAGCATCACGAGTTTTTCCGAAAGATGTTCTAGGCATATTCTTCTCCTTAATTAAGTTGATGCCCTATTGTACACCATGCACAATAGAGCTTCAAGTTTTATTTTTTCCAAGCGAACTTATTATATGTACTCTTTGTTACATATTTCTCCCATGATCTAGGGTAGTTTTCCCGCCACCATGTCAGGTTTGGGGTATTCGTTCTAGTCCTTTGAACGTAGTAAGCAAAGTCCTTATCAATTGCTTCAGCACATAAAGCATCTTTCTGCTTCTTTAACTTGGCAATCTTTTTGTCGATATCTTTTACTTTGTCTTCGAAATTCATTTTATTTTCCTTTGTTAAAATGGTGGGGCGTTGCCGCCCCACTGTTGATTAATTTCCCTTGGCAATCTTTGCGGCAAGGTTAAAGGCCATGAAAGCGAATAGTGTTGCGATCGCTCTTTCTGATCCGTTCAAACATTCGATACGAGCCATCAGGTCTTTCATATCTTCGGGTGTATCGAATAGTAGAAATTCGTTTAATGTTTCAGTCTTTTCCATTTTATTTTTCCTTTGTTGAAATGGTGGGGCGTTGCCGCCCCACTGTTGATTTAGATATCGATTGATATCGATGCATATTCAATAATATCTTTTACTTCTGATCTGATTTCAGAAGAGAATTTTTCAACATCCAAGTTGTTATTGACGATATCCATTACATCGATTGCATGATCTTGCAAATTGATTTCGACGCTTGTATCAGCCTCTTCGATCTTTAAATCGATCATGCGTGAAATACGACCTTGCAATGCTTCCCAGATTGCTTCGGTGACGTTGTCTTCGGTATCCAAATATCCCATGATATTTCTCCTTAGTTGAAATGTGGGGCAAACCATTTTGCCTCCTACAACTACAGTTGTAGATTATAACTTGTAGATAGTCAACAAGTATAATCAAATTAAACGAGAATATTTTCCCTAAAAATCCACAAAAGCAGAACGATATACCTGGTCCCTGTGGGGGTTACTTGGTGGGTTTGGATCTGAAATCTTGCGTGCGCGCCGACCCGACCCCCCGTATATAATAAGAGTACGAAGTACTATGTACTTATATACAAGGTGTCATAAATTCATTCGGGGATAATTTCATTGCCCCTTTTACAAACCCAGGACCGCCCAAAAAATGCCCACTATATTTTCATTTGGGTTTATAGTATGTTGTATGTAATTTCATTTGGGGTTGTTATGACGAAGCAAGCAGATTTCATCGATTGCGTTGATCTTTGGACCACGGTCCTCCCTTATTCGACTTTTCCTTCGAGTACGATTGCGTGGCGTTTATCGCCTGCGATTGAGAGTGGTCAGTATAAGATTTGGCATAACGAGGGAGGATCGTGTGCAGGGTTTGTGACCTGGGCGTGGATGACGGATGAGGAGTTTGAGACGCGGGATTATTGGGGACCTGAAATTTTTCAGCGAGAAACAGGTGACAAATTAGTTTTTGTTGATATGATTGCACCCGAGGGCACTTCTGGTGTATTAGGATTTTGTAGGGATCTTCGTAGGATGTTTGTCTCGGAGTTCCCGGAAGTTAAAAAGGTTTGGTCGCATCGTGGCCAACGGAGCGGTGTTTATCCGAACAAAGGTGGCTAGGACATGTATAACGTATTATTTTCATTTTTTAAACCTCAGATAGCTTTTGGCGGGGATTCTGGTGGCGGCGGTGGCGGCGGATCATCATCTGGCGGAGGATCGAGAGCCGATCGCAAAGGCGCTCAAGCAGTTCTTACGACACCCAAGCCTGCACCTAGACCTGCTCCACCTGCACCGGTAGTTAATACATCTAGGGATAGAAGTGATCGCAAAGGTGCGGCGGCGGTGATGTCTGCCCCAAGACCTGCGCCAACTCCACCTGTCCCACCGACACCGAAACCTGCGCCTGTTGTATCTCCGGCTACAAGAGCAGCGGAAGAAGATAACAGAGATATTTTTGATCGGTTAGAAAATATTCAGTTGGTATCTAAGGATCGCCCTGAGTTACAATTTAAGAGAGCCGATGCAAAAGGTGCCCAAGCAATACTTACCCAGCCACCCAAGAACCTAGGAATCACACCAGAGCTTACGAAGAAACAAATATCTGATGCGAACTTATCTCGTTTACAAGCCGAACAGAATAAAAGGGACGAAGACGCTAAAGTAGATGTGTATAAGTTTTATAACCAGTTCAAAAACGACCCTACTGCAAATATGCCTGGTAGTCCAAGGAACTTGCAAGATGAAGTGGACTTCCAAGAGCGCATGATGCGTCAGAACATTGCGGCAGCTATTGATCCGTATGGCCAGAGTACGGCGACGGATTCTAATTTGACAGATCG
>Ga0208667_1000686_pt1 | contig 13822 bp, 19 predicted proteins | sample 11BtaG_FD_184085 | JGI IMG/M metagenome (GOLD analysis project Ga0208667, IMG submission 184085) | Marine viral communities from the Subarctic Pacific Ocean - 11B_ETSP_OMZ_AT15265_CsCl metaG (SPAdes) (version 2) | ecosystem: Environmental > Aquatic > Marine > Oceanic | place: Pacific Ocean... | reverse complement strand
GATAAAATTCATGAAGAAGAAGGTTCTTGGGAAACTCGCAAAGGTTATCACGGCATTAGATTCATGGAGGTCGCGTGAAAAAGAAAATTATAGTAAGAGGTCCTGTATTATCACAATCAGGATACGGCGAACAAGCACGGTTTGCTCTGAGAGCATTGAGATCTAGAGAAGATCTATTTGATCTTTTCATTCTTCCGACTGCTTGGGGTAAAACCGGTTGGGTTTGGGAACAATCCGAATTTAGAGCCTGGATGGATGAAAAAATCACATTAACACAAATCCTCATTCAACGAAAACAACTTCAAGTTGATATGTCCCTACAGATAACAATTCCTAATGAATTTGAAAAGATTGCCCCTGTTAACATTGGTTACACTGCTGGTATTGAAACACATAAATGTTCTCCACAGTGGCTTCCAAAGTGTAATGATATGGATAAGGTTTTGGTAGTTTCTAACCACGCAAGAACTTCCTTGGTTAACACAGTAGCGCAAGCAACTAACAATCAAACTGGGGAAACTTTCCCTTATAAAATTGAAGTACCAGTTGAAGTTGTATGGGAAAACACTCCGAGAGCAGAACCTGAAGAGATCAAAGAACTGCAACTTAAGCATGACTTTAACTTCTTGGCTGTATCACAAATCTCTCCACGCAAGAATTTTGATAATATGGTAAAATGGTTTGTCGAAGAGTTTATTGACCAAGAAATTGGCCTTGTTATTAAGACTAATGTTGCGTCCAACTCTGTTATGGATTGGGAACACCTTCAGAAGCGAATGAAACAACTGCTTGAAGGTTATAAAGATCGTAAGTGTTCTGTATATCTTCTCCACGGAGATCTATCTGCAGGACAAATGACTGGTCTTTATAACAATGATAAAATCAAAGGTATGATTAATATTGCTCATGGTGAAGGTTTTGGCCTTCCCTTATTTGAAGCTGCACGAGAAGGACTTCCTATTACAACAATTGGTTGGTCCGGTCAACTTGACTTCTTGCATCATGACGGAAAAGATTACTTCAACAAAGTTGATTACTCTATACAACCAATTCAGAAAGAAGCTGTATGGGCAGGAGTATTGGAGCAAGACGCAATGTGGGCTCATGCTGACCAAGGCTCTTACAAAATGGCTTTGCGAAAAGCATTTAAAGGTTATGATAAGATGAAAGAACGCGCTGAGAAGTTGAATCATTTGGTTGATGATAAGTTTTCCGATGAGAAACTATATGAGTTGTTTTGTGACAAAGTAAACAAAGCCGATCCCGTTGAGCAACTTATTGATGTAGAGGCCATGCTGTGAAACTAGGTTTTGTTTCTGATTTTTATTATCCGTCAATTGGTGGAACTCAAATGCTATGTAAAGGTATAGCAGAATGGTTTCAGCAGCAAGGTCACGAGATTGAAGTTATAACTTCTCCATATGTAGATAGAAAAGACTTAGGATATATTGTCAATGAAATCAATGGAGCATCATTTGAACACTCCAACATTCTCCTAGAGAAGAATTACGATGCTGTATTCGTACTGGCTGACTTATTTTCTCCTTCTTTATTATCAATAAACCCAGGAGAAGTAAGAAAGTCTATTCTAATTCTTAACTTAGATGAAAACGTATATCGTTGGATTCACGAAGGAAGGATAAAGAATATAAAGCAGAGAATAGATAAGATAAAGTCTTTCTCTCATATAGTTTCATTCTGTCGAGGCGCGCCTATAAACAGGTTCCTCGAAGAAAATAATATTAAGTATCATTTTATTCCAAACTTTTCCCGTGATGCTATGAACGGTGAGAAGTCTAATAAAATTACTAAGAAAGCTCTTGGTATTAACAAAAAAATTATTTTTAACCATGGCCTTGTTGAAAACAGAAAGAACCAACTCAATTTGATAAAGGCTTTTGAAGCCTCATTATTATCTGATGACTATCATTTGGTTTTACTTGGTTCCCCTAGAGGCTCCGGAGACAATCAATATTTTTTAGAATGTAAAAAGTTAGCTGATAGAAACAGTAACATTACAATGGTTAAAGGTACTAATAACAAGGTTGTAATAAACTCCTTGCTTTCTACAAGTGATGTTTACGTGCTTCCTTCTACTGCTGAGGGTCTGCCTCTTGTGTTACTTGAAGCAATGTCTGCTGGCTTACCATGGGTCTCCACGCCTGTTGGTGGTGTCCCTGCTGTATTTGGCGATCTTAAGGGTGGTAAAGTTATGTCATCGTTTGATCTATCTGACTTAGAAAGCAGTGTTAGAGAGGTTGAAAACAAGAATAGTCGCTCTGAATGGGAAGAAAACTTCACAGTAGACAGAGCTGGTAAACAATATGCTGAGATTCTTAACATAGATGAGGATTTATCTGACACTATTGTCTTTTTGAAGCAACATAAAATTAGTTTCGGAAATCAGGTTTATAACGAACCAGAAGGTATTGGTAATTATCTAACTTCTTGCTTACAGTTTGCTGGAATAGTTGATGAGGTCTATGTGATCAATCACCGTTCCTCAGACAATACTATGGAAGTTATTGAGTCTTTTGAGTGCAAATACAAAGAAGCGGGCATTAAGTTACGATGGAAAACAGAGCCACGAGATTTCTCAAAAGACTTTACAATTGCTGATGTGTTTGGGGCTGCTGTGAGCGAGTGTGAAAACGAAATAGTATTTCGCCATGACGCAGATTTTATTTTTGGAAAAGGTTATCTTAAGACAATGTCTGAGGCAATCAAATATTTAAGCCATAAGCAAGTATATGCCTGTGGATACGAGATACCGGTAGTCTCAAAATTCCTACAAATTAACGAAGGGGTTGTTGAACAATATGGGTTTTGCAAAATGCACGTTTCTGTTCCTAGAATATTCAAGAGAACCAAGACAAAATGCTTGCAAAATCATGTTGAAGGTAAATATGAATGGTTTCACTCAACAGATCCAGAATGCTCTAACTGGATTACGATTCCACACTTCAGAGAGTCACTGTTATCTGTGAATGTTAAGTCGATAGAAAGGCAAGAGTTACGTGAAACTATGAATACTTTTATGCAAGACCTACAAGCAGGTAAGGTTGAAGGTAATTGGCTAGATAACAAAGATCTTCGAAGAGAGAAGGAAGAGTGGGCTGATGAAAGCAACAATATGAAAAAGATAGACATTATTGGTGAACAGTATGGATAAACTATATTATATTAATTTAGACAGAAGAAAGGATCGCCTACAACACTTGTTGGATAATGTATTACCACATATAAATATTGATGAAATGGTAGTCGAGAGAGTTTCTGCGGTTGATCATACAAAATATGATCACATCTCTCAAAGAGGTGCTGGATGCTCTCTATCACACATTAAAGTCTGGAAAGATGCGATTCACAAACAATATGATAAAATAATCGTAATGGAAGATGATTTTGAACTTATATATCGCAACGGAACATTTAATGATATAGTGATTCAATTACAATCAATTGACTTTAGTATTTGCAATTTAGGATATAACAATATGACTCCTCTAAAGCCAACAAAATATGAAGGAATCTATCGCTGCGATAATATACAGACAACCAGTTGTTATGTGGCAAATGTTAGTTTTTTAAAAGAAATGCTTCCCACCATAGAAGCAGCAACAGAAAGACTGATGTGTTGTGAGTCGTATCTTAGGAACGCAATCGATCAAGTATGGAAAAGGTTTCAACACAGAGAAGATTGGTATGTATCTAAAAGATTAGGAAAGCAAAAAGGCTCAATAAGCGATATTGAGAGAAGACAAACAAATTATGGAGTATAAAAAATGAGTAACTTTGAAATAGATGAAAAAGGATTTTGGTATTGCGAGAATGAAGAGGGGCACTGTTTCGATAGTAGTCTCTGCACAGAGATTGAAAAAATATTTGAAGAAAAAGAAGTAAATGATATAGTAGATTTTGGTTGTGGTCCGGGTAAATATGTCAAAAGATTTATAGAGTCTGGAAGACAGTGTATAGGTTACGATGGCAACCCTCACACTCCGAAATATACCAATGGAACTTGCCAAGTATTAGACCTATCAGAGATTTTTAATCTTAATAAGAGATTTGATTGTGTTGTGTCTTTAGAAGTTGGAGAGCATATTCCGAAAGAATATGAGCAAATTTTCATTGATAACATGGCGAGTCACACTAATAGGTTTTTGATATGTAGTTGGGCGGTGCCCGGACAAGGTGGTGATGGACACATAAATTGTCAAACAAATGAGTATATTATTGGAGAAATATCGAAAAGAGGTTTTGAATTGAACTCTAATCTAACAAAAAGAATTAGAAGCGTTTCAAGTCTCTCTTGGTTTAAGAATACTTTATTTTTCTTTGAGAGTTCTAGATGATTTATTGCAATTTGAAGGGTGGTTTAGGTAACATACTGTTTCAAATAGCAGCTGCATTGGAATTTTCAAAGAAACTAAATGCAGGTTGTTCATTTCCAAATCTTCATGAGCATCTTCTTTTTTTACAAAGAGAAAGCGACTGTAATCCAAACCTTAGAGATATAACACACTATAAAGATCTCTTTGGGAGTTTCAAATCAACAAGTCCCCCTAAAAGCACTCAAAAGGTTGTCTTTCCTTTTCATTATGTAGAGAAACAAATACCAAGAGAGTGTATTATCAATGGCTTCTTTCAAAGCGAGAAATATTTTAAAAATAGCCGCCAAGAAATATTAAGTCTTTTTAAAAAAAGACAGACAATAGACAAAGTATCAGTACACGTCCGAAGAGGAGATTATTTAAAAAAACAACAACATCATAATGTTTTAAGTAAAGATTATTATCTTGAAGCATTTAAAATGTTTCCGGATCAAAAGTTTTTAGTATTTAGCGACGATATAAAATGGTGTCAAAAGACGTTTACCGATCAAAAAATAGAATTTTTTAAAGGAAACACAGATATAGAAGATCTCGAAATGATGTTTTCTTGTCATAGTAATATTATTGCTAATTCGAGTTTTTCTTGGTGGGCTGCTTGGTTAAACAGAAATCAGCAGAAAAAAGTTGTCTGTCCAACGCAATGGGTTGGACCAGAATTGTCTCACTTAAACACTTCCGACATCCAATGTGATGATTGGATAAAAATAAAAGGATAAAAAATGGAAAAAATTTACTCTAGAGTAGAAGCAGGTAAGTTGCTTCATATGATTTACAGAATAGAAGATTTTGATGGAAGACAAGATATAATACCGGCAGAAAATTTCATCCAGTGTGCAACGCTGAAAATGAACGATAAAAAGACTTTTCCACCACACAAACACATAAAAAAAGAAAGAACCTATAAACAAAAGATAGCTCAAGAATCTTGGGTTGTAATAAAAGGAAAAGTGAGGTGCTTGTTTTATGACTTAGATGATACCTTGTTGGCAACACCAATTTTAAACCCCGGAGATGTTAGTTTTACCTTAGAAGGTGGACATACATATGAAATTTTAGAAGATAACACTTTGGTCTATGAATATAAGACTGGTCCATATGAAGGTCAAAAAAACGATAAAGTATTCTTGGAGAACAAGTGAATATAGGAATAGATGTAATCATAGATAATGATGCGGTTATAAAGAATGAAGAATTTGTGTCAATTGGAGATCATTGTGCAATAGATAAGGGATTCTATTGCACAACAAAACTTAATATTGGTAATTATGTTCATATTTCACCGTATGTTACATGTATAGGTGGGAAAAACGCTTCCTTTGAAGCAAAAGGTTTTAACAACATAATGGCAGGAGCAAGGATAATATGCTGCTCTGATCGTTTTGATGATAGCGGCTTGTTCGGTGCCATGATACCGGAAAAATATAAAGGAAGACAGATAAACAAACCGGTTATTATGGAAATGTTTTCTAATATAGGAACTAACTCAATTGTTATGCCTGGGTCCGTTCTAAGGGAAGGTGTTCTGTTGGCAGCAGGTAGTTTGCTTATTGGAGAAACAGAGTCTTGGGGTGTATATAAAGGGAACCCTGCAAAATTAGTTAAAAAAAATGATAAAAAAAATATCATAAAAAAATACAAGGAGTTGTTAACAAATGATATCTACTGATAAAAAATTTATTTTTGTAGCAGTCATGAAGACCAGTACAATGAGCATAACGAGCACATTAGGAAAATATAGTCTAGATAATGACGGCTATCATTATACTGCGCGCGAACTAAAAAACAATAGCTTATCTAGTGTTTCTTCTAAAATATTGGGTTCCCAGAACCAGTTTATTCCACTATATAAGCAACATTGGGAAGAATTTTTCACTTTTGGTTTCGTACGAAATCCATGGGACCACTTTGTTTCACTTTATAAATGGTGTAAGAAACATAAAAATCCAAAAACTTCTAGGGGATTTGATTTCTTTTTAAATGATCAATATCACAATAAGTACAATTGTTTGAGTGATTGGGACTTTACAACACAATCAGATAGATTGTATGAAAATGGAGAAAAAATAGTGAATTTTATAGGAAAATATGAAAATATAGAACAGGAATTTGAATTCATATGTAAAAACATTAAGGTAGAAGAAAAACTTTTATCTATTAATAGATCAAAAGATACAAGATGTTATAAAGCTTTTTACAACTCTCAAGAGCAAATTGAAAAAATAAGAAGTTTATATGCTGAAGACATAGAGAGGTTCGGATATGAGTTTGAATAAATATGACTACATAATTCCAATAGGTTCCAATTGCAGAATTGGAATGGCATTGAGAGATTTAGGACTTAGAAAAAAAGCATTCCCCCTGGACTGGACACTTACGACATCGAAGAGTGTCTATGAATGTTTTTTAGATAATTTTAACAATTTTTTAAATATCAATTCATGCCGAGAACAAAATTTAAAGCACATAATTGACTTCAAGCATATAATTAATTTTCAATATAATGTCAACATAACTCACGAACCATCTTTAAATACAGAAACAATTAAAAAATACAAGAGAAAAGTTGATAATTTACACAGTGTATTAGAACAGTCAAATAGAATATTATTAATTAGAAACATGCTAGACTGTCAAATTTTAGACGTTATACATTCAGACATAACTAGACAAGAAGAGAAGCAGGGAAGAAAACATTATGATTTAGAGTGGATCTATAAGACAAAAGATTTATTAAGTGAAAAATATGAGAACTTACAAGTTGATTTATTGATAATTTATTATGATGAAAGCAATGTTTTACGTAAAAGAAAAGATGTAATATATAAGACATCAAGTATTCGAAGAGTTGGAAAAGAGTGGGATAGGTTTGCATGTCAAGATGTACTAAGGAGGATGATGTAATGAGCTTTGAAGAGATTGAAAGATTTGAGCAAGAAATAGCAAAATTTTATGGTGCTCCGTATGCTGTTGCAGTTGATTGTTGTACACATGCATTAGAGTTATGCCTGAGGCATCAACAAATAAAACACTATACAGTGCCAAAAAGAACTTACATTTCTGTTCCATTTTTAGCTGATAAGTTGGGAATAACTTTTGAATGGCGTGATGAAGAGTGGCAAGATTATTATTATCTTGGAGGCACAAATATCATAGATGCAGCAGTGCTATGGGAAGAAAACTCCTATATCCCCAATACTTTTATGTGCGTAAGTTTCCAGTTCCGTAAGCATTTATCTCTAGGAAGAGGCGGAATTATCTTGACAGATAGCAAAAAAGATGTTATAATATTAAAGAAGATGTCTTATGATGGAAGATTGCCTGATATACCATGGAGAGAGCAAAATATAGATACATTGGGATATCATTATTACATGACACCAGAAATAGCACAAATTGGCCTTGATAAACTACCAGCAGCAATCAAAACTAAGCCAAAAAAATGGACAGTCAATGATTGGCCAGATTTAACAAAAATGGAGATTTTTAAATGAAAAAAGCATTAATTACAGGAATTAATGGGCAAGATGGAAGTTATCTTACAGAATACCTTCTTTCCCTAGGTTATGAGGTACATGGTATAGTACGTAGACATTCTGTGGCCGAAAATCAAAATCATAGACTTGTGAAGTATGGCACAAACAACGAAGCAATAACTCATTATGGAGATCTATTGGATTATCCGTCTTTAGTTAGAATTGTATCAAAAGTTATGCCTGACGAGATTTATAACCTTGGAGCCATGAGTCATGTCAGGGTCAGTTTTGATATGCCTTCGTTTACAATACAAACCAATGCTCTAGGTGTATTAAACATATTAGAAGTATACAGAACTATCTGCCCAAAAGCAAAGTTTTATCAAGCTTCATCATCTGAGATGTTTGGAAATTCAGTAGACTCGGATGGAGTACAAAGACTTACAACACCTATGAATCCAGTTAGTCCCTATGGTTGTTCTAAAGTCATGGGTTATAACTTAGTACGTCATTACAGGCATGCTTATAAACTTCATGCTTGCAATGGGATATTATTTAATCACGAATCACCCCGCAGAGGTACAAATTTTGTAACTAACAAAGTTGTTCGCGGAGCAGTAGCAATTAAAAAAGGAATAGAAGATAAGCTTGAGCTTGGAAATATGGATTCTTATCGTGATTGGGGACATTCAAAAGACTATGTTCGTGTTATGCATATGATTATAAATCACGACAAACCACAAGAGTTTATTGTTGCTACTGGAAAAACTCACTCAGTTCGCAATCTGTGTGAAACTGTGTTTGGAAAGCTAGGACTGAACTATAAAGACTATGTTGTGCAAAACCCTAAGTTTATGAGACCAGAAGAATTAAAATATTTAAAAGGAGATTCTTCAAAAGCCAGAGAAATTTTAGGTTGGAAACCGGAGTATACTTTTTCTTCTATGATAGATGAAATGATTGAAAGATGGGATAAAGAATTATGAAAATCTTAGTAACAGGTCACAAAGGTTATATCGGAAGTCATATTTTTTCCGAACTTAAAAAACAAGGATACAATACCCACGGCATCGACCTTAAAGATGGAGAAGACATTCTTCACTGCCTTCCAGATGAGTCATTTGACTATGTATTTCACCTCGCTGCTTGTCCAAGAGTTGGATATTCAGTTGAGAAACCAGCATACACAATGAAACAGAATGTCCTTGTCACCTCCGTTCTTTTAGAATGGGCAAAAGACCATGGGATTAAGCGCGTCATATTCTCTTCCTCTTCAGCAATACATGGAAATGGAGATGGGGTTCCCAAGTCACCTTATGGGCTTCACAAATTAATGAATGAAATGGAGTGTCGTCTATATTCAGAGCTTTATGGTCTCGATACAGTGTGTCTCCGTTATTATAATGCTTATTCGGAAGATCAAGAATATGGCGGCTCTTACTCAACAGCAATTTGTGCTTGGATGGAAATGATCAAACAAGGAAAACCTCTTCGTATTGATGGAGATGGAGAACAGACTAGGGATCTTGTTCATGTTCAAGATATTGTATCAGCTAACATATTTTGTATGAACTATCAAGAGAACTTTAACGGGAAGGGTTTTAATGTGGGTTCGGGTACATCGGTATCACTTAACTATATAAAGCGTTTTATTGACCAAAACTATGACGTTATTTGGAATCACACACCCGAAAGACTCGGAGATGTTAAACACACATTAGCTGACATCTCAAAACTTCGGAAGTTAGGTTGGGAACCAAAAATCTCAATTGAAGAAGGATTAGCAAAATGTTTTAAAAAAAAACTTGACAACTAAACAATAACATGTTATACTATTAATAAAACTATGGAGTTAAAAAATGAAAGATCATAAATTATCAAATCAAGCCGTCGGAGCAATCATGATGGCACTACAAAAGTCTCTTATGGAGCAAACTGACATTGTGCCGGTTCTGCGAAATTTCAACGTTCAAGTTGATGACTCAGGAGAATTGGTTGTAATGAACCCACCAACTGTTAAAACAGAAGAACCAAAGCCGAAGGTTCTAACAGGTGAAGAATTCGATTTAAAAATAAATGGGCCGTTATAGTGCCAAAATATTGCTATAAATGCTCGGAATGTGAAAGTGAGATAGAGGTTAGGCACGGTATGACAGAACGCCTTACAGACTGTAAAGTTTGCGAAATGAAGGAAGTTTTAACCCGAATACCTCAACTCACTAACATTATGAGAAAACAAGAGCAAGGTGAGAAGAAAACTGGTTCTTTAACAAAAGAATATATTGAAGAGAACAGAAAGATTCTCAAAGAAGAAAAAAAACAAAGGATAGAATATAATGAGTAGTACCGTAATTTTAATAACAGTTTTAGTGGGATCGTTAATTTTTAACGGTGTCATGTTCTGGTATTTACGACAACTTACTCAAAGATTAACTTTTATCTATGATAACATAGGGGATGTGGCTGATATTATTGCTAATTACAGAACTCATCTTAAGTCTGTATACTCAATGGAAATGTTTTATGGGGATGAAACATTAAAATACCTTGTGGATCATACCCGCTCAGTATCCAACCTTCTAGAAGATTTCGAAGATCAAGAATTCTTTTTAGAAGAGTTTGAGTCCGAAGAAGAAGATGAGCCACAACAAAAGGAAGAAATTAATGCCGAGACCAAAGTCCAAGAAGAGAATGTATTTTACGCAGGTTCACGAAGACGCGATACTTAAGTACGCTGCTTCAAACTGCCGTAAAGAAAAGACAAAATTATACGTAGAATTAATTCAACCAGCCTTTAACGAGCTGGTTGACAAGATTGTATTCACATACAAGTTCACTACTCTCCCCAATATTGATGAGTTGAGAGAAGATTGCAAGATATGGCTTACTACTATACTGGGAAAATACGACGTTTCAAAGAAATCTAAGGCTTTTTCCTATTTTAGTGTGATTACCAAGAACTGGTTTATCCACAAAGTAAAACAACGAGCCAAGCGAGCAAAGCGAGAGGTTGATTATGATGATGCTCTCAAAGAATTAACTTTTGACCAGATAGTATATTATGATACTCATGAGCAAGAAAGAGAAAAGAAAGAATTCTGGCAACACCTTGAACTAGAAATGGATGGGTGGGGAACCAATGATATGAACGAAAACGAGAAAAAGGTTTATGAGGCTATAAGAATCCTGCTTGGCTCCGTTGAGGAGATAGAGATTTTCAATAAAAAAGCAATTTATTTGTATCTTCGAGAGATTACTGGTATGAATACTAAACAAATCGTAACACAATTGAACAAATTCCGTAAAAAATATAAGTTGTTTAAGACTGATTGGGACAATGTAAATATTTGATTGGGTCTATTTAATATATGAGTAAAAAAGTAGAAGAACATCTAAAAGAAGCACTTGATAACATCCGAGAGGACCGCAAAATAACACGCGAACTCCTTGACGATGCTATCAAGTTTGTTGTTAAAGACGAAGCAAGACACCAGCAAATTGGCATGACCTTGGCTAAATATGTTGAGACTCTCCAAAGATCAAACGAACAGATCGTAAAGATTGCAACCCTTATGTCTAAAAATGAAAAAGCCGAAGGACTAACTGAAGATGACATGGAAGACATATATTCAATGATTAATAAAGAGGAAGAATAATGGCCAAAGGCTTATTCACAGCGTTATTTAACGCCCTATCAGATCCAAAATCTTATTATGCTATGCAGAAAGAAATGAATATGAAAGCAGTAGCAGAGACATATTTTAATGTACTGGCAGGAAAAACAGTGTTTGAAGCGTATATTTTACCAGAGAGTATGGAAAATCCACAAGTTAAATTTGACGGAAAAACAATTATTAGAGTTAGACCTTTAGGTATTTATGATTTTATAATACCAGAACCTTGTACATTTAAAGATAAAGAAACACAACAAAGAATTTTGTCTTTACATCCAGTTGCTTATCCAGACTATGATAGTGGAATAGCAATACCAGAAGCAAGATTAATATCTGCCCCACAAGTTGTTGAATGTTATTTCAAAGACGGTCCGCAATCAAATGGAAGACTCAGGGGGCTAACATATAGACAGAAAACTAAAAGAAAAACACCACCACCTGGGGTAAATTATGATTGTTTATTTGGTGCTAGCAATAGTCCTACGGCAAATGCTTTTGATGGTGGTGGATATGTACCAAATCTTGCATCCCAAGGCCAAGTGACACCAGGAACAGTCGATAAGAGAATGGAATCACAGTTTTATATTCCTCCATTCCTCAAAGGGACTCGTGAAAGAAAACATATTGTAATACACTACGGAGGCACAAATAATCCCTTAGGGGACCAAAAATACGGTGCTAAAAAACCGACACCAGCTGCATATCATTATGGTGTTTCTAGAAAAGGTGAAGTGTATTATTTTAATGACAATGAAAACTGTATATACCATGCGAGTAATTTTTATATGAACAGTCACTCAATAGGAATAAATTTTGCAAATCGTGGCTACGCAAGAGAGGGGGTACCAGCAAGCCCGGATTGGATTAAAGGAACAAATAAATATGGAGGAGGAGGCGAAAAACTCTGGCAACCTTATACAAACGCTCAATATCAAAAAGGTTCGAAGTTGTTAGCTGAGTTATGTAAGAAATTCAATTTGGACCCTACAGGAATAAATAAAGATAATGGGCACCCGACAATTATCGGCCATGATTATGTCACAGCAAATGTGGCAAATTCTCGAAGCGATACAAGGCCATTAAATAAAATAGATCCTGGAAGATCAAAATCTGACCCTGGTCCTGCTTTTAGCATGGAAGGGATTAGAAAATTAGCAAAAAGCAAAATGAATTAATAAAAGAGAGATAAATAATGCCAACAGAAGAATTTTTTAAAAAATCACTAAACATAGCAAATGCAGCAAGCGACTATTCTATAAGATTAGTCGAGAATGGAGCAGCAGGTTTTTTTTGTGCTAATCTACCTGAAAAGGTTCCTGAATTTGATAAAGCTCAATGTGAAACAAGTCTTAGTGGCTCAAATAATGCTTTTATAGTTTTAGGAAGAGATAGAAATGCTTCTTGGGGTTCCGGAAATGGCGGAGATGGTATGGCACAGTGTGGTATGATTGATTTAGTTGCCGGAAGAGGGCAACTAATCATGATGGATAATGAGAAGAATAACAGAGATGCTTTGGATAGAGTAGAAATCGTAGGTCCAATGTTTCACTCAGATGCAGCAAGGATCTATATAACACAAAAAGCAAAAGATATTGATCAATATTTTGGATTAAAACCTTCTGGTGGACCACATGCTATCAATAAATCAGCAGTTGCTGCGAAAGCAGATCAAGTAAGATTGATTGGCAGAGAAAAAGTTAGAATATATTGTGGAAGAGGTAGTTTTGATGGATTTGAAACAGGCATAGGCGAGACAAATTCTTTGGGAGAAAGACTTCAAGGACAAGTAATTGAGTTACAAGTTGGAGATCAAGAATTGCATCCTATGGTTTTGGGTAATAAATTAGTTGATTATTTTAAAAAGAAAAGAAAAAAAGAAATAGAGATGTATGAAAATCTAGTAGAGACAAATAATCATATAATGCAACTTGCTGTAGTCGTAGGGTCTTCTATTCCAGGAGCAGCAGGTGTTACATTTAATATATTCAAACAATATTTGATTCAACAAGACAAATTACTTAAAAATTCAATAAATACAATCATACAAGATTTAAATTCTATAGATAGTGAGTTTTTAGTAGGAAATAATCATATCCTAAGCGACTCGGTATATACAACGTGAGGAAATAATGTCAGAATCAAAATTTAAACCACTACAGGAAGATATATGCTTCAAAGATCCAGAAGAAGAGATTTTGGAACCAGATAAAATATGCCCGACTTGTATCCCAAATCAAAACTATATTGAACCAGATTGGACTCAAATGGATGAACCATATCT
>Ga0208667_1000681_pt1 | contig 13890 bp, 8 predicted proteins | sample 11BtaG_FD_184085 | JGI IMG/M metagenome (GOLD analysis project Ga0208667, IMG submission 184085) | Marine viral communities from the Subarctic Pacific Ocean - 11B_ETSP_OMZ_AT15265_CsCl metaG (SPAdes) (version 2) | ecosystem: Environmental > Aquatic > Marine > Oceanic | place: Pacific Ocean... | reverse complement strand
AGGTTGGGGAGCTTTTAGATTTGATCCTGTCTTGGCGTTGTAATACGCCCGTCCCTTCGCCGTTAAGCCTCCCTTTTTAGACTTATGCTCCTTACGGAGTGATACGCCTTTACGACTCACTTCTTAGGGAAACCCTTCTTCATTCTACCGTAAGCCTTAGACGAGACCGTCGACTTACTTTTAGGGCGACTAATGCCGAGTTTACGGCGTCGATTGATATTTGCGTATAGTCCTTTTCTTTTCATCTTTTCATTAGCATCTCCATCATGCGGTCGATTTTCTGATTAATTTCTTTGATCGTCGATTCCAACCCGCTCATACGGTTTTCAACGGCGTTATCCCTCTCGCGTTGAGCGGCGAGTTCAACCTCGATCTTTGTCAGGCGTTTCTCATCCGCATCAAGACGGTCAGAGAACTTTTTAATCGCCCACCCAATGACGCCTATAACGACGGCAAGGGCGGTGTCGAGGAAGTGGGATAGGGTCTCGGTCATCGTTATGATTTAATTTTAACTCGAATAAATTGAGAAGCTCCTAATCTGTTTTCCACATAAATAGTATCGCCAACGGCAGAAAAATTTAACTTATTATCTAATCCCGTAGTGCCTGTTAAAGCTCCTGTAGTTTGATTGACCTGAGTTGCAGAATATATGCTAGTTAAAGTTGAGCCTGACTTATAATAAAAAGCTCCTACATCTGTAGCGTTAGAACCTAACTCAATAAAAATGTTTGAAGAAGGCGAAGGAAAAATAAAAACATCGTCATCTGCAATTTCTACAATAGCGTCATTTTCAAACAAGTAGTAATGTTCCGACGAAAATGATATATTAAAGTCCATTCGATTATCCGACGATCCATTAGCTACAAGATTAATTGGAAACTCATTATTACGGATAATTAAGTTCTCATCTCCGTCGGATTGTCCAAAAATGTTTCTAGCATTAGGGAAAGCACTTTTCTTAAAACTATTTTCTTGAACAAGGACTCTTTCATTTCCTTCATTTATATACAAAAGATAAGATGCTGCGTCTTGCATGATGTTATTAAGAATAGTCACATGGGTACTATCTTGGGTATATATGCAAGAGACACCGCTACCATATTCAGTCGTGCCTTCACCGTTAATAAAATTATTTTGTATCTGTACGAATGTGCTATCTGTTGTTGCTATACCTAATCCAGCGCCAGCCGTAGTTCCCCAAGGATTAATAATCCTATTAGATTCTACACGAGCATCAATACATCTATCCGCTAACATAGAAAACTTACAACTTACAACATGGTTTCCTGAAACTAAAACACCTTTAGCTGGAAAATTGACATCACCTTTTACAAGAACACCGTACCCGACTGAACTGCTAGGATAACTAGACCAACCTGTAAGGTCTACGGTGTTATTGTTTATTGTTATATTTCTAGGATTTTGAGAAACACTATAACCTCCTTCATTACTAAAATCAATACCGGGGCCTTTAAACGTATTACCTGTTATCTTGAAGTTATTAGACCCCCAAATATTCACACCGCTACCACCGTGACCTATAAATAGATTATCAGCTACGATCACATTTTCAGTATCAGCACCTGTTATTGCGAGTGGGCTTGATACTCTTTTATTGTCATCATCTTGGTATGAGTAATTATTTCTTACTACGATGTCTGAACTATCTAAAACTACAAAGCCCTCAATATAAACATTGTTACCCAATTTACATTCAAATATTTCAACATTCTGACAGTCTAAAATATACACCACACCTTTCTTAGCTTTTTGGTTTCTCGTGCCTGTAGCTGTAGCTTGTGCGTTAAAATTGTTAAACTCACAACCTTTTAAAATTACTTTATTACAACTCGACAACTCAAGTAGACTTTCGAGACTATCGGGATCAGTTGCCGTAAATTCTGTACTTCCAATCTCACCAACTATACCGCCATCAAATTTCAAACCATCAAAAACAATATTCGACTTATTAGAAGCGGTAAAAAGTTTCTTACTATAGCTATGACCGCTGGGTACAGATGTTCCTAAATCACCTTTAATTGTGGCGTCTCCAAATAATCTTACATTACTAGGTAATGAGACAGCGTTAATAAAATAAGTGCCATCCGGAAAATAAACAGCAGATGATCCGCTATTAACAGCCGCCTGAATCGCAGTAGTATCGTCGGTTGATCCGTCGCCTTTAGCCCCGTAGTCCAACACGTTAACGACGTCCCCAAACCGATCTTGTAAGCTTCTAGCGGTCGTTGAACCCGTCGCTGTAACGTCGCCTTTAGCCAGCTCATGTCCACCCACGGTACTCCCATCGTGCAACACCAAGGCGTTCTTATCGGTATCGACTGTAAGCTCGCCTTGAGCGCCGGTATAAACGCCGTGTTGAGCTGTTGTTCCTCTGCGAAGTTGTACTTGTACGTTACTCATATCTTATAGTTTTAAAGCGGGTTTTAAATGCGGTTTAAAGGAGAGGGTCTCGGTCATGGTTTAGTCTTGCCAGCAAATACAATGTACTAATAAGAAAGGTGAAACAGTCCAAGCAGTTCCAAAAGCTGAGCCATCTACCGTGTAAACTCTAACTTGTATTTCATCTGCATCCCAAACGCCATTAACAATAGCCGCTGTTATGTTTGCGGCAGTAAAAGGGTACATATTTGCTACAGCTATTTTAGAAACCCCAAAAGTACCATAAGCGTTCCTCGGCAATAAAACATTAATAAGCTGACTAGTATTAGTATCTACTAAAGTATCGGAAGATTGACCACTATTAGTTTCAAGTATCCATTTTAAATCGTTATAAGTATTTGAAACGCTCGTCGTAAGATTTCTAATATAAGCTGTTCCTTGTAAATCTTTTATTCTGTTTTTACTAAATGTATTAGCCGTTCCTCCTGTGGTGTAAGAAATACCGTATAAAGGATCGTATGTTGAACTTCCTGTATTATTATAACAACGGTTGCCCTCAAACAAGTTCCCTGAATGTCCGGCACTATCATTTAAGTAAAAATAGTAAGCACTAGAATCCCCAGCTTTAGAACCGTTAATTTGGTTATTTCTAAACACAGAATCAGACACATAAGTTCCGACTCCTATACCAGCCCTAACGCTTTTAACTATTGTATTATTTTCTACTACGGCTCCTTCAGTATCTCTTACATAAATAGCCCCAAAAGGATCGCTATAAAAACCGCTGTCTTCTATTAAATTTCCGCTTATATGAATTTTTTTATTAATTAAACCACCAGCTTGGTATCCAATACAAATAACGGCAGATCGACTTTCAGTTTCATCCGAAGATCCTAATCCAAAAAATACATTATTACTTACGATTATATCCTCACAAGGTTGTCTGAAGGAAGCTGTATCATCATCATATTGAAGGTTTACGCTATATTTACACCCGTACACATTGTTATTGGAAATAATACATTTGTAAGCCGCATGACAATCTATACCGATCCATCGAGATACATTACTGATATTATTATCTGAAACCACACAATTAACAGACCGTGCGGAATTAGATATACTTACCAAAGGTTCTCTTGAAAGCGAGATACCATAAGCATCACCAGCGCCTCCGTTTGTTGTCGTACCTATTTGGCTTATACTATTTTTAGTTATCTTTCCATGCACCAAAGAAATACCCGTAACTCCCGCATATCCCATGTAATTAATGTTATTATTATCTACAGTCACATGGGTTGCGTAATTAATACGAATACCAAAACCTAAGAAGCCGTTAATATCCAGCTTACTGAATTTAAAATTATTTAACTGAGTAGGTGTAGAACCACCGTTTACCTCAATAGCGTTATCTGCTGAATTATCTGCTGTAGGTTTAGCTCCATAAGACGAGCCTTTAAACTTTAAACCTTCAATCTGTACATCGCTGGCGGTAATCGTAAAAGCCGCATCGCTTCTAACCGTAGACCTATAAATTGTACCTTCCCCAAAGATTCGACAGGAGTTATTGATCGTAACGCTGTTTACTTCGTACTGTCCTTCGGGTATGTATATACGACCGCCTTGAGCTATAGCGTTGTTAAAAGCTGTAGTGTTATCAGCCGCACTTGCTGTCGTCGAAACCCCGTAATCCACTACATTAACAACGCTTTCTCTAGCCATTTGAATCCCCCCTTGAGTCGCTCCGTCATGTAGCACCAATGCGTTCTTATCGGTATCGACGGTCAACTCGCCTTGAGCGCCTGTAAAGTTTGCGTGTTCGGCGGTAGTGCCTCTGCGGAGTCTAAGTTGCGTATTGCTCATGTGATGTATTAAATAAGAGTTCCGTATGAAAAGACTGTGGCAAAGCTTTCGTAGAAGTTGCTACCGTAGTCTAAGAAGTTAGTTATTGATCCCGATACAAGCCCGTTATCAACGAACGCTGTAAGCGCCGCTAGTCCCACGCCGTAGTCGTAGTTAAACTGAGCCGATGGGGCGATAGTACCGTAGTCATAATCCGTTGGGATCTCGGTAAAAGCGTTGCGATAACCGCGTTCAATAACGATTACTTCGACGCCTAAAGCTGGAGCTACGGTAAACCTAATGTCGTTTGTACCCGCTACAATCGAGTAGTCATCGGGGTCTTGAACGACGCCATTAAGCGTTACTAGATAAGCGGATGAGTTACTATGGTTCGTTGAAAACGTAAGTACAAAGTCCGTCTGTGAACCTGTGCCTGTAAACTTCGATACACCTGGAGGGTTACCCGTTCCAAGCGACAGTTGGTCAGCTACACCCGCCACATACTGTTTATTAACGCCGTCTGTAGCGTTCAGCGGATTGCCGACATCAACGAGCCTGTAGCCGTTTACATCGAGGTCTTTATCGAGTGCATTACCCGTAAAGTCTGCGAGGGTCAACGCATCAACAGTAGTATCAATCGTTGTGTCCACATACGCTTTTGTAGCCGCGTCTTGAGCGTCGGTAGGGTCGGCAAGATCGGTGATCTTAACGCCGTCCGCATCGTAGTTCTCACCGCCCTTTTTACTAAGTTGTTCACCGCCCGATCCTTCCGCCGCTTCTTGCGATAGATAAAAAGCGTGTTGATAACTAAGATCGAGATTGTCTGCTGTAAGTACCGAGCCATCAACGAAGTTTACCAATACGTCTTCAGTCGAGCTATTACGGGCGATCTTAACGCCATTCCCTACGGAGACACTACCGGAGTTGATTAAAACCTTTTTAGTAGATTCATCGACGATTGAATACGCAGATGAAGCCAGCTTGACATCTTCGACATAAACGTCGATTAAGACATTACCCTCGTCATCCGATAAGTACGGAAAGGAAAACACAAAGCCATTAGTAACTTGATCCGATGTGGCCGATGAATATTCTACATATGAGTTGGGCATGGTTCTTTGTTATATTATTATCTTTTGATTGCGAATGACAAGGTTTATTGAGCAGTTAATAACGAGAGGACATCGGAATGGTCGTAATCGCCACCGTATTGACTCTTCATGGATTTAATCTGCTTGTAGTATTCTGACAGTTCAGGAAACTCTTTTAGAGTGTCGCTTAAAGCTTCGTGCCTAAACCTATTTAATACTCTGTTCACCTCGCGTATCCTTGGACTAGGAAAACCTGGTTCAGATTGCAAAGGCAGTCTTTGGTAGTTTTTAGATTTAATTAAACGCTCCAAGGTTTGCCTCATTGTTTTACCGTTCAAACGGACAGTCTGTAACTTTTCTAAACGACGATCGTGTGCGGTTTGTCCATCGCTGTTCGTATATTCTAGCAAGTCAATAACTCCGTTGTATGTTGATGGGGGCGAACGAAAGGCGTGTTTTAGGTCAGCCATCTCCTGCAACACAGGATCGTTCTTTTGCTCGCTCATGGCGATAGGATTAATTGCTCCCACTAAAGGCTTGTTTTCAATAACTACAGGTTCGCCTAAAATGTTACGCTTTGGATCTAAATTATCACGACCACCAGGTAACTTGTTCATTAAAGCATCGCCCATACTGCGTATCTCTCGCGCTTCCTGATTGCCTTGGATTGATTGAACCTGACTGAAGAAACCACTAAACGGGATAAAAGCCGAACCTACATTCCTTGTAAGTTTTTGAGCATAACGGTCAGGGTCTGCTAAAGCGTCAGTAGCCATTTGTACACCAGCTAAGTACGATTTATTGGTTACGTTTCTAGCGAATGTAATCGATATAGCCGAGAACAGTTCTTCCATTTTAGAGTTCGTTGGATTCTTAGGCTCACGTATTCCAACATCAACCATATCTGCTAAAACCCCAAGGATCGTGCCAAATGGGTCAAGTCTTTGATAACTATAGTAAGTACCGTTAATACGTACGCTATAAGGTTGCCAACCGGTCGCCATCAAAGCTTTCTTCTCTGATTCATTTTTAGGCCCACCTCCTGTAATATTTTCACGCTGATTAACGATAGTATCGAGAATAACAGAAGTTAATGCTACTGATGTAGCTATTTTACCTCTAGCTCTTGCTTGCTCGATAGGGTCTTTGGATTTCATCCCTTCAACCAACCTCCGCCTTTCTTCCCGTAAAAACCCTGGAGTAAACACGCCTGGAGTACGTTCAAAAGCAAACGCTAATATGTTAGTAGGAGTCCGTACAAACGGTAGTACGAATCGTACAGGAGAGTAGCTTTGTTGCAGTTTTTGAACCGCCGCCCCTAACGAGCCTTTGTCTAAATCTTTAGTAAATGTTAAATAACGAGCTTCCTCTAACGCAAAGTCTGACAACGCAGAAGCTTCCTTGTGATTGAGTGCTTGGTTATCTTTAACGTATTGAGTAATGAATTTAGCCTTTTCTGCTTCGTCTGTAATACCACGTTCTTTAGCGACGCTTGATCCCTCTCTTATTAAAGATTCCTTAGAATAATGACGACCGCCTGATGTAATAACATCTTCCAATCCTTTTTCAACATAGTCAGCTAGTTTACGCGGATCTTTGATCTGATGTTTTGTAATCCCGTCCATAGCGAGTTTAAAACGAGCCGCTCTTCTGTAGTTAAGCTGTTTGAAAAACTCGTCAGAACTCATCAATAAACGCGAAGGTAAGCGTAGGAAATTACCAATACTATTAACTGTATCATAACCACGCTGATCCTTTTGCATTTTAAATGCTTCAGGAGTTATTGCATTAGTTTGACCTTCGTTAAAAGCACGGGCATCAGGGTCAAGTAAGTTCTCTCCTGGTCTGTTTAATGAGTCACCCCAAGATTTTCTTGCAAACCGTAAAGATTCGCGGAACATCGTCATATCCGCCCAAGCAGCAAAAGCTTGTTTAGTGACTTCTAAATTACCCGCTAACACACCGCCTATAGCTGTTTCAGCAGTTGTCCAAGCTGCGGTCAAACCGTTACCCATGATGTTTACCATGTGGGTTCGTGGGCCACTAAGTATGCTATTGATCCAATACTCCGAAGGCATATCCAATAGTTTTCTTCCCTGAGCCTTGCGAGCCATTTTAAACATACCGTTTATACTCGCCTCTAAATCTTCAGGGTCGATTTGCTCAATAGCTTTTAGTATTTTATCTGTGGATAAACCTCCGTTTTCATTAACAAAGTTTTTACGGATGCCTTCCGCCGTCATCTCATTAGAATCAAGACCTATTTTACGACGTCGCTTTCCACCCTGCCGACGAACGCCAAGAGCAAGCGAAGATTCTCTACCTAGTTTCCAATACGATTCCGAAAATGTAACAATCTCCTGAAAAGTATTTTTTAATTTAGCTGTAGCAACATCACCTCCGCCTGAATCGTCGTATTCTTTAGCAATATCTAAAAGCTTTTTAACCATACCTGACCCTACCTTTTTATAAACAGTAGCTTCCAACCTCACCTGCTCTTGGTCGGCTATGGTCTTTTTCATTTGTTCTGTAATGTCGTTATCGCCAAAATCAATCGGCAAGCCTTTTTCAGCTTCCAATCTCATTTGCTCCATCGTCTTAGGATTTGTTTTAATCTCCTCTCGAAGCGAGTCTATAAACGAATGTTGCTGATCTGTGGTTTCAAACCTTGGTAAAGTGATGTCGGAACCATCCGCTACTCTTTTAGCTATATCCTTGTATTGTGGGTCTACCTCCGTCGCGAACTTCTCGGCTAAATCTTGGCCTTGAGTAATGTTTTCTTCTAACACTTCCTCTGCGCTTTTTTCGGGTTGCTGTAGCTTTTCCTTTTCCTGTTGGACGGCTTTAGCTTTAGCGGCGGGATCTTCTATGCCACGAATCTTTTTCATCGTTTTTAGACCCGCAGTAAACGCTCCTGCACCGATAGCTTCTAAACCTAATCCCTCAAGTACATTTTTAAGACGACCCTCAAGCTCGCCCTCATCGTCGTCATAAGCTAGAAACTCAGTAACAGGATTCTGCAAAGCTGGGAACTGCTGTATCAAATTAGACAACCGCTCCTCCTGACCATTAAAAACGGTAAAGTCTGTAGCTGCTCCAGCGAGCAAACCTCGACCGCTTATAACTCGTTGTGCAAGCGATCCTGTTTTAGCTGCACCACCAATCTTACCCGCTAAACCAAAGATAGGCACAAAGCCCGTCATAAACTGCGATACGCCCTCAACGAAGCTTCCAGCCGTAGTGGTTGACCGACCTAAAAACCGTTCGTCGTAATCGGGTAACGAATCAAATGTTACATAGTCAGCTAAGTTATAAGCGCCTTGTACAGCGCCCTCAATACCACGAAATGGAGCTGCCGCTACATCAAAGAATAAATTATCTTCCTCTTGAGGCTGTTGTTCTTCTAATGGATCTGCCATGATTTTATAACTTTTTGGACGCTTCGTCTGCTGCGTTAATTATTTTCTTATATTGCTCGACTTGTTCAGGTGTTAAGTCTAGCTCATCGGCAGCGTCATCACTATTTATTTTTTCAATAAACTCAGAAATAGCAATCGGTTTAGAGAATAATAATTTCTTACGCTTACCCGCACCTCTAAATTGTTTGTAATTCATGTATCCAGCGTAGCCTTCAGGAGGACTTTCGATGATACCACCAAACGGTATTACAGTTCCCTTTGTAGATATAAGCGTACCCCAACGGTTGAACTCACCGATTGTTTGCGGATCAAAGTTAAATACACCTGAGTCTTCGCCTATTGTTTTAGCGGTGCTTTCTACTAAGTTTTTAATCTTAGATTGAACGCCTAACCGTTTAGTATCTTCAGGACTAAGTTTACGACGTTCTTCTTGAGAAGCTTCAATTAATATTTCGTCGTCAATAGTTTTCGCCTCATCAGCCTCATCTTTAGGTGTTACGCCTACAACCGGTTCCTTATATTCCACGAAAGTAGATCCGATCTTTTTATGTAATGCTTCTTGGTCGCGTATGAAATCAAGCCTACTACCTTTGTAATCAACTGCTTTAATTATACGCTCAACCTCGTTTATGGTGTCTTGTTCATCACGAGTCTGTAACTGATCCTTAGACATTAACACAAATGAACCAGCGTTTTCCTGCCCGATTAAAAGTTTAGGATTAAATTTAACACCACGCTTTACATAGCCATATCCGTTCTCATCGACGTTTTCTAACACATCTAAAGTGAAGATTCCTTCCATGAACCTGGCTACTTCAAAGTAACGTTGAACATCCTCGATTTCAGCTTCGTTTTTAGACGCTTCTTTTCCGTAAGATTCTTCCAGCTCAGGCATATATTGTTGTACGAGTTTACGGGCTTCGTCTGCACGGGGATCACCACTCGTAATGGTCTTATACCAAACTTTAGACTTATCGTAAATATCAGCTAAACTTCGCTCCCTGCCACTACCTAACAAAGGAATGCTCATTTTAGACTCAGGAACCGGTAAAGGCTCATCGGCTGGAGGAAGTTTAATGGAGGCTAGTTCACTACCGATGTCTTGAGTTTCTAAACCTTGTTCTATTCTTTCAGCTTTCCTTAAAATTGCATCCTTGAAAACATCAAGAGATTGCGAGTATTGCTCGCCTGAAAACTCGTTTAGCATACTACCTCCCGTACGCGCGTCGTGCATTAATAAATCAGGCGCTCGGTCTGCTATTTTATCGTCTAATTGACGGGCGTACTTATAAGCTAATTGAACTAAAGCTGGGTGCTTTTTTGTGTCTTGGCTAACATCAGCGTCTTCAAGGAAGTTAGCTAAATCCCTTATATATCTATTTCTAATGCTAATAGGTTGGGAATCGACGGCATTACGATATATACGATCTAAAGCAATTTGTTCGCCGTTATTGAGGTCGTCTTTAAATACTGTTTCTATTTGCTGTAATATTCTACCTTTGTCCCCACTACTTACTTTAGTAAGACTTAAAACTCGTTGTTTATAAACATCTTGTAACTGACCTTTATTTTCTATTGTAATTTCATTTTTTTCTGAATCAGTAACTTTTAATTCACCGCCTTGCTCGAAAGTAACTAAATCGACTTTAAGTTGACCAACAGTATCAAGTACAAAATCTTCCCTTTCCTTCTCAAGTTCGGCGTCGTTTCTTTCCTCCATGTCGTCGATTACATCTTCTAATTCAATGACATGAGCTTCATTTGTACCGTATAAGGCGTTCCCGACTTTTAACTCAGTCTTAGCCCAATTTAAAAACTGACGAGCAACTATAGGATCTTCTTTAGCTAAGTTTTTAGCCATAGAACTAATGGTCGCCCTTTGCATCGTAGGCGTCATTCCATTTAAACTATTCCAAGCACTCTCTTGTAGTATTCCGTTTTCGTCGGGCATATCATCAACGAACGCCCTCATGTCTAAATCGAAGTTATCTTTATCAGCGTTTAATACCGCCCGTATCCCGCTATTAGCCGTTTCTACGGTGATTTCTTGCTTTGATTGTTCAGCTTTCCTACTGTCGTATGTACGACTCAAATTGTTGATTAACGGGTTAACCACTTCCCTAAAACCTTCTCCGGCGTATTGACCTTGTAAAGCTGGGTTACCCTCAACGAACTTTTTAAACTCGTCTTCAACGATGTCGCTTGTAAATAGTTTATCGTCGCCCTCAACGGGGTTGTTTAAACGAGCGGTTGCGGCGAGTTCAAACTGACCATAAGCGGCTTTACCTAATGCTCGACGCTTCCTTTTTTCGTTTATAGGCGAAGTTAACCACTCCAAGAAACCGCCCTTTCGGGACATTGAATCAAATTCATTCGTAGTATTTTTTAATTCTTTTTGTAAGGCTTCAGGACTTAAACCAGCTAATCTCTGTTCTTCCTGTTGTAATTCTAAATCAGCAATAGCTCCGTATTCTTTTAAAACAGGATTAACCTTGGACAACGCATCAGCCAAGTCCATGAGCTTATTACGACCCGCTTGTTGTACGGCAACGGTGTACTGACCTCCGCTCCTAATTGTAGGCTGAAGCTTTGGAGCGTCGGGTAAATCCGCAACTTGAACTCGTTTACTGCGAGTAGCTTTTACTAAGTCGTCTATAGTTGCCATTATGGTTCTCTAGTTAATTCTAATCCTGTGCGATATGAACTTGCTGCGTTTAATGTAGTATTGGCAGCAGCAACTAAAAAGCTAGGTCTATTTATAGGACGATTAATATCTATCTGACGCATTTGAGACCTATATCCAGCATCTGTCAAAGCCAACCCCGTCTGTACATCCCTTAATTCTTGTTGACGTCCAATACCTACGCGATAAGCAGCTTCTTGCTGAGTATAATTGTCTAACAACATATCAACTGATGCTCCGCTTACTCCCGCTTCACCTGCACTCGTTCTAGCACGGGCAATAGCTTGACGGCTTTTTAATGATACTTCTGCAAGTTCTTTGCCTGTAGCTTCTTGTTCCTGTGCCTGACGCATACGCATCGCCGACTGCTCCTGCATTGCCCGTTGACGCTCGGCTTCTGCCGCTTGAGCTTGATAACGAGCTTGCTGACGCGCCATACGACGCTGTCCAATGTATTGTGCCGCTCCCGAAACTACGGAAGTAGCTAACATTATTGCAGGTAAAGCTGGGCCACACATAACGATTATTTCTTATAAAAGGTAAATTGTTTATAACCTTCCACATCACAGTCATTAAACGACGCTCCTAGCCATTTCAACCAACGAATAGATAGTGTGTTTTCTTCCATAATGTAATTAGTTAATACTTCATACTTATCATTAAAAACTTTATTAAGCCACTCTTTAGAATGCTTTATAAACGTGCGTTTAATCAAGTGCATACGGTGAGTACCTAACAGCCAAGGAACGCCCATACCCTCGATAGGAGAACGAGCCACACCGAAAGACCCAATCATCTTATGATCACGAGTCAATATCGTCCAAGGCTTCTCCGTTACCTGGTAGGACTCTTCGAGTGCCAAACGGGGATGATTACCTAATCCTATGATCTCCAACATATCCATCGTTCTTAGATCGTTGTATAAAGCTTGAGCGTCATAATCGCCGTTAGCTGGTTCAACAATACAATCATCGTAGGTGTAGTATTCATTATCCATATCGTTTTGAGCGGGAATGAACGAAGTTCTCGAACTCAGCCGATAACAATTTCATAGGCAATGCAGACGACGATTTAATCTTTATCTCCACTTCATCATGGCGAGCTTGGACGGGGAATCTAAACGATCCACTATCAAGCACAAGCGACCCAATGATCGAGTCAGCTCCAAGTGTGCTAGGATTAAAAACGTAGTTATAAGTATCACGATAAAGCGGCGTTACTTCCACAGTAAAGTGACCTGAGTCTGAATAGTCAATAGCTCCGTTTCTTATTATTTGTTTGGTGAAATTACTTGATGATCTACCGCCTCGTTCTGTTGGTTGCTTCAAGGTCTGCGTAGAGAACGTATAAAGCGTTTCGTATTCAAACCCGACATAAAACGCCTTGGAAGTTAGATCACCACGAACAGTAAAGCTATCCACGCCTGTAGCGGTTATATCACGGCGTATCCCAACTGCGTCATAAACGACGGCTCCATCGGGATCATACGGCATACCGGTAACGGTCGTTGTGTTCGACGGTTGATCGTAGGTCTTAACCAGCGTTGAGTGCGAGCTTGGTAAACGACGATCTAAATGCAGGGAGTAATCGTAGCCTGTATCTTTATGACCCGCTTCCATCGCCATCTTTTCTAGGTATCCGTCCTTGGTGATGATGTATAAGTCGGAGTCTAAAAAGCCCATACCTACGATTTCCTTACGGAAGTCAAAACGCATCCAAGCTGATTGTATCTTTTCTTTGTTCGACCAAAAGTATTTGTACACATACAACTGTTTTAGATCGTTATTAGACGACGCTACCAACACGTTCTCACTCGACGTTCCTACCATGTTACGAAGGTCGCCTTGGATATAGGTAGGTACTTGTTGGGTAATCTCGGAAGCATCGAACACATCGCTGTCCTGATTGACAAAGAACTCGTATATACCCTCGTAAGAATCCCGTGGAAACGAGAAGTAAACGTAGTTTGTAAGCGACAACGGACGAACCTTTGTACTGACATTGTACTCAGTAATAGGCGAGATATTAACGGTCTTAGCCGTCAACAGATCAGATCCCCTCAACACGAATTGAGACTGAGGTGAGAACAGGATTAGTTTCTCTTGGAAAGCTGAAGCGTGTGTAAGCGTAGATACTTTCGTATGGGCCACACCAACGTCGATAGGAGCGCTGTCAAGAAGCGTCAAGACGGTCGTTCTAAAGAAGTTGAAATACTCGTCTGCCTCGGAGAACAAAACGGCGGTATCAGTCAAGATTCCTAACCGGTTCTTAAAGAAGAATAGATCGTTAATAGTACGACCAACAAAAGACGGATCAGGGTTTGTATCACCATCACCTACCAATCGACCCGTCCAATCGGCGGTATCAATCGCATAGGAAGTAATCACACCGTTCGTTAAAGTCGGTACGATTTGAATCGGCATGGTCTCGTTATCAAGCGTCGTTTTAACGCCGT
>Ga0208667_1000679_pt1 | contig 13990 bp, 12 predicted proteins | sample 11BtaG_FD_184085 | JGI IMG/M metagenome (GOLD analysis project Ga0208667, IMG submission 184085) | Marine viral communities from the Subarctic Pacific Ocean - 11B_ETSP_OMZ_AT15265_CsCl metaG (SPAdes) (version 2) | ecosystem: Environmental > Aquatic > Marine > Oceanic | place: Pacific Ocean... | reverse complement strand
GAGCTCTTCTTCAGTCTGATACATATAGACCTCATCAATGTACTTAATAGACATGAGCATCTTATAACGATCATAGTAAGGTACTACAGGCTTGTACTTTGTATTACGAGTAGCAGATGGATCACCATGCAAGAAGACAATGAACTTATCACAATGCCTCTTAGCCTCTTCGAAGGTAGCTGTATAACCAGGATGAATAATATCAAAGTTACCAGCAGTGAATGCAACTATCTCCTTACCAAAATTAACAGACTTGATCTGCTTATACACATTACTCTTATGAGAGTCAACTAAAGGGTCATATCGCATACATCTATATTAATGTATGGTCGTGTGAAAATCAACTGACTTTATTAGCAATAAGAGCTTTTAAGGAAGTATCGCCAAAGATCTTTGTAGCGACGATCCTATTTCTAAACTTACCATCTTTGAACTTATGTGTAACACTGTTAACATACCAAAGCTTCTTATAGTCTTCCTCATCCTTACCCTGCTCAATCCAGATAAACTTATTAGGCTCTCTGTATACACCACCCTTAACATCTAATGTAATTGATTCATTAAGAGTTAAGAAGCTCTTCATTACCTTATTGGATACCTTTTGATTAACCTGATCAACAGCATTAAAAGCTGCCTCATCTGTAGCAAGGGTATTAACATCAAGGTGAAAGTCTCTAAGTTCAGCACCAGGTATGAGAGGTAGATTACATTCAAGATCCTCTCCGCCTAGCTCTCTTTCAACAAACTCAATCTGTAGGTCAGTAAAGGCCTTATGAGTAATATCAATACGACCTGGATCAACATTAGCAGCTGCATTATTAATATTATAGTCGCCCCATACCTGCTGCCTTAATGCAGATATATCTGCACGAGCGATACTATAGTCCTCAATCTTATTGTTCATCGACCCATTTGGATCGTTAGCAGCTGCATCGCTGGTTTGTCCGAGGAAGAACTTCTCAGTAAATACATCTGTATAGTCACCACCAACACTACCATTTTTAACTTGATTAGCAAACTCAATATGCTTATCGGTTAAGAAGGCATCATACTTGAGCAACCTCTTAACTGAACCATCTGCACTAATAGCATTAACAAAGCGCATGTAAGGAGTCTTACCTGGAACGCCATTAACACCAGACTCGTTAACCATCTTAACAAGTGCATCGTATACTGCTACATCATGCTTGTCTTGAATCTTAATGTTGTGTCTTGTATTAGGCTCTGCAGAAGGAGCTGTAATGTTCTCTTCTGATTTAAGTTTGTAGATCTTATTATTGTAGTCAGATGCTAACTCAAGAGCATTTGTATTGTCAAGTATATCACCCAAGCCAATATCAACACCCTTACCATCAAAGTATTGACTCTGTGTTAGTCTTGTAGCAGCAACGAAAGCTTCTTCAAATTGAAATATAACAGCACTCTTAATAGGACCAGCTGTCTTATCCATTGTACCGGATATAAGACAGATAGCAGTAAGAGCCTTTCTCTCTTCAGGAAAATCAGTCCCGTTCAATTCAAGATCTTTAATCTCAAATGCTACGTAAAGATCTTGAGGACTATTTGTTGCGATATTGAAACGCTCTAATATCTTATTATCGTTAGAGATAGCAATCGCACCTCTAATGCCCATTGTAAGAGAGCTCTCAGTAAACTCTAAGTCTAATACAGAACCATCGTTAAGAGTAACAGTATCGGCAACAACCTCTTTAATATTCTCACCCTCAACGATACGCTTCATCTTGATCAAGGATACCTTGAAGTCAAGATTATGGTTTTCGAATACTGTATCACTCATACATACTTATTTAATCAAGCAGTAATGGCAGCAAGAGCCTTTTTAAGTGCTTCTGCTTCAGTAGATAGAGTGTAACCATACTCTTGCTTGACCTTAGTAGTATCAAGGATGCAGTTAGATCTACCAGCAGCAAGATCGAGCTCTTCAATATCAACCCAAGACCAGTTAAGGTTCTCAAGCTCAAAGCCTCTCATAATGTCTACAACATCAGCAGTAGCAAGAGGCTTAGGATTGGTAAAGTGAACAACATCATGTCCAGTACGACCCTCTTCAACGATACACTCAATAAAGTCTACAAGCTCAGGAATATATGTCTTAGAGTTAACTGCTTGAATAAGATTATCGTACTTGTGAATCTTAGTAAGGTAAGACCTATCGTGAAGTATATCACAGAAGGGCATACGAATACGAATAATGATACCATTATCACTTACAGACTCAAAGGCATGCTTACTCGTAGAGTAGAAAGATGACTCAGGGTTAAACACTCCGAAGTTAGGCTCATCAACTTCACTCCAAGCTTTATCATAACCAGTAAAGATACAACCAGATGTAATGTGAATAGGTTGTACATGAAGCTCTCTACAAAGAGTATTGATCATCAGAGGTACTTTAACATTGTACTTCCAGCAAGCTTCTTTCTCTACTTCAGCTTGATCAACATTAGGTCGACCAGTAAAGCCTTGAGCATTGATAAGGTAGTCGTATTTATTCTCCTTTAGAACTCCACGTAGGTTGTACTCATCAGTATAATCTACCTCAGCTTTGGATAACGCCTCTACGTCAATAGCTGGGTTCAAAGCCATGTTAGCGTAGACATAGCTACCTACATAACCCTTACCTAAAATAAGTACTTTAATCTTGCTCATACCTTATTGTATATTACTCTTCGATATCTTCAACTGCATCGCTAACATCATTTGATAACTTAGCAATCATCTCTTCTACTTCTTCAATAGCTTCATCGATAAAGTAGGTATCAATCTCACCAGTATCTTCAATAAGATCTCTTGCATCATACAATGCTTCAACGGATGCATCAATCTTAGCTTCGAACTTATTAATTAGGGTACTCTTCTTCATGGGTTTAGTAGGTGTTATTACTTAGTAGATGGGTGTGAGTATTCAAGACTTATCTGTTATAATAAAAATGTTTAAAGAGCTCTTTCACTTCTGCCTTCATATAGTTAGGGTGATGAGCTACAAAGCGATCTTTATTGAGGTAGTAGATAACCAACTGACGACACTTCATGCCAGTCATCTGCTCATAAAGATAAGCGTAGATAGATAGCTGCAAGCCGTATGTGGAATGCTCGCATACAGGAAGGTGATCGAGTGGCTCAAGCATCCAATCTTTATAAGCAGAACTAAAACGATAACGCTTATTAGTCTTGAAGTCTCCAATAGTGAATGTATTATCAGAGTGAATGTAGAATAGATCAGCCAATCCGGAGATCTTAAACTCTTCACTCCATACAAGCTCCTCACAGAGAACCTTCTTATACTTATCTACATTGTAACCTGCGCACTTATCATAACTCTTAAACAACCAACCCCAATCAGGAGCTTCTTCACCGAATGAGATATAATCCTCAAGCAACTTATGAATCTCAGTACCACGATCACATGCTCTATTCTTTTCTTTATCCCACATCTCTAGGACAACCTCTTTCGAGACACCTTCACGTGCTGCTACTCGAGTCGCTGTTGCGTCAGAGTCAAACGGCTTCTTATACTTTCCTAGGAGAGTTGTTACAGATGTATACTTCTCACCCGTTTCGTTATGAGTATAAGTATGCGACGGTTCGTCGAATGTTATTGGTGCTTTCATTTCTTACCTTAATTATACCATAGTTCCTTATGAGTTCAACTGCTTTTTGATTAAATAAACGTATGGCAGGTATTAAGATCAGTGAACTTCCGGAAGCTAGTAGCATTTGTGGCAACGAGCTTGTACCAATCGTACAGGGTAGCTGTACTAAATTTGTTAGTGCATCAGCTATTGGTAGTACAGGAGCAGATAACATCACAAGCATTACAGCAGGCTGCGGTCTCGTCGGTGGCGGTTGTTCCGGTAGTATTAATATTGCAATTGATAGCAATTGCTTTGCACAATTTAACGGTACAACAACAACAATGGAAGCCTTTAGTGGTAATTGGGAGAGTGCATATTCTACTGTAGAAGGTCTTAGTAGTAATTGGGATCAATCAGCTTGTGCAGGTCTCAATTGTGTAGGTGACATTACAGGTCTTTGTGTTGGTAGTGGTCTTGTTGGTGGCGGTGAAAGTGGTACTGTTAATGTATGCATTGACGCAGTTTGCTCTGTAGCATGGAATGGTACAACATCGATTGTAGCTGCTAACTCTGCTACTTGGGGCTCAGGCGGCGGTGGAGGCATTACTGGCTTTGATGCAGGTGGCGATGGTATTACTATTGATGACTCTGACACAACAAGTGTCGTAGTTGAGGTTGACTCTACTGTTGCTCGTACAAATAGCGTTGATGAAAGATTTAATGGTAACCTTACTATAGGTGGAAACTTAAGTTCAGTAGGAAATATTCTCTCTGGTGGAGTTAATATTGATCAGCTCTTTGGCTCTGGTGGAGGTGGTACAACAATAACAGGTACTGCTACTAAGATTGCTAAGTTTAATAGTGCTGGTAATAATGTAGAAGACTCTAGCATCACTGATTCAGGTACACTTGTTTGTGTTGAATCTAATACTGAGATTATCGGTAATGTTGCTACAGGTGGAGAAAATGATCCACATACGATCGACGCTGCCGTTACTAACGTTGCTATTGTTGGTGGTGCTGACGGTACTATTACTAGTGGTGGTGAGTATAGCGCTATTATTGGTGGTGAATCTAACAAGACTTGTTCAGGTTGTAGTACTACTATTGGTGGGATGCTGAATGAGACAATTGCTTCCTACTCATCTGTACTTGGTGGTACTCTTAATAAGACTTGTGGTAGCGGTATTCAAAGTGCTGTTGTTGGTGGATGTACAAACATTGCTAAGCACGCCTCATCTGTTATTGCTGGTGGTACAGATATGACTACTGTTAGTGCTGACATGCTACATACAAACTCTCTTTATATTAAAGATCTACCTGAAACTGATCCTGGTGTTGAAGGTGTTGTATATCAGAGCGATGGTGAAGTTAAAGTATCTTCTGAAGCTGTTACTGTTGCTGATGTTGCAGGTACTAGCTCAACATTCGGTAGCTCGATTTTATATTTTAGTTCCGATTCTGTTACATACGGTCCAGTTGCAGCTTCTGTTTCAGGTAACTATTATAAGCCAACAATGGCTTCAACTGATGAGCTTTCTGTTGCCTTCTATTCTGATGCTGCTGAAGTTGAGATTAAGATTGAACGATCACAGTCCTCAATCCAAGTGTTTATTGATGACAAACCTGTTCATGAGTATGCTGTAGCTGGTTATCAGAACAGACTCCTAAAGCTTAGCCATTCAGAAGCTAAGGTTCGTAAGTATGAACTTCGTGGTAAGAGCTATGGCTTCGGTGGTGTTTACACTAACACATCTGTTAATGATTATCAGGTATGGCCTTATGAGACAAGAAAGGAACGTCCTCTTCTTATGATCATGACTGACTCTTACGGCACAGCATTCAATACTACATTTGGTATTAGCTTTGCAGAGAAGTTAGCTGAGTATCTTGATATGGATCTCTTCTCTGACTCTCTTAACTCTTCTGGTTGGTCAAGTACAGGTAGTAGCTCTACAAGTACAAGATCAGCAAGCCAAATTGCACTTACTCGTGACCCGGCTGTTATCTTAGCTTGTCTTGGTTATAATGATAAATCATCTCCTAACCAGACAAACATTGAAGCTGGTATTAATGGCTGGCACTCAACTGTAACTGGTACCTTTACTTCAGCAAATATTATGCTTGCAAGTCCTTGGACGCCTGTTGGTGTTGAGACTAACTTGACTACAGTGTCAGGATATATCTCAGGTCGTGCAACAGCTCTTGGTGCTGACTTTATCGATATTAACGGAGTTGTTACAGCAAACAATAAAGATGTATATACAAGCGGTGATAACACACACCCTACTCTTGAAGGTCATGAGTATCTTGCTCAGCGTCTAGCAGCTCTAATGCTACGTACTGGTAACGTTCCAGCAAGTAACTAGTGAGTTGATTTTGCTCATTACCGTATTAAATTATATGGTAATGAGCGATAAAAAGTCACCAGAGTTTGCTGTCTTTAACATCGAGGGCGGTATAGGTAAGCATGTAAGTTCTACCGCTGTTGTTAAGGCATATAAAAAGAACCACCCAACTACAAAGATTGTTGTAGTTTGCGCGTGGCCAGAAGTCTATCTTAATAATACAGATGTGCATAGAGTATATCGCCTAGGTAATGTACCATACTTCTACCAAGACTATATCCTCGATAAGGATACTAAAGTCTTTGCACAAGAGCCATATAAAGAAACAGCACATATTACAAAGAAGCAGCACCTCATTCATACATGGTGTGATATGCTCGACATTAAGTATAGTGGCGAGACACCTTATATGAATTTCAATATGAGAGAGAAGGCTTGGATTGATCCTGAGCTTGCAAAGATTCAAAAGGTAAAGCCGATCCTTATGTTTCAGCCTTTCGGCGGTCCAGGTAAGAATCATCAATCAGATCCTTACTCATGGGCAAGAGACATTCATCCAGAAGTTGCTCAAACGATTGTCAATCAGCTCAAAGATCATTATCAGATCATTCACATCTGTTATGACTTCCATCACAAGCTTAATGACGTCATTCGATACGAGAAAGAGATTCCAAAGAAGCAACTCTTCAATATGCTAAACTTTGCTGATCGTTGCCTCTTTGTTGACTCATCACTTCAACATGCAGCTGCTGCTCTTGGCAAGTCCTCTACTGTTGTATGGGTTGCTACTCAGCCTGAGCTCTTTGGTTATAATATACATACCAATATTAAAGCTCCTGTTCAACTTCCTAAGGGTACTATTGACTCTTACCTATATGATTATACCTTCACTGGAGCCGTCCATGAGTGTCCTTATGAAGATGTAAATCAAATGTTTGATGTTAATGCTATCGTGCAATCGCTCTTACAACCAGCACGTAAGCAGGTACAGACACATGAAGAGTTCAAAGCTGAGACTGCAAAGAGTCAAAGCAAGCGAGCTGCTTCCAAGAAGAAAGGTAAATAGATCCTTACAAAAAGAAAGCCCGATGATCGAAAGACCATCGGGCTTTTTGTCTTTTAAATTTTAGTAATAGTCTCCGTAGACGTCATTGTTATTAGCGTCCATATCATAGACATCATTCTTAGAGTCCTGATCTACATCATGTACATATGACTTAGGATCAGATACATCAGCACTAAGCATTTGCTGAATATTAGAACTAAGAACACCGAACTGTGAGTCATCATAAACCTGCTCATTAGCGCACTCTTCAGGTGCATTAGGTTCAAAGGAGTTCTCATAGCGCTTAGCACGTACTCGATATACATAATGACCAAGAAGAGGATTGATAGCAGATATATCTTGCTCTCTACGCTCTGTAATCTCATAGAGGTTAGCACAACGACCACCTGGTCTATCACAACCTAAGCCTACAATCTCGATAAGGTCACCAGACTTTGGTTCAGCATCATCAAGAGTAGCATAAGCCTCATTAGAGCTCATCTGAGCTTGGAAAGTATCAATGTGAACAAAGCCTGTAAAATCATCACCAGGATCGAAACCGAACTGTGAAAGGGCTAAAGCTTCTTCTGAAAGCTCTACATACATCTGCATACCTGAAGCAGCAGAATAGATTGCTGTAGGATGCTCTCCATAAAGTAGATTAGCCTCTGTCAAGTCAAATGGCTTAACATAGTAGTTAATCTCTATACCAAAGTTATTAATTAGATCCTTATATGCTAGATCAAACACAAGCTTCTCTGCCTCTTGATTGTCAGCATTCATAAACTGACCACATGGAGCTGAAGCAGCTGCCATGATGTCTTCAGGCTTACAGTTGACATCTCCACAGCCCATTACTTCTGCTCCTTTCTCTGAACAGTACCTTGTGGCTGACCCTCTTCATTCTCAAACATTACAATCTCAACATCTGAGTTACCAATGCCATTTGTTACACCAGGCTGAAACTCCATACCATACATTTGAAGAGCATTGTGTAATGGCTGTCCTGCGAGAGTAATAGGTGCACCATTGTGCATACAGTTTCTAACATGAGGACACTTGTGCTTATATTCCTTACGATTAATGTTCTCGTGCTTACGTCCGGCTCTCATTATGCTCTTACCACCCTGCTTAACAGAGACAGCATTAGCATTCATCATGTTATCACCATTGTAATACTCTTGGAATGTCTGCATGTATATATTTATGCCCTTTAGTTCAGAATACAAAAAAAGACTCATGGTTTCCCATGAGTCTTTGTAGATAATTTAGAAAGAATTAACCTGCTTTAACTTCTTTGTTCTTAGGCTGAACCTTAAGACTTCCGAAAGCTTCACCAGAACCGAGGTTACCAACTTTGTTGGACTTACCGTCGTTGTAGCTATCACCAAGAGATTGTGGAGCAGCAGTAGTGTCGCTCTTACCCTTTGTAGGTTTGTGAGCTACTTTATTAGCAGCTTGTACCTTTGGCTTACTGCCGAAAGCTTCATCAGAAAGGCTACCAACTTTGTTGCTCTTACCATCATCATAGTGAGTGTTAAAAGCTTGTGGAGCACCTTCGTTGTCCTCTTCAGGACCGAACTGATCGTCGTCACCTTCGAGTTCGTCAGCAACGTCTTCGTCACCAGCGTCGTCACCTTCTTCTTCACCGCAAGCAGCTTTAAGAAGATCACAAAGTTGTTGTGCGAGGTCTTTATCAAGTGTAATTGTTACTTCCTCTTCACCTGCAGCATCGTCGTCGCCTTCCTCGCCGAGCTCAGCGTCAGGAGTTGCGTCTTCGATACCAAGAGCGTTAAGGTCGTCTTGTTCCTCCATACCAAAGTCTTCGGAAATAACTTTGCTGTAGAGTTCATCAAATGCGGATTTTTTGGCCATATAGTTATTTATGCCAGAACTTGCCGTTTCCAAGGCTTCTGAAGCATTTTCTTCATCTTCTTCTTTAACTTCTTGGACTTCTTCAGCTTTAGCACCTTCAACTTCTTCAGGAGCGTCTACTTCAGCATCGTCTTTTGCACCACCATCCTGTAGTGGAGCTTCACCTACAGCTGCGTCTTTATCACCAACTGTCATATCATTCTTCTCTTCGACGACAACCTCATCACCGAGCTTGCTATAAACGTCGCCAAGATCTTTAAGGTCTTTTTTCTTAGCCATACTATTATTTAGTTTGAGTTGCCTAAAAAACCATTAAAAGTTGAAACTTTACGGGTCAGGATTAAATAAATACTGACTATGGCTGATAAAAACGATGGCAGTTATTATATGGGTAATGAAAACTTACCTAATAGAAACTGGAAAGGTGAATACACACCAGAAAAAATAGCTGCTCTTAAGAAGGCGAAGAAGAATATTCTATACTTTGCTGAGAACTTCTTTTACATTGTTAGCTTGGATCATGGTAAGCAGAAGATTAAGCTCTACCCAGCACAGAAGAGAGCATTAAGAAACATGCGAGACAATCGCTTCTACATTCTATTAGCTTCTCGTCAGATTGGTAAATCTACTCTTATGACAATTTACCTTCTATGGCAAGCTTGCTTCCAGAAAGATCAGCGCATCCTTCTTGTAGCGAACAAAGAGGCTACTGCTATTGAAATCTTCTCTCGTGTAAGAATGGCTTATGAGGAACTTCCTAACTGGCTTAAACCACCAGTAAAGGAATATGCTAAGACATCAATGACTCTTGAGAATGGTTCTCGTATTGGTATTACAACTACAACCGGTACAGCTGCTCGTGGTCAGTCCGTTAACTGTTTGGTTATTGATGAGATGGCTTTCATTGAGAACCATTTGGTGGATGAGTTTTGGAAATCAGTCTATCCGATTATTTCATCATCTAAGAAATCTAAAGCATTCATTTGTTCTACTGCTAACGGAACACAGAACCTTTTCTATAAGATCTATAATGAGGCAGAGACTAATCCTGATAGTGCCTGGGACTGTGGTAAGATTATGTGGAATGAGGTTCCTGGTCGAGATGAGAAATGGGCTGCTGATACTAAAGCATCAATTGGTTCAGAGGAAGCTTGGCGACAGGAGTTCTGTTGTGAGTGGATTAACTCTGGTGAGTCTTCTCTTGATGATGAACTCTATGAGAAGATGGAACAGACTATCTGTGATCCTAAAGTAGTGCTTGATGATGGCTGTTATAAGATTTGGGAAGAGGCTGACTCATCTAGAATTTATGCTGCTGGTGTTGATACAGCTGAAGGTGTTGGTAAAGATAGCTCAGTAGTTCAGGTATTGGATGTAACCGATCCTGCAGAAGTTAGACAGGTTGCTGTATATAAGAATAACAAGATCTCTCCTCTTGAGTTTAGTAATAAGGTTCATCAGATACTTCGCAACTATGGCTCGCCGCTGGCTCTTATTGAGCGTAACAACTGCGGTGCACAAGTAGTAGATAGATTGCTACATGATATGGGCTATCCTAAACTTGTTAGTTATGGTAATGCTAAAGCACATCGTAAGAATAGAATGTATGGTATGATTGCTCATACTAATACAAAGCATAAAGGTATCATGAACATGCGCTATTGGATGAATGACCTTCACTCTATCGTAATGCGTGACCAAGAGACATTAGATGAGTTTAGAGACTTTGTTCGTTATCCAAATGGTACATGGAAAGCTCAAAAGGGTAAGCATGATGATATGGTTATGGCTATTATGTATGGCTATTATGTTCTTGATAATGATATTGCTGAGCAGTACTTTGAGATCATCGAGAAAGATGATACTGGTCGACCTAAGATTATTGAGCCAATGGACTTTGGTTTACAGCTCTTTGAAGATCCAACATCCATTTATAATAATGAGAACATGGCTGGTGGTAGTCCTGATCTTAATCCTGTCTATTGGGGCATGAGTGATGGTACTGAGACGGAAATGGGTGATGATTATTATGACTTATTAGAGGCTGGATTCACTCCACTATAGATTAAATAAGTATATGGCTGCTAACACTAACAATCAATCCTTTCTTAACAAGAGCAGAGCAGATAAGTTTAAGCTCGTCTTTGATCTACCACCTGCTTTAAAGAGACTTGATTCAAAGGATGAGAGAAGCACGTTCAATGTTAATAGAGACGCTATGCAGTTCTCTGTATATGGTGCTGTTGTTCCAGCCATTACCGTTCCTGCTATTCAGATTGCTTATGCTGGATCGAACTTATATAACTCAGGTCACGCCAAGACACCATATGAGCCTGTAACAGTTAACTTTACAATCGATAATGGTTATAACAACTACTGGGTACTTTATAAGTGGCTCGACCTTATGCATGATGAGAAGGAAGGTCTCTTTGATGCCTCCAATCTTGTTACTGATGAAGACTTCAGACAGTATCAAACAGATATGACACTCTATGGATTGGATGAATATAACGAGCAGCGCATCAAGTTTACTTATACAAAAGCCTTTCCTATCACTGTTGGCTCTATTGACTATAGCTACAGAGATGAAGCTGAGATTACAAGCTCTCTAACGTTTGTTTACTCTCAAATCCATACAGAATTGTTGTAGAGAAAAATAGATTTTCAGCTGAAAAGCCATAAATATAAGTATGGCTAAAAGGACAATCCAATCGCCGGGCGTTGAGATTCGTGAGAGTGATTTATCACTTCGCACAGCTCAAACCGGAACTACTACTTATGTAGCTGGCTTTGCATCTGAAGGACCTACCGACGAAGTTGTTGGACTTGGAAGTATTTCTGAGTTTGAGCAAATTTATGGTACACCAAAGACTGCAGCTGAACGCTACTTCTATCACACTACACGTGCTACACTTAACTCTACAGGTTCAGTACTTGTTAACCGCTTGCCTTATGGTGCTAGCAACGGACAAGGCTTCGGTTCTAAGATTAGTGTATTGGCATACCCTGCTATTGTTTGGGATCGCGATGCTGATGCAATCGTAACTGACGCTGATAAAGAGAACGCTACTTACCTTCTCGGTGCTCCTACTCAGTTTGAAATGACTGACGAGCAGTACATGCAGTACAAAAATGGTGAGTTGTTTGAACAAAGCAAAGAACTTAAGACATCCTTCTCAGGTATTTCTGACTTGAGTGGTGCTGCTCTTGTTGTTGTTAACAAGGGACAGACTGTTATTGATGGTCAGTTCAATGGTTACTATGTTGGTGTTTCTGATAACACTAACCTTAACCCAGCAACAGACTTCGACGCTATTGTTGATGTTAAGACAGCAACAGCTGCTCCAGGCGCTACTGGTCTTTCTGCTTTCACAGACGTTCCTGCTTCTCGCTTTGAGTTCGCTCTTACAGCTACTCCTGAATTTGGTACTAACCCTGCTACTAATTCCATCTCACAAGTTATGGAAGATCGCATCGTTGGTTATGATATCGGTGATCGTGAGTTTGATGATACATTGAACATTGGTGTATTCAAACTTCGTCAGTCTGTATTCTCTAAGGACGCTAATCGTCTTGATTACCTTCTTGAAGAGGGCTACAATGGCTCCATTGGTCAGTATCGTCAACGTAACTCTGAGAGCGGTGGTGCTCCAGTTAACTTCTCTCTTGATACTGTAAATGACCAGTCACGCAATATTGACATCGTTGTTAACCCTTTTGTTGCTGACGCTCTTGGTGGTGTTAACCTTAATGCAGATGGTACTCCAAAGAAGAAGATTCGTGTTTACACTGAGTCATTCAAAGATGGTCTTCAGGGTGGTGCTATTTCATCTGACGCTGCTGGTCTTCCAATTAACTTCTTCGCTGCTACTTTCGCAGGTGAGGTTGCTAAAGCAGACAGTCTTATCCCACTTGGTTCTTACGGTGAAGTAAGTCTTACATCTAAAGAAATCGGCTCCATTCCACTTAAGCTTGATCGTGCTCTTGATCGTATTCGTAACGATCGTAAGTTTGACATCGATATTATTGCTGAAGGTGGTCTTGGTACTATTCACACTTACATGGAGACAGCTAATGCTACTCTCTCTGCTCGTGGTTTTGATGATACTCGTACAACAGCAGCTATTGAAGCTCTTCGTACTTCTAGTGATCTTGACTCTACTGGTGAAGAAGCTCGTACAGCTTACACAACAGTCTTTAACCGCTTTGCGACATTTGCAGGTCCTGTTAAGGATGGTGGTCGTGGTGACATTCTTTTCGTTGCTGATCCAATCCGTCAGATTCTTGTAGCTGGTAAGTCACAGAAGGTACAGAAGGATCCTACAAAGAACTTCTACACTGACATCTACTGGGCAATGCGCCATCAGTTCTCTCTTGCTAATACATCCTATGCAACAGTGTTTGCTAACTGGATGAAGGTATATGATAACTACACCGGCCTTTATGTATATGTTCCATCTTCTGGCTTTGCTTGTGCTAAGATGGCTTCTACAGATGCTCAGGTTGGTCCATGGGGTGCACCTGCTGGATTCAATCGTGGTATTATTCAAGATGCTGATGATATTGCAATCAGCCCTAACCAACGTCAACGTGATGATCTTTACACCGTTAACCTTAACCCAGTAGCTAACTTTGCTGATCAGGGTAATGTGTTCTTCGGTCAGAAGACTCTCCTCAAGAAGCCAAGTGCATTCGATCGTATTAACGTTCGTCGTACTTTCCTCTACCTTGAGAAGATCACTAAAAAGACAATGCAGTTCTTCCTCTTTGAGAACAACACATTGTTTACTCGTACAAGAGTAGCTAATACTTTGACACCATTCTTTGAGCGTGTTAAAGCTGCTGACGGCTTGTATGACTTTATGATCGTCTGTGACGAGCGTAACAATACTGGTGAAGTAATTGACCAGAACGAGCTCGTTGTTGATATTTACCTTAAGCCAGTTCGTACTGCTGAGTTCATTCTAGTTAACTTCTATGCTACCCGCACTGATACTAACTTTGAAGAGCTTATTGGAGGTTAATTTTATTGTCCAAACCAAACAAACAAGGAGGGGGTCGAAAGACCTCCTCTTTTTTTGTGGAGAAATAGCTACAGTTGTATAAATAATGGTATGGCCCAACATAGT
>Ga0208667_1000678_pt1 | contig 13995 bp, 20 predicted proteins | sample 11BtaG_FD_184085 | JGI IMG/M metagenome (GOLD analysis project Ga0208667, IMG submission 184085) | Marine viral communities from the Subarctic Pacific Ocean - 11B_ETSP_OMZ_AT15265_CsCl metaG (SPAdes) (version 2) | ecosystem: Environmental > Aquatic > Marine > Oceanic | place: Pacific Ocean... | reverse complement strand
GTACGTTGTTTCTACTTTTGCTGGTTTTAATACTTCCATTACGTTGTTATCTCCTTCTTAATGTTTAGGTAGCTAATAGCTACGTCAAATGAATCTGTTGTGCTTGATTGCACGGTTAGGGTATTACCACCCTCAACCACTAAAGGTTGAGTCAATAATTCTGTTGTAACATTAGCGGTTAAAGCTGCTGATTTTATGGCCGTAATACTGTTGTTTGTGACTGTAACTGATGGTGTGCCAGCTGATGTAACTAATATAGATTTAATTACATATGTTTCACTTACTAAAGGGTTACCTGTACCAAAAGGATTTATTGCACTTCCTGTTGTGCTGTTATCTGTACCTACAAATTTATATTGATTAGCCATTAATTTAAAAAAAAGTTAAACGCTTCAATTTCGTCTTTTAATTCTTCTTGAAACGTTGAGTTTAATTTTTCTACAATTGCATCTAAATCTCTAACTTGAGATTCTGCAACTTGTAAATTATATTCTAATTCAGGTCTAGTTATTACTTGTACAATCTTTGCCATTATCTTCTTCCATCTGGTTGTGTATCTAATCTAAAAGTTCCTAATCTCCAGCTTTGAGATGTTCCTGTATTTTCTACTTTTAAAGAAATTGCTCTGGCTCTAGCTCTAGTATCTACTTTAGTTGTAGAGGATGTTATATCAAAAGGACCAAGTGGTGAACTAGCTTGTGTGCTATTAGGATAGTTTTTTAATTGTAGTGTAACTCTTGTTGTTCCTGTTTGAGATATAAAATCAGGTACAAATCTTCTTATCTTCATAAGAAATTCACCATCTCCTTTAAATGTTGCAACACCTGTTTGTTGACCGGTTGATGAACTACGAGCTTGTGTAATATCAAAATCTCCTGACTCTATATTAGAAGTTATCGCAGTAATTGTACCATTTCTATTTTGATCTGTCCCTGTTTCGTGTTCATAGTAGCTTGTTCTGCCTTCCGTATTACCTACAACATCAAAAGATGTATCAGTGCTTGCATCGTATTCAGTTGCGTGAGGTAGACCAAATATAGCAGAATCTTTCCACATTGTTCTAGCTAAAGAACCAACTGTCCAAACAGGTCTTTGTGGTGATGAATCAAAATAATTATAAGTAACTTGTCTATTAACAACAGACGATCCTGTTGTCGGATAAAACCAAATAACTTCACCATAAAGATTATTTAATCCTGCTGATACCATTTGGTTACCAGAAGATAAATTTATACTATCATAAACAAAGTCTTCAACTAAGCATGGTAGTGATTCTAATCTACCAGCAAATCTAAAGAAACCATTTTCTGACATCCAATAAGCAGCACCGTCAACTTCAACACATGCATTCTGTCCAACAAGTCCACAGTTAGTTCCAACTTGCGCAAACGCAAAGGTAAATGGTTGACCAACAAAACGTTGAGTAAATAAAGCAGTGTCTGTCCAAACATAAATTGCATCTCTACCTCTAATCGCTCCCATGATCTGTGATCCGTCGGCCAGTCTCTGTGTACCAGCTGTATTGGTTGCTGTTGGTGTATACGTATTTATATCTTCTTGGTCCGAAAATCTTATAAACATATCATCTTGTGTTGAAGGTGATCCAATAGTTGTTTCTGTTCCAAAAAATACTAAGTGTCTATCAGGTGTAGATACTAACATGTGACGTGATGCTGTTGGTGCACCAGATATAATTGTTGCTCTTGTTGATGTAGCATTTGATAAACTTGAATCCCATTCAAACACAGCACCATCATGAATTAAACAAATTGCTTTGTCACCAAAATTATCTAATGACCACATACCCGGTTCAAGAACTAAATCTCCTGATGCTGCTTCTCCCCATGCAACATAGTCAGTTGAGTTAGTCACTGTTGCCCCGTCACTATGAGCTGCTCTAGTTGTTCCTCTAACTGCTCTTGTAATACCTGTTAAAACGTTTCCAGACACACCTGTGTAAGATATTTCTTCTGTTCCTACCAAAATAAAGTTTGTTCCTGAATCAGGAAAGTTAGCAGTGCTTGTTAATGTAATAGAAGTTCCTGATCCACCAGTTCCAAATGCATTGTCTCCAAGTGCACCATTTAAAGTAGTTGTGACTGCTGAACCATCTTCTCCACCCCAAGAACCTAGACCATAACCAAAACCTTGAGCTTGAACAGCTGGCCCTACTGTGTAATATTTTTTAATCGTTATTCCCCCTGAAGTAGTTGCACCAGAACCACTTTCATTAGAAGCCATTGTAATAGTTATTGTTGTGTTGGTAGGTGCAGTAGTCACCATAAATTTTTTGTCATCAAAATCAGAAGCACTATAATTTGATCCTGTGATTGTTGAAAAATTACTCATTAAAAGTATATCTCCAGGAACTAGACCATGTGAGCTAGAGTAAGTTATTGTAACTGTGGGTGATCCGTTAGTTGTACTGAAAGCACTTGTAAGAACTGTAGTTGATTGAATAGGGTGTATGTCATAAAATACTCCCCCAGAAAAAGCATACAGAATCCTGTTTGTTCCTATAATCGCATATTTTCTAGATAAACTATTAATAAAATGATGAAGTCCTCTACCAGCTCCTGTTAACTCATTTTGATTTAAACCACCTAATTGGTTCCAGCCACCAATTTTTTCAGGAACACCGTATCGAAATCTAGCGTTATCACAATCTGTCCATTGACCTTCGGCTCCGGTTTCAGAAAGTTGTTTATTAATACCTGGTTGAAAACCTATTTTTTGTAGCATAGCGGCTTATTATATAATATTTAAATTATAATGACTATATATAATTTATGTTAACATTCAATAACCATGGTATCTTTTTTTAGTTTCTATAGCCCCCACTAATACTCTTTTATACTTAAAAGAAGTTTTAGCTTTATGTGGTATTTTTGCATTAAAGAAAATTATTTTACCTTTTTTTGGTTTTTCAATAATAGTTCTGTCTTTAAAATTAAATATGGTGTCTCCATCCGCATTGTTTAAATATAATATGAAAGAATAAACTTCATGAGGATGTATGTGTAAACCTTGCCTACCACCTTTATTGTAATGTATTAAATGTAAATGAAAAAGATCTGATGTTTTAAATAAACCATTAAGTAGTTGTTCTTTTATTTTAGGTTTTATTTCTTTTACAATATTTGGAGTTTGAAAACCATTAACAGTTTCAACTTTTAATTCTGTATATCGATAATTATTTTTAATATAACCATCTAATTTTTCATTAAAGTAATTAACTATTTTACTGTTTAAATATTGAATATGATACATATTACTACTGTTTTGTTAAAGTAATATTCCATTCTAGTTTTGTTATTATTTCTAACAAATCAATTTGTTTTAATTTATTTTTAATAATATATTGATGGAGTTCTTTTGCCTCAATTATATACCAAGCTTCTTCTTGTTCAACTACTATTTTATCCGCTTTTGAATTAGTGCTAATTTTTTTAAAAACAATTTTATTTTCTGTGTCTAAAGGTCTTACATCAAATTTAAATTCTTTATTTGATCTTTCTTTTAAAATACCTTTAACATCCCACATTTCTTTTTTTTGTTGTTTCTTATTGGCATAAGTCTTTTTAATTAAAAATTTATTTGAAAAAATATCTTTACTCATTTTTATTCTAAATTTATTGTCATTGATAATTTAGGTGTTTCAATAGAAACTACTTCGTGATCTATATTCTTGTCTATAACGAATACGTTTTGATTGTTTAAATTATATTTTTTTTTATTTATAATCCAAGTAGAATCACCATATATATTTTTTACTATGACTGCATAAGGGTGTGAGTGTTTTTTAAAAGAAACTTTTTTATTACCTTTACCAAAATAAAAATTACAATTTATTTTTTTATTATATGTTTCATTTAATAACTTTTGTATAAAAGATGTATTGGTATTTATATATCCAATATCAGACATTACTAAAGTTTGTCCACTTTCATAATTTTTAATACACTCATTAGAATTTACATAACCATCTTCGTCAAAAAAATTTTGATGTTTTAAACCATCTTTTTTTACAACTTCTATCGAGGGTTGTCCCCAAGGATATTTTTTTGGCCATCTAATTCTGTCTTGTATTCTATTAAGAATATCTTCTTCTTTTAAATATATTTTATAATCTTTAATTATTCTAGGAAGATTCATTTTATTTTAAAATCAAAATTTATAACTGTTCTTTTAACGTAATTAATTGGGTTATTCCCTGCATGAAAAACATGACCATCAAACAAAACGCATTTTCCTTGTTTTGGAGAAATTTTTTTGTATTCGTTTAAATTTTCTGTGTCTAAAGATACAGAACCTCCTTTTTTCCATTTGTTTTTAAACAAGACAGTATCTCCATCTGAATCTTCTACATAGTATATTAAACTTTTATAATTACTGGCTTCATCTAAATCAACATGAGGGATGTTATGTTTTTCAAAAGTATGATTAGGTGTTCGTAAAGTTCTTCTTATTCGAATTCTTAACACATCTCCTAATTCAAATTTTTTATAATTTCTTACATAATGTAAAAGTTTTAAACACATATGAAACTTTGGTGAATTGATTCCTTGTGGCAACATAAAAACAGTATGAACTATTCCTGGCGTTTCTGTAATCTTTGGATTTTTAGGTTTCATAATTTCTGTCTCACCATATATGCTATTATAAAAATACCACTGAAATGTATTATCATTAATTGTTTCTTTAATTTCATCTTGAAACATCAATGGAATAACATCATCTAATACTTCTACATTATACATAACTAGGTATACCTAAGCTTTTTCTTCCATCATATTTATTATTGTTATTTGTTTTTTTATTATAGTGTAAAAAAACTTGACTACAGCTTTTACCTTTAAAAGGAAGTCTCCAATGTTCAAATTTATCTCCGGGGTAAATAACTAAATCGCCTGGACTTAAAATCACTTCTTTTTCTTTTTTATTTTTACCCGCAGTTTCATCCATATATATAGGCCACTTGTCTCCACCTAAATTTAAAGTAGCAGATATTTTACAACTTGGTCTATCTAAATGTCTTTTTAATTCATCGCCTTTTTTATATAACCTAGCATAACTATAGGTTGGAACTAATTTAGTTTTTAATTTTTTTTCAATAACCGGTTTTATTTTATTTAATAAAACTTCAAAAGCAGTTGCTGAATAAACAGAGTAGGTATTAGGAACTTGTGGATCTTGGAATGTGCCATACACCCGACTTTTTGATGGTAATATATTGTTGTCTAATAGAAAAATACAGACCTGTTTTTTTAATTTTAAATATTCATGCAAAAACAAAGCTAGTTCTTTATTTATAGCATTTTTTATAATTATTGTTTTTTTCATTTAAATTCCTCTCCTAATGTCCAAGTAACTAGAGAGTGTTTTGTTCCTTTTGTAACAGGAGTAACTCGGTGTAATATAAAAGAGGGGAATACAATAATACTTCCTTTTTTCATTAATTGTTTTGTTTGAAACAAAGTGGGTTTATTAGAGTATTCTTGTAGTTCTAAATCTCCACCTTCATACGTTTTTGGATTATCTAACCATACAACAGAGCTTAATTTTCGAGCCTTGTTTGCATAGCTGCCTTTATCTGGTGGATAACACCCTTTCCAAGCATCTTGGTGCCAATTATAAAAATGATTTTTTTTATATGTTGTAAATTGACAACTTTCGTGCCAATCAAATTGAAAATTCCAACCAGCATTTATGTTTGCAGTTTTTATAAAAGGTGTAATAAAACTATATATTTTATTATTATTTAAAAAACAAACATTGGAATCTCGTACAGTTTTTTGAACGTTTAATTTTTTATCTCCACCATCACCGACGGTTCCTTTTTTAAGAATTTGTTTACCGCCTTGTTTAAGAATGTATTCACATTGTTTTGAAGATAAACCTTTTTTGAAGTACCAAAATATATTTTTTAAGATCATTTTTCTTTCTAATAAAAATATTAACTTGTAAATGTATTATTTGTATCGTCCCAATAATATACTGTGTCCTCCGTTAAATCAAGATTATTTTTAGCTTCAAGTCTTTGTGTATCAGGATTCCAAGTTGCAGGAAATAAATTTTTACCTGATATTTCTGTATATGAAGATATTGTTGGTTTATTAGTGATTGGTGGTTCCCATTCTAAATTAGTTGAATTTAAAATCCAGTTGTCGTATGGTTTTTTTTGAAGAAATCTATCGTTTTCCGAATCATAATAATAGTGAGTTATACCAGGAAATTTAGCTCTAAAAGAACCATCATCAGAACATTGTTTCCAAGTTCCAGATGATATATTATTTTGACACCATGTTTCTCCATCAACGTGTTTAGGGTTATCAATTAAAGGACCTGCAGCTGTAGGTATGTCTCCTGCAACAACAACTACGTCTATAACATCATTTGATTCATTCAATTTTGCAAAATAACACTTACTCATATTAACCTATTTGAAATGTCCCTGACACTGTAAAAGTTGCAACTGTGCTTCCATCAGGGTGAGAACCTGTTGAGTTTGTTCCCGGTGAAACTGTTAAACTCTGTCCACCTGGAGCTTTAATAATTACTAATCCATCACTTCCATTTCCACCACCTAAATTATTTGGTGCATCTCCGCCAGCACCTCCGCCACCACTTCCATTTCCAGTAGCATTTACTCCACTGCTGAACCTGTTGCCTCCTGGGCCACCGCCACCAGATCCGCCAGATCCGCCAGGGTTTGTAATATAACCTGCTCCACCGCCGCCTCCAGCGTAAGTTGTTGATGCTCCTGGTTGATTAAAAGTTGATGCTCTTCCAGCTCCACCAACTCCGCCTTCATGTGGTCCTCCAACGCCTGAGGCTCCTCCGCCGCCTCCGGTGCCCGCTCCGCCATTATTACCTTCTGATGGAGTAAATCCTCCAGCATTACCTGATCCTCCTGATCCTCCTGATCCTCCGGGACTCGTTGCTTTTCCACCACCGGTTGATAATTTAAAATATGCATCTCCAGGAGATCCAAAAGAGGAATCATTTCCACTTGTCATATTACCTCCGGGGCCACCATTAGTAGCTCCAGATCCTTTTCCTCCAACAGTAACTGTAATTGGTGTTGCTAATGGCAATTCTAAAGTTGCAGAATCAGCAGAGGTTCTAAAACCTCCTGCTCCTCCTCCACCGCCAACTCCTCCTTGGCCACCGCCACCACCAGCGATAATTAAATAATCCACAATAGCTGAAGTTGCACCGCCACCAGAACCAAATCCTAAGACTTGATAACCGAACATTTTACCTTTTTTACCTTGAGTGTTTTTTGTGTTCTTACCTGATGTAAGTTTATTTTTTAAATCTCTCATATCTAAATTCCTTATGCGTCGTTAGCCGCGTCAGTAGTAAAGAATAATTTGATACCTAGAACTCTACATTCACCGGTAAATGTATCACTACCGTCTGCTGCGTCTCTGTATAGTTGAAAGTAAGATTGATACCCTGCTGCAGGAGAACCCGCAACTGTCATAGCACTACTTTCAGATGTAATTTGTTGATCTTTAAGTGTTCCGATAGCTGCATCTGTAACTTCGATTGCTGTTCCATAATCAACATTGATACTACCGTCATCTGTAACTGCAACACCTTGTAAGCCAAAAATAGCATTTCCTGTATTAGTTGTACTTGGTGTCCAATAAACTTGATAAGTTAAAGTTCCTTCGTTCCATGATTTAGGCATGGCAATTGTAAATTGTGTATGTTGCTTTGTACTAGCATCAAAATCAAATACTTTCATATCAGGTTTTGTTGCTGTTGTTTCAACTTGTTCTGCGTCAGCTCCATTAGTAGTTGAAGCGTACATGGCTGCTGCTGGAATCCATATAGTTTCTTTACCTGCAATTTTAACTGCAGCTGTTCCTGATTTAAGAGTTCCTGTTCCTTTAGGATTTAAATTAATATCAACGTTAGTTTCACCTGTTGCTGATAGAGTTGGACCATTGCCTGTTGCAGCATTTGCTAAAGTAAATTCATTAACTGCTGAACTTGTTGCAGTAAGATTAATTAATTCATTTCCATTTGTATCTGAAATTTTTGTTCCTATTGCAGGGCTAGTTAAAGTTTTATTTGTTAAAGTATCTGTTGTAGCTTTTCCGACTAGTGTGTCAGCTGCTGCCGGCAACGTTACTGTAACATCTGCTGTTGCAGCAGGACCAATTAATGTTACTTTGTTTGTACCATTATCTGTACCTTCTAAAAATTCTATTTTACCAGCAGTTGCTGATCCAGGACTTAATATAGGGTCTGTTAAAGTTTTATTTGTTAAAGTTTGTGTTCCAGTAAGAGTTACATCACCTGTTCCAGCAGGTAAAGTGTATATGTCTGGATTAGTACCATCGTTTGCTGTAGCAAATACAATAGCATCACTTTTGTTAGTTGCTGTAAAAGTAAATGTATCTCCTGAACCAGAAGCGTATTTAAATTGTACTGTGTAAGCACCTGATGTTGAATTTCTTAAAAAGTAAAAGTTTTGTGCATCTAAAGGAATAGTTACAATTTGATTTCCAGTGATTGTACCTGTGAACTCAATCATTCTGTGAGACATCACAGCACCAGTTGATCCATCAGAAACTGAAAGAGCTGTAGTTTGTGCACCACCTGCTATTGACTGAGCAGTAAATCCTCCTGAAATTTGTTCGATGATACTTAAATTAGTATTTGTTTTTGTTCCCCAAGTCCCAGCATTTTCACCGGTTGCTTGAAGCTCTATACCTAGAGGTGTGTATGTTGATGCCATAAATTTTATCTCCTATGCGACGTCACTATAACTTGTATTTGATCCTGTTGCAACATTAGAATAACTACTATTTGATCCTGTTGCAACACTTGTATACGATGTATTTGATCCTGTGTCAATGTTTGCGTAAGCCTCTATTCCTAATAACCCTACAGTAGATGTAAGCTGATCTAATGTTAATCCTTGTATTACATCTGTAGGTGTAATAGAGCCTACAGCAGACGTAGAAGATAGACCTGTTAAACCTACCACATCTGCAGGTAAAATAGATCCTACTGAAGAAGTAGATGCTACTCCAGTTAGATTAATTAGTTCAATAGATCCTGTAGTTAAGTCTCCAACACCAGTTGTTGCTGCTACACCGGTAATGGCACTTGGACCAAACTCTAATCCAGGAGTTCCTAAACTAGAAGTTAAAGCTATTCCTGTTACTGGTTCAGTGCTTACACCAAAAGCTAAACCTAAAAGTCCTTCATCGGATGTGGCTGCTTGTCCAGTTAAACTAATTGTTGGACTAATTACAAAACTTAAACTTCCAACACTTGTAGTTGCTACTTGACTTGATAATTCATATGCAAATTCTAATGTAGGTGCTCCAACGCTTGTGGTTAGATCTTGACCTACTAAAGGAATAACTTGATTTGGAGATGCTCCCCAAGAATTATCTCCCCATGAATCTCTACCCCAACCAACTAAAGTTCCAACGTAAGACATTGTTGGTGTTGCAAACTCAGCAGATACACCTGTTAGTGGTACACCTATTTCACCATCAATTTGTGGACTACCAACACTTGAAGTTAAAGAGTGATTGGAACCAATCATCTCTAATAAATAAACAACCTCTGTAGTAATATCTCCTAAAGAACTTGTAAGTCCAATACCTGTTAAAGATACAGTTTCATCTCTGCCTTCACCCCAATCAGCAATTCCCCAAGAAAGTCTTCCCCAACCTGTTTGATTAGATTCTGTGGTTGTACCAAGTGAAGCTGTAAGACCAAAACCTGAGACTGCAATAACTGGATCAAAACTTTCACCCCATGGCTCAGTTCCCCAATCATCTCTACCCCAACCTTGTTCAGCAAAAGAAACTACTTCTCCTATAGAAAAACTTGCTGATACTCCGGTTAAATCTACAAAATTACTATCCTGTTCGCCCCATAAACCTTGACTCCAGGTAGTACCTGATCTATTCCAAGTATTGGCGGACATAAGGTTTTACCCCCTATGCTATACGGATTATTGCGTTAGATGCGTCTGCTGTTGGAAATTGAATTGTGAAAGTTCCAGAAGAAACTGTTTTATCACCACCGAAAGCTATGACTGCCACAGCTTTGTCAGATTGAGTATCATTATAAATTAATGCACCATTAGCTGTAAAAGATGCTGAAGTATAACTAACATCTGCAAAATCACACACTGCAGTTGATCCAGATAAAGCTGGAGTTGTGCTTGTTAATGTTGCACCACCTGCAGAGTATGCAGATCCTGATGTGTTTGAAATTTCGTTTGAAGTTGAATAAGCTGTTGTACCTGCACCTAAAGATGCTGAACTTGTAAACAAAGCTATTTTAAAAGTATTACCACTTGACGCTGTGAAATTGTGTGTACCAACTAAAATTTCTTGTTTAAAGCTGTTACAAATTGCCGATGATATTGCCATAATTTAATCTCCTACGGGTTCGCTGATTTAACTGGTATTCGAATAGCGCCATCTGTGTAGTCATCTCTTCGTCTTCTACCAACTTGTTCGTTAGCAAACTTTTGTACCTCTTGTTTATACTTATTTTCATATAGTGTCAACATATCTATTGGACCTTTTAAAAACCCATATGCTTCTGATAGACAACAATATAATAAGCCATTTGGAAAATTAAGACTAATATAATTAGTAGTATTTCCAGACTCTAAAGTAGCTGGCATTTTGTTATAGTGTACTCTAAATTTATAGGTATCATCAGGAACTGGTGCAAGCATCATTCTTCCTGATGTTGAATCTGTATTACCTGTGGCTCCTCCATACATAGAATAGTATTTAGGTTGACCTCTTTTATCAGAAGCTGTTGAAGATACATATTCTTGAAGGTAAGTAACATCTTTTTTTTCTAACCAAATGTTAGCTCCTGTTATAGCAGAGTTAGAATCATAAACTTGAATACCTCTTATAAATAATGCTCCTGCAGGAGCATTGATTGATTCTTGACCTATAACTAAATTACCAGATTGTTGAAGTCTATCTGCATCAATAGGAATTTCTCTCATTATCCTGTATTGAGCATTTAAAATTATATTTTCTAAAATAGCAGTAGTTAAAACATTTGAATCCGTTTCAGTGTAATTTCTTATTTGTGTAACTAAATCTGAATAACTTATACCGGCCATTACTTAATATCTCCTTTATGCTTTAAACGTATCTTTTTTTGTTTTGCAGTTTCTTCATACATCTCAAGATGAGGATCTTGTTTTTCAGTTTTAAAAATATTTTTTATCCAATTCCAAATTTTATTTATCATGCGCTTATTGTTATAGGCCCAACGGAACAACCGTAGCCTCCTCCTTTTATATTACCTGTTGTAGCAGTATTTGTGTCAACTGTAAAAAAGAAAAAATTATCAGTTAAATAGTCATTAGAGGCATCTCTCGCATCATTTTTATATTTTCCAGTTCTTATTGTATATCCAGCTGCTTTTGCAATATTAGCTCCTGTTATACCGTCAAAACTTTGTGGGTCAGCATAAGTAAAAGAACTTCCTGCAGAAGTAGTGGGTGGTCCTCTAAATCTATATGTTGTTGAATCTGTTAAACCGTGTCCAGGTGAAAATACATTTATAATTCTTGATCCTGCAGCATAAGTTTCAAATCCGTTATCAGGTATTCTTACAGTTGTAGCAGGTTCGGTTCTATCTGGTCTAACATTTAATAATGCAACACCATCACCTCCCATTGGTTTTGGTTCAAGTTGTGGTTGTTTAGGTTCAAATTCTGTATAATGAACAAAAGAACCATTCCACTCTCTAACCATTTCTCTATATGGAAATTCAAGTCCAGATCTATCTGAGATAGCTTTTGAATGTTTTCCTGTTGCGTACTTAGACATTAATTACCTAAAGGTTTATCTACATTGCCACTTGCTTTTACGGTTAAAGAAATTATATCGCTTACATCCATAGCACCTAATAAAGATTCAAAATCTCCTATAGGTAAAGGTTCAACTCCTATTTCTCTAACTGCTCTAACATAATCTTTGTATTGTTCCATATTAAGTTCCTGGGTAATAAGCTTTTGGTGTAATAAATGTACTAGAAGCTGAACCATCTTCAGCTAATGCTCTAGCTAATTCATCTTCGTAGTATAATTTCATTTGTTGAACTAATTGTGGTTGATATTTTTGTGCAAGATAAAAAGCTAGACCTGAAGTCATACAAGGAACAAATCTAAATGGAATATCTCCTGCATTTGTATAATCTCCTACATCTTGTATTCTTTTTATATAATAAAAATGCACATCTTTAGATGCATTTGTTGAATCTGGTGTAGGGTAAATACTAATACTTACGTGATCAATAAATCTTTGAACCCAATATTGGTTAGGTGTTCCTTGTGAAAGTTTATTTGAAAAACCTGCATAAGTAGATCTATCTACTTTTGTCATAGGACTGTCTGATTGAGTTGTTGCAGCTTTATTATTTCTTAATTGTGCTTCAAGGATATCGGACATTCCATAAATTCCATTAGGGTCAGAAGTGGCACTTGTGCCATCACTTGTTGCTCTAAAAAATTTATATTCAGCTTGCCCTTGAACTAGGTCTAAACTTGTACTACCTATTTCCCAATAGTGAATACCTCTATTACCCCATTCTTGGAAAAGAATGTTGAGAGATCTTCTAGCTGATTTCATTTGATAACCAGCTACTGAATTTAATCCAATACGTTCAAAAGATTCTTCTATAATTTCATCAATAGAAAAAGTTTTGTCGAACGTTGTAGTTCCCGAAGTAGTATTAGCCATTTAAACTCCTAGCCAGTGTAGCCGATAGTAACTGAAGTAGTGTTAGTTAAATCTAAATATATTCCAGTTCTACATCGGATACCGCTTCCTGGAACATAAATATCTAATCCTTCAGTTCCGCAATTACCTTCGAATACTAAAGCACCTGTATTATCTGTTCCATCATATAGTTTGATATTGCTGTTAGCAACGCCTTCAACTTGAATATAAGTTATTCTAGATGGTCCAATAAATGAACCTGAAGCGTTTGTTGCTCTACCAAATCTACCGTCAGAAGTTCTTGTAGAAAACTGTTGGTCTGATGTTGCCATAATTTGTTTCTCCTTAAAATTAATATGTGGGGCCGAAGCCCCACACTAATTATTTATTAACTATCTGCGTATGGTGTTACTATTGTACCTGATCCAAGCAGTAAAGAACTGTGAACCAAATATGTAGCAGTATCAATCGCTGTGAAAGATACTACGCTACCAACGATTCCACCTTTTGTAGAACCATTCATAGTTATAACATCATTTGTTGCAGCTGGAATGAAAGCTTTTTTAGAACCGTCATCAACAGCAATCATAATACCGCCTTTGAATTTGTCAGTACCATCTGTTTTGATGTCCATATCAGTTGCAGCAGTCTCCACATAAAAGTGAAAAGTTGCACCAATGTTGTTTAAGTTGTTAACGTCATTATCACCTGCTGATGCACCATTTGCATTTACATTGATTGAAGGTAAAGTAAATTTACCGTCTGCATCATTTGTAAGTAAAATTTTGCCAGCGTGTGTAGCGACTGTTAAAGTTGTGTCAGCTGTTAAGCTAACAGTCATACCAGGACCTGTATTTACAAAGCCATTTTTAGAAATGACCGGTCCTGAAAAGGTTGTGTTTGCCATGATTATTCTCCTAGTTAAATCCTACATAGTCTCTAGGCCGTCGACTATACTGCGTCTATGCAGAATATTAATTTATGTATAGTGGTAATACTATATGTTATTTTTTAGTAGAGTGCAAGAGAGCCTGTAGTGTGGAGTGGATTTATTCCAACGATGTAGCTTTTGATTAAGTAGCTACTGAAACTTCTGGAGCAGAACCTTCAATTGTGTTCTGTCTGTGGGCAATTGCTGCTTCTTCCAGCTTAATGTCAGTGATGATTTGTTTTACTTTGTCATCTATTCTGACCATTTCAAGAGTGTATCTATTGTTAGATAGATGCTCCTGTTCCCACTTCAACTCCAAGGACC
>Ga0208667_1000671_pt1 | contig 14109 bp, 28 predicted proteins | sample 11BtaG_FD_184085 | JGI IMG/M metagenome (GOLD analysis project Ga0208667, IMG submission 184085) | Marine viral communities from the Subarctic Pacific Ocean - 11B_ETSP_OMZ_AT15265_CsCl metaG (SPAdes) (version 2) | ecosystem: Environmental > Aquatic > Marine > Oceanic | place: Pacific Ocean... | reverse complement strand
CGAATACCTTCTTAACAGGAAACGTACCACCTCTAGGCATATTCTGCATATTAGGGTCAGCACCACTAAACCTACCTGTCGCTGTCCTGTGCTGTAATAACCTCACATGAAGCTTACCATCTGTCTTAACGTGTGCTTTGATACCCTCTACAAAAGAACTTAGGTATGAGTCCAAAGCTGATAAACGTTTAACATCCGTTAAAAAGTTGACAGCATCTGTCATGTTAGTACGTTTAGCCATGCTCTGTAACATATCTAAGTTCGTCTTAGACACACCAAATCCATTAGCAGATATCCACTTAGAACTTGGTGCTTTAAACTTCAATCCTGCTACTAATCCAAGAGATTGAAGAGTATAACCATTACCACCACAGTCAATGTGCTTAGTGGTATTTGCGTAAGGAGTTCCATTTACTCTAACCTTTCTTATCTGTCCTGTGCCATTACATTCTCTACATGACACAGCTTTTGTTTTTAATACAATATCAGAGTTTCTTGATACAACATCATTGAAGTGTGCCTTGTCCATGTAAGGAGTAAAGGCATTTGCCCACATAGTTTTATCATGTGGCTTTCTGCTGTATATAACCCAAGACATCTGCTCTGGACTATTAAGATTAATAGGTGTGTCACCCATAAGTTTTCTTATCTGAACTTGCAATCGCTTTTCTATCTCAAGCTTCTCTGCTTCAAACTGAAGCTTAACCTCATCCAACTTCTCTACATCTACAGCAAATCCTGTGTTGTATATGTGGGCAAGAGTGACACACACCCTATTAGTAAGTACAACACATTCCATTAATGCTGAATCTGTAGTCAGCAATCTTCTGTTTAGCTTCTCGGCTAACTGCTGTGTTGCATGTAAGTCTGCTGACAGGTAAGAAGATAATTCTTCAGGTGGTATCTCATCAACACCCACACCTTGCTTGAAGTATTCTTTCAAGGTATCCTGCTTCTTAGTATCTAACTCATACCTTTCAGCACAAGCTTCTAGTGATAATGGTTCTTTCTGTCCACGTTGCAGGACATACTCGCCTAGCATTGTGTCAAACACAGGACCATCATACTTGAAGCCACACTCCCATAGCCACATTAAATCATATGCTATGTTGTGTCCTATTAATATAGTAGCATCATCTAAGTGTCCTTGTACACCATCGAAGTTGTCTCTATATAAATATTCTTCTCCTTTATCTGTCAAACATCCTACCATGACAAGCTTATTGTCAGGCTCGAATGGGTCGAGATACATCTTACCATCACGTTTAGTGACAGTGTTTTCTACATCTAATGTAAGTTTCATATCTTACTCCTCTATGCTGTGAACCTTGCGATTCTATAATCAAGGTTACAATTAATCATACCATGCCATCCTGTTACTTTATTCTTAACAACATTAATATGCCTTAAAGTTGACTGTTCGTCAACCCCTTCTACTTGAGCAGGTTGTCCAATCAATAACATCAAGTCAGCTTCCGCTGCCTTACCTGTACGTGAGCCTTCCATCATGGCTTGGTTAAGAACCTGTCTACCTTCAGCTTCAGCAGACAACTGTGACATATAGAATATAGCACAGCCATATGTCTTAGCTATCTGTCTAGCATATATAGCATTAGCTTTAAGCATCTCATCAGGTCTAGCATAGCTACCCTGCCTAGCAAACTTATCTCCCATATCAAGTACAACTATGTCAGGTCTCTCTGACTTACACATAGTCTCGACCCAAGTCATGTCTTCGCCACTAACATCTTTAATCTTTACATCTTTAGTGACATCTTGATAGATACGTTTAGCTTCATGTATATTAGCCTGTATCTTTTCTTTAGGGAAGCCTGTTGATGCTTGTATGTATCTGAAAGCAACTCGGTCATAGGATTCCTCGTTACACAACACTACACACTTAGCACCCTGCCTAGCCATACCATTAGGTCCTACCAACATGGATGCATGGAAAGAAGTCTTACCTGTATTAGGTCTTGCTCCTACTTCAATAAGGTATCCTGCATTAACACCTTCTATCTTACGTGCCATCTCAGGTATATTGAATGTCCACTTCATCTGTACAGATTGTTTAGCCATGATGGTATCAAAGGATATATCATCCCATTCAATCTTTACTTCAGGCAAGAAGTTGTCATTATACTTCTCTAGTAAATCACGTAATGGCTTAAGACTTTTCTCTGCACCATTGACGTAATCAAATCCTAGATTTGCTATGTCTTCACCTATGACCTGTTGGAATAGCTTAGACAACACATCCTGTGCCACGTCAGTACCCATAGGTTGCTCACGTTTTACTGTGTTGAACAGAGAACTATACCCCTGCTTCTGTGCAGTAGTCATAGATGGATTGTTCGCCATGAACAATGCTTCCACCTCATCAGGTGTTACATCTCGTTTATATTTATTCATAGCATAATCAATCGTGTGCTTTAACTTCCTAGCATCTTTACTAAATAGTCGGTCAGGACATTTAGAGCCACGATGGTCGGTATAAAACTCTTGATTCATCAAGCTACGTAGTAGGGATAGTTCCATATTGGTTCTCCTTTGGGGTTAAGTTAATTAAGTTTTCTATATCGTTCCTCTTCTTATATTTCAAATCGTCTTCTAGTCTTAGCACCTTGACATCATTTACATAGGCTCTTAGTTCTTTTGCAAATGCCATAGTCTTGGGTAGAGCATCAGGGTCAAGTGCTATTATTGCTGTTGAGAATCGTGAGAGATACTTCTTATGAGATTCTGACAATGACGTACCCAATACTGCTACCCCAACATATACTTCACTATCTAAAACGGAAGCACTTACACAATCCTCAACAACTACTGCGACCTTACCATGTCCTGCGACAAAAGGCAAGTCACTTTTTCCATATCGTTTCCATTTAGGTATTCTTTTTCCTAGTGACCTACCATTGGCATCAACAACTCTGCCTTCATGTATCACAGGAAACACAACTCTATGTTCCTTCACATCATACATGAGCCTGTCATTGGGTATGTCATAGTAGTTTTCCCTGTCGTAAGGCACTATATACTCAGGCATTACGAAAGGTTCACTATTCTTTTCAGTCACTTGGGTATGCACCTTGATGTCATTAGCTGACAATGGCATACGTTTAGAGCCTGATAGCTGACAGGAAGACTTATAACAATTCCATAGCATCTGACCCATGTTATTGGTCACAGTAAATGTCTTGTAACCATTACAAATAGGACAGTTAAGACGTTTACTCTCTCCTATTCCTATATCTAAGTCACTAATGTATGTATTTATATTCATATATCACTCTCCTTGTCGGCATTTAAATGCTTTTACCATGATTATTTCGCATTGTCAATGCACTTTCTGCACTAGCGTACGTATTTTTCATGTAAGGTTTCACAGATTGAGGGTTAGCATGTCCTGTAACAGACATAATCTGACCCATAGACACCCCTGCTTCCACCATTTCTGTAGTTCCTGTCCTTCTCAGGTCAGAAATACGTAAATCATCAGGTAATCCTGCCTGTTCTATGACCAATCGTGCTACTTTTGATAGCCTTTGCATGGTATATGGCGAGTATTTACCCTTCATTGCAGTAGGATAGGGTGCAACATAGGGTTGAAAATCGTATTCTTCCTTCTGTTGCTTAAGCATTTCCAATAAGTCAAGAGAAATAGGTAGGTGTACTACACTTCTTCTCTTAGACTGTTGCAAATTTAACACACATTTATCAAAATCTATGTTAGAAAACTGTAACATTCGCATATCACCTACCCTTTGACACCATTCATAGGACATTTGTACTATCAATCCTAAGTTTCTGTATTTAAAATCGGCATAAGCTACATCTAAGAACTGTGTCACTTGGTCTTTTGTCCATACAGTATTACGTGCATGAGGTGTCTTCCTCTTGTAGGTAGCAAACGGATTGCTCTCAGCATAACCCATCTCCATACCAAAGGAATACACCTTACGTGCTACAGATGTGATAGCATTAGCCTGATAGATTCCTCGACCAAGCCATTGCTCGTAAGCTCTTCGAGCTATTGCACCTGTCATTTTAGTCAGCCTTATTTCTGACAAACTTTTGCCATCAACTTCAGTAGCCAATAAAACTCCTGCACAATATTGATAATCATGTTTAGTTTTATCAGCTAACACATTGAAATCATTAGACAAATAGTACTTGTGTACTAGGTCATGTAAGTTCATACATTTACTGCTATGTAAATGCACAATGCTATAATGAGTAGTTTACCATAGTCTAAATCAAACTTGGTACTCTCTCCATACTTCTCCTCGAAGTGTGTTATTATTCTATGCCACATATTTAATCTCCTTTCTTTGCTTCAATATATATTCTCATGTGAGTGGACTCATCTAAGTTCTGACCCCAATAGGTAGCACCTGTACCTCTTAACTCAGGCTTGATGTGCTGCCCACGAACTCGCATCTTGTATGTCTTCTTATTAAAGAACTTCTTCATCTTGTCAATAAACTCTTGACCATCTGTATCATTAGGTATCTCGCTGAACATATAGCCTTTGCCTAGTTTATTTGCTTCATCACAGTATGCTTTTTTCCAAAACTCTTTGTATTGTATTTCTTGCTCATACTTTTCTTTCCAAGATTTGGTTTCCTCAATATGTCTATTGTTCCTCTCAAACCCCATCTTGTAAGCTCTATGTGATGAGTCTAATGACTGCTTAAGTTCTTTGACACTACCTTCTTGTTCAGTCAACTTCACGAAGGCTCTGACCATGTGCTGAAAGTCCATGTGTGAGATAGGAATATCTCTACCCTCTGCTTCTGAATAGTATGTCTTATAATTTAAGTTATGCATATCGTCTGCTAATTTACCTGTGCTAGTGGTTGCTCCTAGCATTTGTACTACTCTGTGTATTTTCATAATGTTTCTCCTTTCATCCATTGTGGTTTATCTGTAAAGTTATATCTTGCGAATCTTGACTTGTCAACTATATAAAATTTCCTATATGCTTCTATGGGATAGAACTCCTCTGTCTTCAAGTCATCATGCCCACTAAAACATTGTGGGTGTGGTGTTAAAGGACCACTCGGTATACAATCTATGCCTTTGTATAAGGCAATACTATGCTTACCTGCACCATGCCATTTGCCATACCTTTCGTGGTACTCACATAACATACAACAGTACAAGTCATATGCAAATCTATAGTTTTCAATAGTCTCCATTGCCCATAGTGTGCAAGGGTGCTTTTGATGTACAGGTTTGTACAAGTCATGCTCCTCTGCATAGTCAGGTGCATGATGCCATAGTGTAGTGCATAACATCTGTGCTTCTTCTAGTGGCATCTTGACTACGTGTTGGTCACATAGAGACTTAGCAATCTCATGTGGTGTTTGTTCTATAATAAATCTATTCATGTTTAATCTCCCACCTATAAAATATGTGGTCATCTATTCTTGTTACATAAGTCTTTGTTTCTGCCCAACTAGGCTTAACATAGTGAGCATGGTAGTGTGTAGCACCCTCAACAAAGTCATCTAGATGTCCGTTGTATACACCATTAGCAACGTGTACTGCATTTCTCCATGCTTGATATTCTCTAGGCTTATCACTCTTGCCATCACAGTACCAACTAAATTGGCATCTATTCTTGATAGGTAGTGATGGCTTCCATTTGTATGTTAATCCTTGTTTAACTACATCACATATGTTGTTGGGGTATCTATTATCTTTTACCCTATTCATTACAACTTGTGCGACTGCCACTTGCCCTATGAAACTTTGATTCTTAGCTTCATGGTAGACATTGAGTGCTAGACACATTAGTGATTCAACTAGCATTGTATTCACTCAAGAATAAAACACCACCATAGTTACCTTCTCCATCTGCACTCACTTCCACAAGTACATCTGCATACTTAGGCTTAGTCAGTTGAAACTGTGGAAAGCCATCTTTACTTTCTCCTAAGTAACTCTTTATCTTGAAACCCTCTAACTGTTTGTAATAATTATCTATATCCATTATACACACTCCCTTTTAAATACTGTGTTCCAAGTTTCTTCAATCTCATCATCAAGATTACCACCATGAATAAATTCTAGTTGGTCTTTGACGTATTGCATACGACATTGTTCAAGTGTCCAAGCATCCGTAGTTTCTTCATCATAGAATAACACAGGTTGAAGTTCAACTTTGCTCATATTTATTGCTTGATAGAATAAAATATTAACCAATGCTTTTTTATATCGTGTTTCGTTTGTCATACCATCTCCTTATTGTTGTTATACATTTCATGCCACTCGCCTAACTGTATGCCCTTGAGTATGTGTGCAATCACATCAACTGTCCACCCATTACCAATCATCTTGTATCTCTGTGAGTTGGACACATGATTAGTGTAGTTGTCAGGTAATGTCTGCAATCTCTCACACTCTAAGGGTGTCAGCTTTCGCCACATATCTTTTGATACTACCACGTTATCTTTCTGCACAGTAGTAAGACAGTTAGACTTGTCATCATCTCGTACCTCTAGTTGCCTAGTAAATGGTAGGTCTAGTTGGTCATCTTTCCTAGTACCATGCTCGTCTAATCTACGATTAACAATCCTACCAATAGCAACCTTGGGTTCTCTGTGTCCACCTTGCATGGTGGTCAAGGTAGGTGCTTTGCCTTCTTGTGCATACACTCTCTTGATACTGTCGTGACCTTTGAGGTCAGCAGTACCAACCCTAATCAATCCATCTTTGGACATAGTAGGATTATCCTTGAGTACCATAGTACGTTGCTTACGTTCAATACTATTCCACCATACTGCACCATTGTACCTAGCAGTAAGACAATGTGACTTGCCACCACTAGTCATCTCGTCTGTAGCATAGCCATCTTCTAGTATATCTTGCATAGTAATCTTTTTATCTACCATCTTTGGTATAGGTATCTGCTTATAATAATCGCCCACACGTTTACCAAACCAATACAGTCTGTATCTATTCTGAGCAGATAAATCTTTAGAGTTTAATGCCTGTGGCTCAAATCCCATCGCTTCAGACATAATATCTTGAGACTTCTTAGCCATACGTACATTCTCTAGCAGTACATACTTTGGTTTAACTATCCCAAGTATCTCAACAAAGTTGAAAAACAATTTACTACGTGGGTCATCAAAGTTCAACTGATGTCCTGCAAAAGAAAATCCCTGACAAGGTGAGCCACCCATTATTAGGTCTATATCCCAACATGATATCTCGTATGGGTCTAGGTCTGTGACATCTCCTAGCTGACGAGTGTTAGGAAAGTTAGCTTGTGTAACTTGGATTGCATACTTATCAATCTCACTTGCATAGTAGGTACTGCCCTTGCCATCAAAGGTAATGCCTAGCTTTTGTAGGGCAACTTGCCCACCACTACAACCATCAAATAAACTTAGTACATTCATATCTATTCTCCATATCCTTCAGGACAACACCACTCACAGTAGACTTCATCTTTATAAAAGAAACAAACCTCTGCACAAGTCATATCGCCACAGTTATTACATTCTAAACTATATACATATTCATCTTCCATTATTAATCTCCATATAAAGTTGGTATTTCTTCGCTAGGTAAATAATCTTCTTCGTCATCTCTAAGGGTTTCCTCAAATAGATTATACAGTTCTTCTTCTTCCATTTGTTGAATCCTCTACTTTTGTTAGTATCCTAATGCCTACACATAGCATTATGATAGAGATGGTGTATGATAGTATATATACTGCACCTACTTCATACATTAATTCGTTTAACCCATTGATAAACATAGCAGTTCCCATCATTAGGCATATCATTAGTACAATTTTATTTGTTAGTGTCATAGTCTTGTCTCCATTCTTCTGTTGCATTTATTAACTTAGGGTTTACAGACATAATCTCACTTATGTACGCATCTCCATACTCCCAACTATCGTATGTCATAGGCGATTTACACGCAGTAAACCATCTAGCATATTGGTTTTTATCTTCGTTAGTTTTAGTTTGATATGTTTTAAGTATCTTCCACTCAAAGTACATACCATTACTAGGGTTGTCAATCCTATATGTTGCATATGCATTGTCTACTTGTCTTGATTTACCAAATTGATTTTTACTCATTACTGTTTCCTTTCATTTATAATATCATCTAAATGTATTTTTAGGTCTATTAGTTCTTCTAACTCCCACACATCTCTAATGAGATATTTAGTTCGCATGGTATTAGTTTCATGCTCATCGATGACAACTAAAGAGTTGTACTCATTATCATTGTGTTCATCTTGATTGTATTGATAGCCTTCGCCCATCTCTTGTTTAGTTTTCCAATGTATCATTAAAATCTCCTATGTATTTATTCCATTCGTCAGGTGTAACCCCATTTATTAGAAACTCCCTTTGGTCAGCACTTAGATTAGGGAAGGCATCTTGTATAAGTATGTCCCCAACAGTATCATATATATCTAGATGCTCTTGTTTTATAGGCAGTTCCATTGTATTCATTTTTTTAGTGATTACAGATTGTCTAGTTACTTTTATCATATTACTACTCCTCATAAGTTGGGTTGTGTATTTCATTATAATCTTCTTCATAACAAGATGAACAATAAAATGTAACTTCTCCATCTTCATCTTGATACATTACAGATTTAGTATGCCCATCAAAGTGAACATCACATATCTCACACTTTTTTGAATTAGCCATTATACATTCTCCTCATACCATTTTAAAGCACTACTCATAATCATATTCGTATAAGTTATACCATATCCACTACCTGCCTTCAAGTTATCTTTATCAAGTAAATGTTTATGCATATGCTCCACACTATCCCAATTATCATATAACTTTTTACACAAATAGTCAAATTGTGTATCGTCTATTACATTTTTATCATGTTCATAGTATAAGTATGAACTCATTAAGTATATAGGTACTAACCTATTGAGTGATATGTTATGTAATTCCATGTATACGTCTCCATGCTACCCATGTTATAGCTTGCAATTCATATGCCTTGATACCTAACTTTTTAGATGCCCTAAGATATGCCTTTTGTATATCCAAGTATTCTAACTTTCTAATGTTAGTATTAGGTGTTGTCAAGCCTTGCCTATCGTTATAGTATATATTTCTAGCATGCCCATCAATAGTAATATCAGTTTCATCTCCACTTATATTTCTAAAGAATGATACAATCTTCTTGCCATTTAGTATAGTAATAGTTTCATCATAGCTTGGCATTGTCTCCAATATATGCCATGCCTTTTGTTTCATTTTGTGATATGTACTAACCTTGATGCTATCCATATCTTGTCCATTGAGAAAGGCTTTACACAAATCTTCTGCATTGACTATGTTACGTTCCCACTTGTTGTTAGGACTTAATGCAGACACTACCCCTATCACAATATGTAAGGGTAGTTCTAGTGTATTGGCAATCCTCATACAGTCAGTATTAGCATTTACGTACCAAGTCAAGCCATGTTTTATCTCACTTGGATTAGCTAACTTATATATAGCTATTATATTTTTGGTGGTAATCATATTGTCTCCTTCATCTCTAGTGATTTAGCCATGCCATCAAGAAAGCATATCATCTCTTTTATAGATACCCTATGCTTAATTATATGACTACCTTCTTTATTTGTTAGTTGCCACCCACCATATATGGGAGCATTGTTTAAGTCTAATTCTACATTAAGACAATTATTAACTCTATCTAATAGCATTAATAGTTCTTTTTTACGTGTCATTTATAGTCTCCTATTGTGTGGTTAAAGGGTACAATGCAATACAAGGGGAAAGTATCACATTGTACTCATAACGTTACTAGGCTTTCTTTCTAGTATTACTATTAGAAAAATCCTTGTAGCTTTTTACTTTGAATGAACCAAAATCAATGGCAGTTTTCATGCCCTTCAATTCTTGGTCTATCGCAGTAAGTAGCATCTCAAATGTAGCTATACTTGTTGAGCCAATTCTAGCACCAAACTCTTTCTTGATTTGTCTAGCACCAATACGACTAGCCTTGTATAACTTCATCTTAGATAAAGATTGTTCAGTAATCTTATGGTATTTCTTAGCTATTCTTGTAAACTTTTTTTGGTTTGATTGTGTCAAATTTTGACCCGTTAAACCCGTTGATTGTTTCCAATAAGTAGCATTGATTGTTTTGATAGCCATGTTGTATTCTCCATTAATGGTTAAGTTATAAGGGCATTATACCCTTTAACAACACAATGTCAAATTAATAATTTAAGGGCATAATCCTAACGTATAGTTTTTCAATACTCACTCTTAGTTAATGGTAAATCCAATAATTATGCCCTTAGTTATTAAGGTTAATTCATTATATGATACATATATCTTGATGTAATTAGGTACTCATTTTAGTTACTCAATCCAAGTATCTTTGACTTAAACTTGTAGCTAACTTTTCATATAGTATAGTTTGTAGATTGAAGCCTTAGCACTGTAAGGAAAAGACTAGACAACAAACAAAACTAGCCTTTTTACATTTTCTCGCACTCTTACCATTGACCACCCTAGGATTTCGTTGGTCGCACTTCTCCTATATTCCACAAGTCTACTCGCTTGGCACTTGCTTAGTCTAGAAGGTTACTACCCTTTTGGCACACCTAGTTAGCCCATGTCTTGCCCACATATGGGTAAGAATTCGCATCTATCGTATAGTGAAGTTGCACTTGATAGGTTCGATTTAAAGTTCGCACTTGCACCCATTTAAAGTCTAGGTCGTATGACTTGTCGTTTTTCGTATTATCAGTAGAACAAATTTAGTTTTGTTAGTCAAGAAGTTTTTTTAAAATGTTTTAAAGAGATTGTCATTTTGACTTTTACTTTAAAACTGAAAATCTTTTTATTTGTTTTGTTGCAATTAATAAGGCTTAGTTTCTTATGCTTATCAAAAGAACGCTTTTACTCAAACTCAAAAACTTTCTTTTACTTCTAACCAACTTGGCTAGTTGCCTTGCTGATGTTTGAAGTATTGCAAATAAGAATGAAGATGTAAAGTGAATAATCAAAAAAAAGTGAAATAATTTGAATTATTTAGTTAAGTGTTTGTTTTTATTGAATATTTTATTTGAATTATTTTTGGTGGTTAGTTGATACTATATATACAAAAAATAAAGTTTGTGCTTATTAGGGTGTATTCTGTAGCAATATCAAGGGGTTAGGTTGTTTTGAGTGATACAATTAGAGGTAACTGTTAGATAATCAGTTGATGCAATCATAAAAAATGTAGTAAAATCAATGACTTAAAGCCTGGATTTTCATAAAAAGTGTTATATTCCAATAGCTTAAGAGTATTTTTTTATTTGAAATGCGAAAAAGTGATAGAAATCAAGGGGTAGCAGGCATGCGACACGTGGGGGGTATACGTATACGTACTTGGAGAACTACACAGAAGTGAATTTTAAGGTGTTAACCACAAGTATAACTGTTAGATGTTTACGTACCTAGTAATGTGTTGCATTTTTATCACACAGATATAAGAATCGTACATATTAAATATTATTGGGGTTGACAACATTTACAAAATCGAGTATAATTATATATAACTAACACTTAAATGTACATATAAATGATAATTACTTATTCTTGTTAAATACATATATATGAAACACTTAAATGTACACTTATATAGTAAGAATACGTACTAAATTAAATTTACCCCTTGACATAAATGAAAAAATCAGTAAAACTAGAAGCACCAGAGAATATATTAGAATCATTCTATGATGCTATCCGTACTAACAAACTTAAGAACCTACATATACCACATAGTTCCGTGTTTTATGTACGTGCTGCCATTGAAGCCAACACAGGTGTGCGATATACTCTCAAACACGTGGAGAGAGCTATGAAGGCAGAAGGGATGTTAGGTTAATGTTTGAAGCATTTGTACTTGTATGTATGATTGGTAACTCAGATGTGTGTCATACATTGAAAGATTTGGAAGGTCCATATAAAACGAAGCAGGAATGTATAGTACGTACCTATGAAATGGCTGCTGACCTCCCAGACTACATGCCTATGTTCCAAGCCTTGAAGTATAAGTGCTTTGAAGATAAAGAATCAGATAAGATGAGAATATAAATTATGGCACATGAAAATAGACGAGCAGCATTGCTCAAGAAACATGGACTCAAGGGTGTGAACAAGCCTAAGAGAACCCCTGACCATAAAACTAAATCACATATGGTGTTAGCTGCTGAAGGGCATAACATGAAGTTGATACGTTTTGGACAGCAGGGTGTCAGTGGAGCAGGAAAGAATCCTACCACAGCTAAAGATAAGGCACGTAAGAAGAGTTACTATGCGAGACATAATGCTCAAGGCAAACCAACTTCAAAATTATCAGCGAAGTATTGGTCACATAAAGTAAAATGGTAGAGGAATAGATATGGCTGAGAATCCATTAGCAAAAATAAAGGCTAAACTAATAGCTAAGTATGGTAAAGACAAAGGTATGGATGTATATAGGTCTGCAAGTAAAGATATAAGTAATCAAATTGCAGGTGGTGGTGGAGAGATTGAAGGGTCTTCTTTAACACAACTAATGGACCCAGCAGACCAAGTAGAGTTCTATGAATACAAGTCTGACCTAGCAAAAGGTAAAAACATTGATACGTCAGCTACCAAGAACAGAAAAGGTGCTAACGATTATCGTAAGGGTGGCTACGTGCTCAACACGACTGACAACAGAAAGGTCAAGAGAAATGGCAAATAAAAAAGGTAAGGGTGGCATAGCCATAATCATTTCTATGTTAGGTAAGAAACCTAAAGGTAAAGAAATGAAGAAAGCTGAAATGTCATATGGTGGCAGTGTAGGTGGTAAGAAGCATATGTACTCAGGTGGTGGTTCAGTCACAGACAATGCAGGTCTACGTGCTCTCAAGAAGGCTAGTCCTGAAGCCTACATGAACATAAAGAAAAATGCGTAAAAGAAATTATAAAAAAGAATATGCTAACTACCATTCTAAGCCTGTACAAAAAGTAAACAGAGCAGGCAGGAATAAGGCACGTAAGATTGTAATGAAAGCAGGTGGAGCTGCGAAGGTAGCAGGCAAAGATGTGCATCATAGAAACGGAAACCCAAAAGATAATCGAATTGGTAATCTAGCTGTCACATCTAAAACAGCTAATCGTTCTTTTAAGAGAACACGTAATGCTAAAAAATTAATAAGGAGAACATAGCATGTCTTACGCAGATGATATGAAGAAATTACGAAAGTATAAAAAAGAAAGAAGACAAGAGCTTAATAAAAAGTACCCTAAAGGTGGTAAAGAGTTTATAAAAGCAGTTAATGATTTAAGAATGTTATCTAGGGCTAAGTTTAAGGCTATGGGCATGATTCCTGTAACAACCAAAACTGTAGAAAAGAAACTAAAAGATGAAAAGAAGAAACCTAATATTATTAAGGCTAAGATTGAACTGCCTACAAAAAAACCAAACATAGTAAAGCCTAAGAAAACAGAAAAAAAGGTAGAAACTAAAAAGACCGAGAAGACTAATACAGAGAAGAAAAATGTAAGAAAAAAATCTATAATGGAAATGAAAACCAAAGATGTCAAAATGGTTACACTTAAAGATGGTAGTAAAGGAACTATTGCTCAGAGATTAGCTGAGATAGACAAAGAAAAAGAGATGGCTAAAAAAAACGCAAAATTTAAATCACCTTCAGAAACTAAAAAAAGAAGTGATTATTTTGCTAAACTAGCATCTTCTTTAAAAACTAAAAAAGCAGCAGGGGGTGGTGCAATGATGAAAAAGAAAACTAAGTATATGGCTAAAGGTGGCATGAAGAAAACTAAGTATATGGCTAAAGGTGGTGCTACTAAAAAAACAAAGTACATGGCTAGAGGTGGAGCAGCTAAAAAGAAGTAATGTCATATCTTATAAGTAACGTACCACATTTTAAATGTTGGGTACGTAAGGAGTTCACTTGTAATCATATGAATTATCACGGTGAATATCTACACGCACTAGCTTTCGCAGTTAATACCATACCTGATAGGTCACTAAGTTTTCAGGTAGTCTTCACAGGTTGTACAGAAGATGATAATGTACACGGTGGTGCAATGTGGGCAAGGATGCCA
>Ga0208667_1000664_pt1 | contig 14224 bp, 16 predicted proteins | sample 11BtaG_FD_184085 | JGI IMG/M metagenome (GOLD analysis project Ga0208667, IMG submission 184085) | Marine viral communities from the Subarctic Pacific Ocean - 11B_ETSP_OMZ_AT15265_CsCl metaG (SPAdes) (version 2) | ecosystem: Environmental > Aquatic > Marine > Oceanic | place: Pacific Ocean... | reverse complement strand
TGCTTATGACCCTAGTAATAATACTAAAACTACTAACTATAATTTTGATATAAATGATTTAAGGAATAGGCTTGATAGTCAAACTAATTTTGGAGACCATTTAGTTATTGTTTTCTGTATAGAAAAAACAACTGCAGGAGTATATAAACAATTCTCTCACTTTATAGATAACGTATCTACAGGTGCAAATGGATATGATGGAAGTAATGGTTTGTCAGACCGCTCTGAAGTAATATTTGTTAGAAACGTTCTTCCTGAACAAAACTCATCATATTACCATCAAGAAACAATAAAAGCTCTAAGAAACTTAGGGTATAATATATAATTATGGCATTATCATCAGCAAAACTAGAACTTTGGATATATACAGGTCAGATAAATTCTTATACTGGAGACCCTCAATATACCATAACCAAAACTAAAATCCCTGGCGAAGAAACTATATTATTTGAAATATCTGAATTGATAAAGGATTACGTTACTGTTTCTTTTGATGGTAATTATGGTACTGCTGATTTAGTGTCTTGGGCATCTTGGAATATAACAAATAGTTTTACTGGGGATGCACCTGATACAATAAACTCAGGCACTAGACTTGTAACCCACGGTTATGGTTATTTTGAAGATGAAATAAATCCTCAACTAACCTCACCCTTGCAACAGTCAAACACTTGTATTTATTGGAAGAATGGTGAGAAGGTTAGAGTGCCATTATATAAAGAAAATGAATTATACAGTGTAGAATTCTTTCAGGGAACAACTTCTTTAGGTTCTCAAACCTTTGGTAAAACTCTTACTCCATTGACTGCAGACACAACAGATTATAGAACAGACACTACATTTATTAAGGCTGATGCTACCTCGTTGATGAGTAGTAATGCACAAGCAATACAGTCCGCTACAACTGCTCCAGTAGGTACAGAAACTGTAGTTATAACAACCGAAACAAATGAAACTATTACACTAACCGTAACTTATATTGAAGAGTGTAGGAACACCCCTTACAAAGTTACCTTCTTAAATAAGTTTGGTGCGTTGCAAGATATATGGTTCTTTGGTAGAAGAAAAGAGAGTGCTAATGTATCTAGGGAACAGTATAAGATAAACACAATACAATCAACTTCTACAAGTAAATTATACCCTACATACTCTCCTACTGATAAAACATTTAACGTTGAATCTAAGAAATCACTTACATTGAATACTGGGTTTATTTGTCAAGATTATAACGAGGTAATTCAACAGATGATGCAATCTGAGTTTGTTTGGATTCACGAAAACAATAAGGTATTCCCAGTTACCCCAACAGATAATGATATAACCTATAAAGACGAGCGATACGATAAATTGTTAAACTTCACGGTTAAGTTTGAATATGCTTATAGTGAGATAAACAATGTTAGATAATGCAGAGACTCCAGTTATATATAGAAGAGACCCCAGATGTCTATAGACTCGTTGACCTATTTGATAATGAAAATATAGAGCTTACTTCTACAATTCAAGATATACGAGATATAAGTAAAGTATTTACTGATTATTCTCAAACCTTTGTAGTTCCAGCATCTGAGACTAATAACAAGATATTTCGCCACTATTATAACTATTATATAACAGATGGTGCGTATGATGCTAGAACAAAGAAAAAAGCTAGATTAGAAATAAATTACTTGCCATTCCGAAGAGGTAAGATATTTTTGAATAGCGTTAAGATGAAGAACAATAATCCTCACTCTTACGAACTTATCTTCTATGGGGAAACTGTATCACTAAAAGACTTGATTGGAGATGACGAGCTTACTGATTTAGCAGAAAGAAAAAACGAATTAACTGGAGCTTTAGAAAAAAAATATTTATCTAACTATAACCACGAATATAATGAGGTTAATGTAAGGAGTGGGTTTACAAATGGGATTGACTTTCTTATAGATGGAGAGGTGCAAGAAGAGGCTATAATATACCCACTTATAACTTCTAAGAAAAGACTATACTTTCATTCTGCAACACCAGACTTTAATGCTGATGGAAATATATATCACGATGAATCACTAACCCCAGATGAAGGAGACCCATATAGAGGATTAAGGTTTACTGACCTTAAACCTGCTATCAAAGCTATCCATATAATAGAGGCTATAGAAGATACTTACAGGGATTCTGAAAACAATCGGGTAATACAATTCACTAGAGACTTTTTTGACTCTACAGCCTTTGAAAATCTGTATATGTGGGTAAATAGTAAGAAGGGTGAGTTTAATGATTTAGATGATGATGAGCAGTATTTGTTTTCTTACTTTGTAGATGGATTTACAGAAAAATATCCATCAGCAGTTTATTCCGATAGTTTAACTATAGATGGTAGTGAGCTAACAGTAGACACACTATCTAGTTTTAGGTATAGGTTTAGGTTAGACGTTGTTGTTTCTGACCAAAATGTAGAATATGACGTTATATTGAGAAATAAAAACAATGGGGCTGAATACAGGCAAAGCTATATAGGCAATAACATATTTGAAACCCCTTATGATGCATTTGGTAGTTTCATTGAATTCAATTTAGCAGAGTGGGAAAAAAATCCAAAATATGATAGTGATGGTTCTAAGGTTCATTCACAAACATTTGAAATAGAAATAAGGTCTAAAGAGGAACTAACTATTAATCCAGCTCAATTTATATATTACAAAACTAATATATTTAATACTTTTGACGATTATTTTTATGATACAAGTACTGGTGAATTAACAGAAACCCAGTTATTGATGAAAGATAGGTTGCCTAATATGAAGGTAATGGATTTCTTAACTGGGTTATTCAAGATGTTCAATCTAACAGCATACTTTATAGATGACCCAGAAGATGCTAATAATGGTAGGATATATGTTGATACATTAGATAATTATTACGCTGATGCTGTAAATAATAAATTAGGTGGGCTTATAGATTTAGATAAATATTTAGATGTTAGTTCTCATAATGTGAATGCAAGACTTCCATTTACTGATATTGAATTTAAATATCAAGAGACAAACACAGTATTAATGGAAAACCATTTTGAACAATTCAATGAGGTATTTGGAGATGCTGAGTTTAATGTAAGGAGAGCTTTTCTTGATGAAATAGATAGAGGTAAAAAATATGAAATTAATCTACCATTCTCTCACTTAAAGTATGAGAGATTATTAGACCTAAACCTTAATTCAACATCTCCTACTAGAGAAACACTTATTCAATGGGGATATTGTGCAAGTGGGGACTTTACAGCTAAAAATGAAGATGCTGTAGAACCAGAAGTTCCTACTGGAGATTATGACACGACTCTTATAAAGCCTTTATTATTTTATGGGATAAATGTTACTGGTCTACCAGATGCTAGTCCATCAAATGGGAATAGAAGTGGTAAAATAAATTGGATTTCAACATCTCCTCCAACTGGGCTTACAAGTTATTGGAGACCCTCTAATTCAAATGATGCAGGGACACCATCAACAGCTCCAACATACTCATTAAACTTTGATAATGAATTTGATGAATGGCAGAGAGTAAATTATGGAGAGAGAAGTAATTCTCTATATAATGTATTCTATAAAAGTTATGTGGAGAGTGTGTTTAATATTGCCAAGAGAACATTTAAAGTTACAGCATACTTACCACCAAATATCCTTGTAAACTATAAATTAAATGACCAGATTAAGATACAAGATAAGATATTTAGGATTAATTCAATAAGTACTAATTTGATGACAGGCAAATCTGAATTAGAATTGTTAAACATCTTTGAAGGAGAAATAGTAGAATGATAAAGCAAATATTAGAATTACTTAACGCTAGTGATTGGTATGGGGTATCTGATAATATAGATATTGCCAAAGGGAAGTATAAGGGAGTAGGCAACCTTAAAGAGGCTAAAGAACAAATAAAGAGATACTATTATGGCAGATAAAAAGGTTATTGCAATAGAAATAAAGGTAACGGAAAGAAACGCTGCCAGAGCCGTAAAATCCACTAAAAAGGCTGTAGATGGATTAGCTGATTCTACAGAAAGATTAGCAAGAGCTAACAATAAAAATAGAGCCCAGTCTGGTCTAAACAATGCGATACTTATTGAATCAGGTCGTGTAGCTTCCGATGCTGCTTATGGCATTCAAGGTATGGCTAACAACATTGGTAGAATAATAGAACTCGGTCAAGAGTTTGCCAGAACAAATAAAGATAGAGGAATGGGAGGGGCTCTTAGAGACCTTAGAAAATCATTCTTTGGAGTTGGAGGTATATTAATCGGAATTCAGTTATTACTTTCTTTTCTTCCTAAAATAATGAGGGCATTTGAAAGTGCTGGTGCTAAAGCAAAAAGATTTAATGAGGAATTAGAAAAAATAGGACAAGAAACAGAACAGACAAGACAAGGGTTAGAAGCATATTTTACAGTTCTTAATGAATACAATTTGTCTCAAGAAAGACGCTCTAATTTAGAGCAACAGCTTATTGATAAACTCCCAGATATAGAAAAGCTAAATAGTAAGTCTAAAGATGGAATAGATAAGTTAAGAAAGTCTATAGAATTATATATTAGACAACAAGAAATACGAGCAGAAATAGATTTACTTATAGAAGAAAATGCAGAAGGTTTTATAGAAGATAGACAAAGAAGAGCTGTTTTAGAACAATTAAGACTCGAACAAGACCAAGATAAACAAGTTGCAATAATAAAGAAAAATACAAATATCCTGCAAAGACTTGCTATTGAGGCAATGGGGGCAGATGGTAAAGGACTTATTGCTAGATTAATTGAAGGAGATAGATATGATACAACTAACTTAATAAAAGGATTTGAAGAATTTGTAGATAAAGAGGGTGGTGGTGTTGCCGCAGCTAAAAAAAGAATTGAAGAACTTACAGCAGAATTAATAGAGTACGACAAGTCTACAGGCAGGGCTGGTAAATCTTTAAGAACGTTTAAGCAACAATTTTTAGATTTTGATAAAGATGTAGAAAAACTTAGACAACAGTCTTTAGAGCAATTTGTAAGAGACCAAGAAACTAAAATAGCTAAAGAATCTACTGATTTAATGATGATGTTTAGGATTAGAACTGAAGATTTTAAACAACGTCAAAAACAAAGATTAGATGAATTCCTAGAAAGTAAAGCTACTGATAAAGAAAAAGTAAGAGCTAGAATTGAATATAATGAATCAATAGTTTTGGCAGAACAAGAATTGGCTAATGTTATTATTGCAATAGAAGGTAGAGCTGAATCTAAAAGAGCTGAATTTAGATTAAAAAGAACTCAAGGGGTCTTAGACACATTATATAAAATTCAACAGGCAGAAGCAGACTTTGCAGATGCTCAATTAATGATACCTAAGAAGTTTACAGAAAATTCTATTCAGCAAAGAATGAAACAGCTTGAATTTGAAATAGAACTTCAAAGAGGTCTTGTTGATGTGTATGAGCAAGGTACTCAGGAAAGAGCTGATGCTGAATTAAAACTAGCTCAATTACAAAAAAAATTAGTAGATGAGAATGTAAGATATCAAAAGCAAAGATTTGACCAAATAAAAGAAATATACAATCAAGGGGCATCTACAATAGGATTTATATCTGATGCTATAAAAAATAGAGAGATAAGGAATGCTGGAGAGTCTGCTGAAGCTATAGAGGCAGCACAAAAGAAGGCTTGGCAAATAGAGAAAGCATTAAAGATAAGTAGAGTTATAATGGACACTTATCAAGCTGGTTTCGTTGCTTATGGCTCTCAGTTAGTTATAGGAGACCCTACATCACCGATTAGAGCTAAGATAGCACAAGCATTAACATTAGCAAATGGAATTGCTCAAATAGCTGCAATATCTTCTACTCAGTTTAATTCTAAATCATTAGCTGGTGGAGGAGGAGATGGTACAAATGTAGAAGCTCCAGACTTCAATGTTGTAGGTGCATCACCTGAATCTCAATTAGCACAATCAGTATCAGCACAACAAACTAAACCACTTAGGTCGTTTGTAGTACTTAAAGATATTGAAGATGCTACAGATACTCACGATATGATTTTTGAGAACAATGGACTTTCATAACAAATAACTCTTTTAATAGTTAATTTAATAGTATGAGAATAATAGAACTACTTATTGACGAAGATGAATTGCTTTCAGGTATTGAAGCTATTAGTATAGTTGACCGACCCGCAATTCAAGAACACTTTATAGCACTTAGCGAACAGACTAAGGTTGAGCTAGCTGAAGTTGATACTGAAAAGAGAATTCTTATGGGGGCTGCATTAGTTCCTAATAAGAATATCTACAGAGCCGATGGTGAAGATGAATACTACATATACTTCTCGGAAGATACAGTAAGAAAAGCATCAGAACTATTCTTAATGAGAGGCAATCAAAATGAGTCTACATTAGAACACGAAGCTAAACTTTATGGATTATCAGTTGTTGAAAGTTGGATTATAGAAGATGAAACCCACGATAAAAGTAGAAAGTACGGAATGGAACTTCCTGTAGGAACTTGGATGGTTTCGATGAAGGTTAATAATGATGAGGTTTGGAATAACTACGTTAAGACTGGCAAAGTAAAAGGATTCTCTATAGAAGGCTACTTTACTGATAAAGTCAATATGGGAGAGGTTAATCAAATAAGCGAGGAGGAAGCAGAGGAAATATTAGTCGAGATGGCTGATTATATCGCTTCTAAGAAGCTAAATCTAAAGACTTATAGTGATTACCCTCAAGGAGTCGTAAACAACGCTAAGAGAGTCTTAGAATGGGTTGATAAGAATGGTTGGGGTTCTTGTGGTACTGCTGTAGGAAAACGTAGAGCCTCCCAGTTAGCATCAAAATCTAATTTAACAGTATCAACAATTAAGAGAATGTATAGCTTCTTGTCTCGCCACGCTAAAGACTTAGAGGCATCCAAAAGTTACTCAGATGGATGTGGCAAATTGATGTATGATGCTTGGGGAGGTAAAGCTGCCCTTAGATGGAGTAGAGGCAAGTTAAAATCATTAGGAGAAATAGATTTAGCAGAGTCAGATGGTAAAGGTGGTGTAAAGTCATCTCCTAAAGCACCTAAGTCAGATACTCCTAATCCTAGTCCAAAAGGAGAAGGAACTGCTAAAGGAAGTGCTAAAGGCAAGACAGGTGCTAAAGTAAGTGCTGCTGACCGCAAGACTCTACAGAAAAAAGCTGATGAATTTAACGATAAGTATAGAGATAAACTTGCTTATAGTGTTACTGTGGGTATGTTGGCTAGTGTATTTCAAAGAGGCTTAGGTGCCTTCAATACAAGTCATTCTCCTAAAGTAAGAAGTGCTAAGCAATGGGCATTAGCTAGAGTCAATGCTTATTTATATTTAATGAAGAACGGTAGACCACAGAATCCAAAATATACTACCGACTATGATTTATTACCAAAGAAACATCCAAAATCAAGTAAAAAATAATGGGGAAGAATACAGCTTATAGAGTCCACGTAGAAGATGTAAACCAAACTGTAGTTGACAATGTTAATATAGAGAATGGTGCGATGTTGCGTACAGATAGTGCTTTGTATATGGGGCATAATGGCGAGAATGTAATTGTATATCCTCAGAACTTAGGGGCAACTCAAAACTTAGGTTGGGCAAGGTATGATGATACATTTTATGATGGCGAAGGAGAAGGAGATTCTGGCAAATTAGTTTTAACAGATGGTGTTGAAGTTACCTTACCTAACAACGGTGGTAATATAATAAGAAGCCACGCAAGTTTAGACTTTTACGATGTATCTAATCAAAAGTTTGTGGGGTTAAATGAGAATGATGTTTATATGGTTACTGTTGTATATAAGAAGTCAGCAGCAAACGCAAATCAAACCCATATAGACTTCAAACTTACAGGTGCTGATGATTACGATAGAATTAATATGGCTTTAGGGTTTTACAAAGGAAACAATACAACGCAAAACTCCCATATAATGTTCCAGTATTATTTAGATGCAAATGCTTTAGCAAATGGTCTAACTCCTAAAATAACTTCAGATGGTGGAGATTCTAAAATATGGGATATTATATTTTTTGTACAACGTACTCAAAACGCAGGATTATGATAAGAAATAACAGAGATAGAAGTCCATCTCCCAAAAATAGTAAAAGAGGATGCCTTTGTAAAGATGGCAGAACTTATTCCAGAAAATGCTGTGATGGTAGTTTCCAAGCACAAGGAGTTGGAAATGTAACTGGTACTACCGAGTAAAAATCTAACACCCTGTTAGTAAACAATTATTTTATATAAATCTTAATAATTATTATGAAGGCAACAACTGTATTAAATGAAATTCTCGAGAAGTTGTCTGTGTTAACGAAAGAAGATGAACTAGCTCAAGAGCTTTCTCAAGAGGAAGTACAAGAAGAAGCTGTTCTATCTGAATTAGATTCTGTTGACGAGACAACTAAAGAAGTAGAAGAAGAGACTACTGAACTATCTGAAGAAGTAGCTACTGAAGAAGTAGAGGCTTCTAGCGAGGAAGAAGTAGAAGAAGAAACACAACTTGAAAAAGGATATGTTTCGGAGGAAAAGTATATGGCAGATATGGGGGCAATGAAAGCCGAAATTGAAGCTATAAAGAAAATGATTGATGAGGAAATGGGTTATATGAAGAAAGAGAAAGAAGCTCTTGCTGAACAAGTAAAAGACCTTTCTAAAGAACCTGCTGCTGAACCAATCAAGCACAGCCCTGAAGAAGAGGCTAAGCCAAGTTTGAATTTATACGCACAAAATAGACCTATGAGTACTGCGGATAAAGTATTTCAAAGAATATCTAACATTAAAAAATAACGACTAAATCTAAATAAAATGCCAACAACAACAACTCAAAACGCTAGTGTAGCATACAATGGGGAATTTGCAGGACAATATATTTCTGCTGCTCTACTAAGTGCTTCAACTTTGGAGAACGGTGGATTAACCGTTAAGCCAAACATTAAGTTTCAGGAAGTAATCAAAACTATCTCTACTGATGATATAGTAAAAGATGCAGATTGTGATTTTACTGCAACAAGTACTATCACTCTTGATGAGAGAACTTTGACTCCTGAATTTCAACAAGTAAACTTACAATTATGTAAGAAAGACTTTCAAAATGACTGGGAAGCTATCTCTATGGGATTCTCTGCCCACGACACTTTACCTTCTAACTTTTCTGACTTCTTGATTTCTCACGTTGCTGCTAAAGTAGCACAAAGAACTGAGCAGTCTATCTGGGCAGGAGACACTTCTACAAGTGGACAGTTTAATGGATTAACTACTCTATTAGGAGCAGACGCTAGTTTGCCAACAGCAAACGAAATTGCGGGTACTACAGTAACTGCTTCTAACGTAGTTGCACAGTTAGGTTCTATCGTAGATGCTATTCCTTCTACTCTTTATGGAAGTGAAGATTTAAATATCTATGTTTCTCAGAATATCGCTAGAGCTTATGTAAGAGCTTTAGGTGGATTCTCTGTTGCTGCTACTTCAAACGCTGGTACTGATAACAAAGGTACTCAATGGTACGGTGGTGGAGCATTATCTTTTGATGGTGTAAAACTATTTGTTGCTAACGGTCTTGCTGATGATACAGCCGTAGCTGCTGAGAAGTCTAACTTATACTTTGGTACTGGTCTATTAGCTGACCACAACGAAGTAAAAGTTATTGATATGGCTGACATCGATGGGTCTCAAAACGTAAGAGTCGTAATGAGATTTACAGCAGGTGTACAGTATGGTATTGTTGACGACATCGTAACTTACGGTATCGCAAACACTGCTAACGACTAATAAATAATAATTAATCAATAAGAAGGGGTAGGTGGTAACTAATCTGCCTACCCTTTTTTAATAAAACAATAATACTATGAGCTGTGAACTAACTGGAGGAAGATTAAAACCCTGTAAAGATGCTGTAGGTGGTATTAGAAAGATTCATTTTGTTGACTTTGGTCAACTAGGAGATGTTGCTGTAGTTGATGACGAAGTAACTGATATGGATGGGACTTTCACTTACCACTCTTACGATGTTAAGGGTAACTCTTCTTTAGAGACAAATATTCAAACTTCTCTTGAGAATGGTACAACATTCTTTGAGCAAGTTGTAAACTTAACTCTACACAAACTAACAAAAGAGGACAACAAAGAGCTGAAATTAATGGCATTTGGTAGACCTCACGTTTTTGTAGAGACTTTTGATGGTAAGTTATTACTAGTCGGTAGAGAACATGGAGCAGAGGTAACAGGAGGTACAGCAGTAACTGGAACTGCGATGGGAGACCTACAAGGTTATACTCTTACTTTAACTGCTAACGAAATAACTATGCCTAACTTTGTAGATGGTGCTACTTCGGCAGACCCATTTGCTGGAATGGCAAGTGCTACTGATAGTCCTTCTACTCAGAGAGCTGTCTAATTAGACTATACTTGTAAATTCAATAAGGGGGTATTTTACCCCCTTTTTTTGTACCTTAGTAAAAACAATTCAATAGGGTAAAGTTATTTTGTATATGGATATACTCCCTACATCAGGAACTCAAGAATTAAAGATAATTCCTCGTAAAGATGCTGACTCCCCAGTAATTAAGATTACGGATAAGGCAACCAGAACAACAGCTACTGTTACTCCAACTAAATCAAATGATGGAGATTATATGGTGTTGAATGGGGACTTTAGTTTAACTGAAGATAATTTATACACCTACAAGGTGCAACTATCAAGTGAGGATGATGAGGAGATATACAGAGGATTAATCTATTGTAGCGACCAAGAATCTTTAGATAAGTACTTTATAAATAAAGATGAATACACAGAAGAGTCTAGCTTCGATAATGAATATATATTTGTATAATGTCAAGAAAAAATTATAATAAGCAATTAAATAAGGTTAAAGATGCAATTCATGTTGTAAACCTTGCCTCTTACACAGCTCCTGAGATAGTCGAATCTAAGAGATATGATTGGGTAGAGTATGGAGATGATAATATGTATTTTAAGTATCTTATAGATAGATACAATGGGTCTCCCACAAATAACGCATCAATCAACGGCATATCTGAGATGATATACGGAAGAGGACTAGATGCTACTGATTCTGAATCAAAACCTACAGAGTATAAAGAGATGAGAGAACTCTTTAGAAAGGATTGTATGAAGAAGATTTGCTACGATTACAAAATGATGGGACAGGCTGCTGTTCAAGTAATTTATAGTAAAGATAGAAGTAAGATAGCTCAAGTAGCCCATATGCCTATTGAAACATTAAGAGCTGAGAAAGCTGTAGATGGGGAAATTAAGAACTACTATTACTCTAGCGACTGGTCTAAAGTAAAACACAATGATAAGCCAAAGCGTATTGCTGCTTTTGGCACAAGTCAAGACAATATTGAAATTCTATATATTAGACCATATAGAGCAGGATTCTATTACTATAGCCCAGTTGACTATCAAGGGGGACTTCAGTATGCTGAGTTAGAAGAAGAGATTGCGAACTACCATATAAGTAATATCCAAAATGGTTTACAGCCAAGTATGTTGATTAATTTCAATAACGGTACTCCTGATAAAGAACAGAGAGATGCTATTGAAAGAGCAATATACGAGAAGTTTAGCGGGACTAGTAACGCAGGTAAATTTATCTTGGCATTTAACGATAGTAAAGAACTTGCAGCTACAGTTGACCCAGTAATGATAAATGATGCCCATCAGCAATATCAGTTCTTATCTGATGAGAGTATGAAGAAAGTAATGGTGTCCCACCGTATTGTATCGCCAATGTTAGTTGGTATCAAGGATAATACTGGGCTTGGTAATAATGCCGAAGAATTACAGACTGCTTCATTATTGATGGACAATACTGTTATTAGACCAATGCAGGTTACTATATTAGATGCTTTAGAAGAGATTTTAGAGTATAACAATATTGAGTTAGATATTTACTTTAAGACTTTACAACCATTAGAATTTACTGATTTAACAAATGCAGTTACTGATTCTGAAGTAGAAAAAGAAACTGGAGTAAAAAAGGATGGACAAAGCGAAACTATTGACGAACAAATTGAAGAGCAAGAATAATGGCAACTGCACTATTTATAAAAAGAGCTGACTTAGTTAAGAATACTGCCTTGAGTGGGAATGTAGATACTGATAAGTTTATTCAGTTCATTAAACTAGCTCAAGAGATTCACGTTCAAAACTATCTTGGTACAGATTTATACGATAAGATAAGTAGTGATATTATAGCTAGTAGTTTAAGTGGGGACTATTTAGAATTAGTTAATGAGTACATTCAGCCTATGTTAATTCACTTTGCGATGGCAGAGTACTTACCTTTTGCTGCTTATACAATAGCAAACGGAGGGGTTTATAAACATAGTTCTGAGAATTCAACTCAACCGCTAAAAGAAGAAATAGATAGCCTTATAGCGAAGGAGAGGGATTATGCCGAATACTATACCAATAGATTTATTGAGTATATGAGTTTTAATGCTGGTAGTAAATTCCCTGAGTATTTTAGTAATAATAATGAGGATATCTATCCAGATAAAGACGCATTATTTCAAGGATGGGTACTATAGAAAGTAAGAAACAATACAAACCTAAGAAAGAGAACATTATTAAATTAAGTAATTACTTAAAAAAGAGAAATGGCAAATTCAATAGATTGGGGAAAAATATATTGTGATATGGAGACTAACGATTCCTTTGGAGTCGATGAGCAATACACAACATTTTTTATACCTGACTTTTCTGCTCCTACTTGTTGGGGACTTGTTCCAGTAACACCGTTTACAGCAGATATGGTTAGCTATTTTGGAGGTAATATAACAGTAGACACAACACAATTTACAGCAGATAAAACACAATTATAAATAAATAAAACAATATGGCATCACAAAATATAAATGTCGGAGCAAAAGCGGATGATAATAATGGTGAACCGTTAAGAAATGCGTTTATCGATATTAGGAAGATGTTCGCTGAAGTTTATGGGCAAACCTATACTAGCGACACTCAGGATTTAGGTGGGACTACCCTTGCATTTAAAGCAGACCAACTTTCTCTAACTAATACTGCTGAGGCAGCAACTGATAACTATGTTATTACTTATGATGACGCTTCTGGAGGGTTTACTTTAGAAGAGAAGTTTGATGGTGATATTACTAGTGTAGTAGCAGGAGATGGTTTAATAGGAGGGGCTGCAGATGGAGATGCCACCTTAAATGTGAATGTGGATGATTCTACAATAGAAATCGATACCGATACAGTACGCATTAAAGATGATGGAGTAACCCACGCTAAACTAGAAGATAGATATACTGAATCCAAAACAGATTATGGTTCAATTACTTCAACTACTACTATCGATTGGTCTGTGGCAGCAATCCACGAATTAACTATGGGTGGGGCAGCTACTCTTAATTTCTCTAACTACAAAAAGGGTCAAGCTATAGATTTAATAATTGATGGCGATGAAACCATTACATTTGGAACTACAAGCGGTACTCCTTCGATAAATCAAGTAGGAACATCTACTTATGATGGCACAACAGACAATATCATACAGGTACTTTGTACTGACGATGATGCAACACCAACTTTCCTATACGCAGTAGGAGCATATACATCAGACACTAACCCAGCATAATTATGTACGCAAGACAACAAAACGGAGCAATAAAAAGATACACTACTATTCCAAAGGCTTGGGGTAATGTAATCGCAGGATTTGATAAATTAACTTCTAGTGAATGGCAAGAAGCAGGATTCTACGATGTAGTAACACCTGATTACGATTCAGCAATTCAAAAGTTAGGAGACCTTGAGTGGGATGCAGATAGTAGTACTTTTACTTACCCTGTAATTAATAAGACTTGGACACAAACAGTAGCTGAACTTAAAGAGTCAAAGATTGCAAGTTTAAAATCTATATACAATAGAAAATTATCAGAAACAGATTGGTACATTATCAGAGCACAAGAAGGTATTGCTGCACCGCAGGATGTAATAGATGCAAGAGCAGCTTTAAGAACTGAATGTGGAACTAAAGAAGATGAGATTAATGCTAAAACAACTAAAGCAGCAGTAGTCTCTTATTCTTTACCAAATCTTGACTAAATGGGATTTAATAAGAAATTCTTTACAACAGGAGGTATAGTAGCTTCCACACCACCTGCAGCAGCAGGACTTGACCCTTTGCAGAACTTTGAAACTGTAA
>Ga0208667_1000663_pt1 | contig 14235 bp, 12 predicted proteins | sample 11BtaG_FD_184085 | JGI IMG/M metagenome (GOLD analysis project Ga0208667, IMG submission 184085) | Marine viral communities from the Subarctic Pacific Ocean - 11B_ETSP_OMZ_AT15265_CsCl metaG (SPAdes) (version 2) | ecosystem: Environmental > Aquatic > Marine > Oceanic | place: Pacific Ocean... | reverse complement strand
AAACGAGTGGACAAGTTTATATGAGTCAAGGTCAGGTGAACGAGGTATGTTCTCTAGAGTCGCAAGTCAAAAGCAAGCTGCAAAGAACGAGCGACGAGACGCTACCTATGATTTTGGAACTAATCCATGCAGTGAAATCATCCTCAGACCCTATCAATTCTGTAACCTATCAGAAGTTGTTGTCAGGCCTGCCGATACGTTGTCAGACCTCAAGCGAAAGGTACGTGTCGCTACTATCCTTGGAACTCTTCAGGCTACCCTAACTAACTTTAGGTACCTACGGAAGATATGGGAGACTAACACAAAAGAGGAGGCACTCTTAGGTGTATCATTAACAGGCATCATGGACCATCCAGTGTTGTCAGGGAGGGAAGACAGTGGGAAACTTAAGAAGTGGCTTAAGGCACTACGCGAGGAAGCTGTGGCTACGAATAAAGCCCACGCTGATCGACTTGGGATTAATGCTTCTACTGCTATTACTGCTGTTAAGCCCAGTGGTACTGTTAGTCAGCTTGTGGACTCTGCTTCGGGCATTCACCCCAGATTCTCAAGACACTACATAAGGCGTGTCCGAGGCTCCTCAGATGACCCCCTGTGTTCTGTCTTAGAGGCCGCAGGAGTCCCTGTGGAGGACGATGTGATGTCACCCAATACGAAGGTATTCAGTTTCCCTATGGAGGCTCCTGAGTGCGCTGTGTTGGCCTCAGAGATGGGTGCCATGGAGCAACTAGAGTTGTGGGAGATATATCAGGACTACTGGTGTGAGCACAAGCCTTCGATGACTTGCTACTACCGTGACTCTGAGTTCCTTGAGGTAGGACAATGGTTGTACAATAAGTTTGATAAGATTAGTGGCATTAGCTTCTTACCTTACAGTGACCATAACTACCAACAGGCCCCTTACGAGGCCATAGATGCCAAGGAGTACCAAAGGTTGTCCAAAGGGTTCCCTAAGGACTTTAGTTGGGACATAGAGGAGGCTAGCGATATGACTGAAGGTAGTCAAACATTAGCCTGCGTTGGGAACAACTGTGAAATCTAGAGTAAACCAAGGGGGCCTTATGGCTCCCTTTCTTCTCCTGTTAGTCCTGTGAGCATCCCTGCGTAGGCTACGTTCTCACCGGCCCTTAAGAAGTTAAGTAGGGTTGGGTCGCCCCTGTAGTCCCTCAGGACCCTAGCTTGGTATGCCGTAGGACTCTCTCCTTTATTTTGTTTAATGCCTGTGAGTTCTTCAATCTTACGCATATCAGGTTTAAACTTCTTCTCACCCTTAGGTATCTTAGTCTTGGTTCCTACGTCAAAGGGTCGTATAGGTACAATGTTGATTAGACTGTTACCACCCGGAGGATTCATACCCATCATGTCGTGACCATCTGACAACATTGGGTAGACTTTGTTATTGTTAACGTCTATGGCTCCCCACGCATTCATACCCCCTAAGTCCTTCGCTGAAGACTTTAGGGTATCTTGGAAAGAGTAAATACCGTCTCCTCTATCCCTTAGTTTAACCTCAGGTGCTCCCTCAAAGAAATCATAAATCTGTTGTTGATTCTCTGTTAGAGGCTTACCCTTGTTCTTCTTGTCTACAATCCCCCAGTAGTTCTTAAGCAACCCTGCCTTCTCTACAGTGCCTTTGGCGCTTATGACACTCTTAGGTAGATTACCTCTGGCTACTGCGATCCTTAGGTTATCTGGACTTGCGTGTTTAGCGGCAGTCAGGAACCTCTTGTAGAACGTAGGAGGATCTATGTCACCTAAAGCTACTTTGGCTCTAGCTATGAGTGCTTCATTAGCCAGTGCAGCAAACGTTGGGGCTGAAGTAGTCGCTGTACCTAAGGCCTCCCCGTCTAGGCCCTCACCTGAGTTTGGCTTCCTTATGACAACTGAGGTATTGCCGGGGCGGTTGTCTGTGCCGTGTATTGCCCTAACATGTGCTACTGCCCCCTCTAGGACGTTATCAGGGGCGTCATCAACAAGCTGTAATCCCCGCTTTAGACCGTCGGTGTCAGATATGTCAACTTCGTCTGCTATGTATCTCTGGGCCTCTGCGCTACTTCCAGCTACAGTTTCTTTATCTCTTTCGATTCCTCTCTTTTGCTGAGTATCCATGTGTCCACTAGCAAGCATGTTACTTGCAGATTCACTCTGGTTAGGCCTACTAACGTACTCATTCCTTCTACCTTGGCCAGTACCTATGACATCCCTAGTAGCCATGGAGTACGGGTTGACTAGTTGATCTATAATATTACCCGTGTTAGGGGCCACAGCTTTAGCTGCTGATGTAACCTTATTTAACGGGTTCGGAGAAGCGTAGAAACCCTCCATCTTAGTTGGGGCGTTGTCTGCCAGAGAGTTCAAAGCCCTAGGTGTTAGCTTGCCTAAGGAAAGAAGCTCTGCTGTATTAAAGAGACCTTCAGTTGCTCTAGGGTTCTCACGCATCAACTGACCTGCCCGAGTACCGTCTATGTAATTCATAGCAGCTTCGGTTACACCTAAGTTAGGCAAGGCAGCCTCTATAGGTCCCGAGACAGGCGACATGAGGGCCTGTAAGCCCCCTGTGGCTACGTTAGCAGCTCCTAGGGTTGCTTCCTTGAACGCTCCGGGAACATTGCCTCTATAGCCCTCTACGGCCCCTTGGTAGACCTCTCTGGCTCCTCTGGAAACCTTGTTAGTCCCTGTGTCCCATTGCTCCCCTATGTTTCTTACGGCCTCTTTGACATCATCGGCTACTACGGCATCTGCCGCACTCTTAAGGTTTTCCACAGCAGCATCGCTGTACTCTCTCTCTTTACGTCTAGCTGCTGCTTGGTATTCCTTGCGTTTCTGATAGAGGTTACTCATTCTCTTTAGTATCCTCGTAGTTACGAATGTCATTAACCATGTCAACTATTACCATTCTATCCATCTCTAGGACCTTTAGCCCCGCAGGATCGTTAGCCTTCTTAGCAGCCTTTATTGCCTTATCGGTAGCTGAGAGTAAACCCGCGTAGGCCTTAAGAGTTGCTGTCTTACCGTGCCGAGATATTTGCTGACCTAAGTAACCAGCAGCAGCGAGGCCTCCTATAGCTGCTCCTGCTGTGGGACTAAAGGCTGTGGTCCCTACGGCAAGTACCGATAGAACAGATGTTGGTATACTCACTCCTGTCTTATCTGCTATGGTCTGCATGAGCCTAGCAGCAGCATTCTTACCTTCTGCGTTACGTTTGTTAACCAAACGATCCAAAGCTGTTAAGGATCTAAACTGCGTGTCTAATAAGTTATGCACCTCTACGCCGTCCGTGTTCCTCTTTAGATAATCGTTCATTACTCCCCTAACTAGCTTACCTGCTTGTGCTTGATAAGTAGCAACGTCAGCATCTAGAGTATTACCAGCCGCTTGCATAGCTTCATCGAATCTCCTACGCGCCCTAAGAACCCCTTGTAAGTCCTTACCTTCTTCTATAATTAAGTCTCTAGCTAGGTTTGAAAACTTATCGAACTGCTTTTGAGCAGCCTCGGATGCTAACTTGTATACATCGCTCCCTTGGAAATCGTCTAGGGCGTAATTAAACTCATCACTAAGCTCTTTTGCATCTATCTTCTTATTCTGAGTCTTTATGTAGTTAGTTAGGGTTTCTGCTGACTTCTCAACATGGTTCTGAATAATCCTAAAGTTTTTATGTACAGTACCAAAGGGTTTTATTCCGGGTATAGTTTGAACAACGTCAATTACAGACTCGTCAAACTCGTCAGGAACCCATCGCTCCGTGTTGAGTATACCTGTTTCTACAGTCTTATCTTTAGCGTCTAATTTCTCAGGAGTCAGGAGTCCTGTTAGTGCTTCCTTCTCCTTGTTAATCTTTTGTCTATTCCCTGCGGCCCTAGATGCCCTAACCTTCTTATCTAGGTTTATCAAGTCAGGCCTAGGGGAGAACAGCGTTGCTACGTCTACTGTAGTCTCAAACTCCTCTGCTTCTTTTGGGTTAGTCTTTGCCCAGTTCTGGTACTGCTCAAATCCCGAGGAAGCTGCCAAGATAGCTGCCTGACCGTAACCAGACTGAGATAAGGTGTCCCAAGCGGTGCCTAAGGCCTCCTTAAGACCCTCAGGAATCAGAGGGGCAAAGGCCTGCACAGCTAGTTCACCACCTGTCCTAGCAGCCTGTGATAAGCCCGTAGCAGCCATTTGAGTAAGCGTAGGCTCTCCACCACCTTCTACACGCCTCTGTAGTCTCTGGGCGACCTCGGGCACGTATTCATCTACGGTGCCTTGGAAGTCAGTCTCCCCGTACTTACGACCTACGGCTTCTAGGTAGCTCTCGTCTTCCACAGGAGGAACTACAGCAGCCATAGAGGGGATGTCAAAGGCTCCTTGGGCTTCTAGCTTCTCGTATTTAGCCCTTACCTCTTCCTTAGGAAGCCCTCTAGCTTTTGCTTCAGCAATGAACTCTTCTCTAGTCATATCACTTATTCCATAGCTCATCGAAAGTATTAAAACCTTTAGCTTTCTGCGGCACTGTCAGAGTAGGGTATAAGTCTAAAGCTCCTTGGTTTTCTGCACCTAGCCTGCTATTTACTGTGCTCCTAATTGAGTTGTAGCCTTCTATCTTCCGAGTCGCTGCTGCCCTGTATTCTTCTAATACTCTCTTAATAGTATCAGCGGATAAAGTCACATCACCTGCCACAACCTTCCTAGTAAACTCTAAGTCTTTGTCCGAGAGTCCAGTACCAGCACCTAAGTTAGTTATGTACTCAGCAATACGTTTAGCAGACTCAGCCATAAAAACTTCTGTTGCCATAACACCTTCAGGGTCTACAGAAATGCCTATGTCGTTTAGTAACTTCTTCACCCCTAACTCTACGTTAGCTGTGGTTCCTGTAAACATAGTGTCAATATCGCCCATCACGTTATCAATACTTATGATCCCTTCACGAGACTTGCCTGCTTGTACGTAAAGTTCTCCAAACGCCTCTGCACCTCGTTTAGCAAGCTCTGATCCCATTGTTGCGGTCACGTTTTTAATGACCTGTTGATTAGGAGCCTCTGTCAACCCTAGAGTACTTGGGTCTACCATCTTACCGTCCACCACTACCATTCCGTATTCGGTAGTTCTGTAGGTTACAGGCTTACCTGACGAATCTAGGTACATATTAACGTCACCCTTCTGGAGGTCTCTGTAAGCCTCAAACTCTTGTTTAGAAGGCTTCTTAGATACAATATCTTTGGCTTCTTTGTCAGAGTATCCTACGCCCTTTAGTACACTCGTTCGGGCAGTGTCACTTAATTGAGGAAGAGCATCTAGCTCTTGTTTTCTTAGATCTCCTGCCAACGCATCTAAGGTTTTGTCAGTAGTTGCTGCTTTGATAGATGAGACAACCTCACTAGAAAGATTAAGAGCCTCTGCCCTAAGAACCATTGCATTCTTTCGAGCAGCAAAAGCAGCCTTAGCTGCCTCAGTTGTAGCTATCTCATCTCCTGCTTGGGCAAAAGCCATGCCTGTCGTAGGATCCCCTAAAGCTGCCATTTGTGCGCCAGCAGCCGACAAAGCCGCAGGGTCTCTTGCTCCATAGGCTGCTACGCCTGCCTGTCCAGCTTTACGTAGCAACATCTGCTCCTGTAGAAGCCTCTGGCGTTCCTTCTCTGCTCTAATGTTTCCGGGAATCTGAGACATACGCTCCCCCGTGTTGGCGAGAGCTTGTCCAGTGAGCATACCGTAACTAGGATTAGCTAAAGCATTTATTACTTGTTGTGAAAACTTTGGCATTAGTTATCTCCTATTAAAACATGTCTGCGACAGCTTCGATACCCGTGGCTGCAATGTTACCCAGCCCTTGTACAACTCCCGGTATGATTCCACCCATGAGATTAGCTTGTCCTAACTGCCCTGCCATCATAGCGTCCAGTCCTGACATTGCAGTCTCTCCGTACATGGTAGCACCCTGTCGTCGTCCTACGTCTGCTATTGATGCGTAAGGTGCAGCAGCGGACAGCATACCCAAAGCCTGTTGCTCTGGTAAGTAAGAAGCACCCAAAGCACCTAAGCCTAGCTGCTGCTGTGCTTGCTGTAAACCAAACGAAGACCCAGCGAGACCAGCACCCATCTGCTGTGCAGCCAGTACATCTTGAAGATTCTGAGACATGAGTCCCTGTCGTTGCTGACCGAGTTGACCCATAAGCCCTGAGGCTCCTGCGCCCAACCCAAGTTGCCCCTGCTGTAGACCCTGAGCACCCGCAAGCATCTGCTGTCCTGCACCAGAAGCCTGTAGTGCCCTCTGCTGCTGTGCTCCCCTTAGGGCCTGCTCTTGTGCAGACAAGGAGCTACCTAAGCCCATGAACTGTGAGCCTAGGGTGGCTTGTTGAGCCTGCTCTTGTTGCGCTTGCTGCATCGCTGCTAGGTACGCTTGATTACGCGCCTCTCCTTCAGCCTTAGCCATCGCAAGTTGCTCTGGGGTTCCACCGTACATGTTAGTAGAGACACCTGAGCGACCTTGGTTAAACAGGCGTTCCTCTAGGGCCATACGCTGTCGTTCTTCCTCAGGACTCTGAGTAGCTCTGATTCTGTTGTAGATGTCAGCCTCTCGTCCTGCTGTGGATTGACCCAAGCCTGACATAAAGTTCTGCCCTGCACCAAAGGCGCTAGAGGCTGCATCTCTAGTCTGGTAGGTGCCAGCAGGTACTTGATTCATTTGACCCATACCTGACTGTAACGCCTGTAGCCCTGCCCCCTGAGAAGACAGCGCACCTACAGGGGCAGTACCTAAGAACTGAGAGGCTAAGTCCCCTGCTTGGTTCTGTAAGCCCGTGTATCCTTGGTAAGCATTGGCTCCTGTCATGGCTAATCTATTAGGATCATTAGCTAAGTTAAACGCCTGATTAGAAGCTAGGTTAGTCTGATTAACTCCTTGGACAGGTTGAGTCATATAGTAGTTAGCTTGTTGCCTCAAGGCATTCTGCTGTGCCTGAGCACCCTCAGAGAGACCTATGTTAAAGCCGCCTTCAGGGGTCATGTTTACCTGAGAAGTGCCGCTTGTTACAGAGAAGGGCTGAAACTGAGTCATCCCCGGCAACTGCGTAGCAAGCTCACCAGCAGCGCCTTGAGCGAGCCGACCCGTGGTTCCTATGTTTTCATAGAGGGCACCTAGGTCAACATCAGTGCCAATAATTGCCCCCATTACGTCAGAAATAAGACTACTCATTAGTAATTACCTCCGTCAATTGTTCCTGTCGTTAACGTACCTGTAAACGTAAGGGCAGGTATCGTTACAGTGCCAGTAAACACGGGGCTGTCTGTGTTAGCCTTTGTCGTTACTGCCGTTGCTATGTTAGTAAACTCTGTGCTGAACTCTGTACCACGAATGATCTTGCCACTGTCTCCAGAAGGCAAAGAATCCTTAGCGGCAAAGTCTGTCGTCGGGGTATAGTTGCTCATAGTGTTTTACCTATTAATGCTAGTACGTTAATTTCTTGTAGTGATAAAGGGAAGCCATTGATGTCTGACTCAAGTCCAATGGTAACAACAGTGCCGTCACCTGTAGTGTTTATCTGACGCCGTGACGTTAACTCACCACCTGTAAACTCACCTACAGTAAACTCAGTAACCCCGTAGAACGCTGGGTTCTGGTTGCCTACGGTAAACTCTGCTGTTGAATAGTTAGTAGTTAAGTCGTAGCCCCAGTACAACACAACCGATGCGCTGTTAGCACCCACTAGGGTAGGCCGAAGCTTCTTGAGTATCTTTAGCTTTGATGGATCGCCAAACGTCAGGCCGGGACTGTAATACCTAAAGCGATAGGATGCGCCGTTGTCGCTGTAGTCTTTGTACTCACCAACACCATCGGCAGTGCCTATGTATAACGTACCGTCAGTCTTGCGCTCAAAACACTTGTAGCCGTTGGAGGGCCAGCGAGTAACTCTGTACGCTCCGTTGTCTAACAACCCACGCAAGTCAAAGCAGTATGTAGTTACTTGGTCAGGGAACGTAATCAAGTAGAACGAGTTCTCTGGGCTGTACACGGATGCTGTAGGGCCAGTCCTAGACTCAATGGCTTGTATAAACTCTGTCTTAATGTTTAGGCTAAGATCGTTTATCGGCATTGACTTCTGCGTAACTGTACGCCCGAAACTTCTTAGACCAGACTGTGACAAGAACAACACATCAGTTCCTATGTGCTGCACAGAGTTACGACAAACACAGCCAACACCCGCAACAGTATCTGATATAGCCATTGTTGCTGGCGATGCCGCACCCTCGTAGACAATGATGCTGTGGCGACCAAATACAATTAACAAATTGTTGTGCGCCGCTAAAGCTCTAATCTCATCGTGTCCGTTAGGCCAAGCCTTTGATACATCAATAGAGCCACTGGAGCCGCCTGAGAAGTCAGTACCTATTAGAAGGTCAGACCAGTAAATAATCTGGTTGTCTGTAGCAGTCTTAGCTATCCAGAGTCTGCCGTATGCCTGTAGTGCTTCATGACACCACAGATTTGAAGGCGTTGCTGATCCTGTGTACGCAGCAAAGGTTTGTAAGCCGCCAGCGTTTGTATAGATCAGAGGCTCTTGATTCTTTTGGAAGAAGTACGCAGCTTCGTTAAAGTTAACAATCTTCCAGTTATCATCATTGATTGTGTATGCTGCTGGAGTCTCATCTACCAGTGTTGTGGTACCTGACATAATCTTGTTGTTGCCAGCACTGAATACTTTCTCGTTGCCGCCGTCATCGTAGAAGTAATGTAGCTTATCAACGTAGCCTGTGCCTAACTCTGTCTTGTTTGTGGTAATAACATCGTTACCTTTACGCGCAGCAATTCGACCGCGCTTGTCAATGATAGCGTTATCGGCTACCTCTGCAAACGACGGGTCTTGCGCTAGAGGAGAATCCTCAGTGTTGATACCCTTAAACGCAGGAGCAACTAGGTTAATACTTTGTAGTGGCTGGGCCATACACTAGCTCCTATTATGAATACCAATCAGTTTCGTAAGGGTGCTTCTGTGCGTCCAGAGCAATAGCGTCAGACAGATACTTGTCAGCAAGAGCAAAGTACTCAGGTGTTGATGTGCCCCCTGTCTCGCCTCTCTCACGCGCTGCTAGGGCTACTGCAAGGTGGATTACAGGCATAGCAGGGATTAACAAATCATCTGTGTTGTCAACCAAGTCTTCGTTACGCAGGACACAGTTAAACCGTAGCGTGTAAACGCCGTCAGGTTTTGGGTACACATCTATTTGTGAATCACCTTGGGAGTCAATACCATTGTACGTGTAGAACTGTGGCGCTCCACTCGCGGGAGTTTGATTAAGGTATTGATTGTCAAACCACTTAGAAGTACGGTACTCCATAAAAAAGTTAGAAGTATCGTTAATGACATCCAGTGCTTTAACACGGTTCTGACTGCCTGTAAGAACATAGTTAAATATGTCTGCTGAAGTTGTAATAGTTAGTGTGGTACGTAAAGCTGACCAGTCCCAAGAAGTCTCTACAAGTTTCTTAGCGTCGTTAACAAAGTCACCTATCATTTTACTGTAGGTAGTAGCGTTTACGTTAGTAACTTCCTCTTCTCGTATCCTTCTCAGGACGTTGTTTACTAATTGTAAATATGTCATCCTAAGTACTCCGAAAACATAGATGAAACAATAGATGACCCTGCTCTCCTAGGATCATAAGCGTTCTGCGGCTTAACCTTAGCCAACAAAGGTACTTCTTGACCCATAGCTGGGGCAGCAAAAGGATTAAAGCCCTCTAACTCGTCACCAAAGGGTTTACCAAACTTAAGATCAGGGAAGTCAAAGCCCCCGGTGTCTACATCAGGCCCAGTTAAGTTAGGTCCACTTGAGTTAGGGCCTCCTATGCTTACATCAGGTAACATATCATAGAGAGCTATGGCCCCATCCTTAATAGGTTGTAATACATTGTCATCGATGGCGTACCCTGCTTCCTGTATTGTTTCCTTAATAGGTTGCAACACAGAATCATCAAAGTCTCGTCCAGCCTGTTTAGTGGCAGCTATGATTTCCATGATAGAATCCACAGTACCTTGGTCATACTGTAGGATAACATTATTATCGTACTCATTAGGGTCAAAGTATTCACCAAAGGTGTCTGAGTCAGCTAAGGCCTGAGCCTCGTTACTAGTGAAGTCTAAGCCAAAACCTTCGCCACCTTTGAGTTCAAAGTCAAAGCCTTCAAAGGGGTTCTCTAGGCCTTCAAAGGGGTTCTCTAGGCCGTCAAAGAAACCATCAAAGATGTCAAAGTCACCGCTGTCAGGAAACAGAGAAGAAGGATCAGCGAAGGCAAAAGTACCGTCTTCCCTTATGTATCCTAAGCCCATGCTGAGTAGGGTACCTTCGTCTACGTTTCCTTCAAAGGCATCTCTCAAGAATATACGAGACACTTCTTCGACTGCCTCTCTATTTATCGTGGTAGTGCCTTCTTCAAAGAAGTTAGGAATAGTTAAACCAACAGTGTCTTCTAAGTAAGACGCTATTTTGTCTGCTCCTAGAGTGGTTGCTGCGCCTGTTACAATTCCTTCTAGATCACCTCCTTCTATAGCACCTATCGAAACACCTTTAACTATATCTAAAGCAGTATCAAAATCACTACCTAAAGCGTCCGCTACTTTCCATACCTTATCATTTATTACTGACATAGGGCCAGAAGTGACCTGATTAAAGGCTTCAGAACTTATGTCTGAGTAGTTGCCCTGTCCTAATACACTAGCAGCATCTAAGATTCCAGCGGTAACCCCACTAATAAACATAGATTTAGGGTCTACTTCCCCTGATGTTACAAACTGTGTTACAGCACTACCCAATGCTCCACCACCAAAAGCGCCTACAGTGCTTTGAGCTATGTTTAAACCAGTAGCTATTGATTTAGTAATTCCTCCCGCGCTTCCTAACACACCTCCAAGTGCTGTACCTGTGAGAGCACCGAATCCAACTGCTGTTGCTAACTTAAGCGCATCAGCCCAACCAAACTGTTCTGGCTCTTTAGTTTTAACCCAAGCAGTTCCGTTCCACATATACTCACGACCATCGTCGGTCTGTCTTAAGTCGGGAATGCCGTACTTTTGATTAAGCGACTGAACAGGATCAGAGCTTAACCAGTCTCTATATCCTGAGGCTCTATCAGCCCCAGTTTCTTGCTGAACTATTTGTACTTCAGAAGGATCAAGACCATACTTAGATATAAAATCATTGCGCGAAAGGTTTTGAATATCGGTGGGATTAATCATAGTCCCATCAACGTTCTGTACCATCCCGGTATCTACTAGTTGACCGTAAGTTCCCGGATCATACTCACCAGACTTAATTAAAGCTTCTCGCTCATCCATGTAGGCGAGATAGTTCTCAAAAGAATTAAAAGTCTTCTGAAGGTTTACGGCTTCCTCATAGTACTCTCGTAGGTCATCTACGGTAGCTTCCAAATAGCCTTCTTGGTTGGCTAGATGAGAAAACTTACCCTTCTCAGTTGTTTCATCACCCGCGTAAAATGTGTACGTTTTTGCGCTATCCACGTTAGCCTCCCTGTTCTCCCTGTTCTTCCTGCTTTTTTTGACCTGCTAAAGTAGTATAGTCTATCGTAGGTACCGTAATGTTAGCCATAGGGTTGTAAGGGGCCATAGGAGTCGCCTGAGGAGGATTAATGTAATTAAAGAGGCCTAGCTGGTCTGCTGTGCTCTTCATGGCGTCAGGGACGTTATAGAGGCCTCTGTAGGGGTCATAGCCCACATCGTTAGCCTGAGTTAACATAGAGTTGTAGTTAACCTGTGAAGGTGTATAAACCTGTGGTACATAAGGTGTGTAGGTTGACTCAGCAGCGTTAGGCCCTGCTAGTCCTCCTGAAGAGACATTAACACCATTAAATAGGTCCACTAAAGAATTTAACCCTAGGCTCTCTATGAATTTCATAAATGCTGCGTTCCGGGCGTCTTGCTCTTGCTGACTACGAATATTAGGGTCTACCTGAGCAGGCGGGGGTGGATTCTGAGTAGCCGGGGGTTGATAATTACTACCACTGCTTCCACCAAACGTCAAGCCACCTGAATCATAGGGTTCATCGCTTTGGTTGAGTGCCTCCCAGCCTGCCCCTGCCTGTGCCATAAGGGAACGGTGTAGGTCGTTATCACCTAGTCCGAAGCCACCAATGTAGAACTCATAAAGGTCATCGCTTTTATCAGGGTTAGCTAGATACTCAGCCGTAAACTGATTTGTATTAGGATCAATGATTCCCCTATCGTAATAGCTTTGTAGTCCAGCAAGCTGTGCGTTAGACATGCCATAGGGGTTAGTGAGCATCTGCTCTTCCTGCTGCCCCCTAGTGTTTTCTTCTGCGTACAATTGAGCCAATCTATCCTGAGTACCGTTGTTAGTCGCGGGTCTAGAGTCACGCTCAAGGTAGCGCCTCGCTTTCGCCAATGCTTCTTCATCAGCCACCTTGGTTGCATACTTTGTACCATGCTTTAAGGAGTGTGCTAACTTCTGCGTTTCCGACATCTGGCCCCAGCTTAATCTAGGAGCTTTACCTGACCCGGAAGAGCCACTGCCTCCGAACGTAAGCATACCATCGTTATTTGCCATTATTTATTCCTCGCTACGCCTTTGGCTTTCTCAAAGGAGCGCATAGCTCCTAAACCTAACATACCCATAAGCACTGGCATCATTTGACTAAGATCCAAGGCTGGCAAAAAGACATCCACACCAGATAGAGTAAGGGTAAAATTCCCAAGAGGAACGCAGATAAAATTAAATGCCATTCCGCTAACACACACCCACCCAACCGCTGGACGCCAGCCAGACACGAAGATCGAAGTGCTTTTAGCTTCTTCTTTGTTAACTGCAATCTGGGCTTTAGCCAACTCTTGAGCGTGTCTTTCAGCCATTGTAGATATTTCATGGGCGAGTCTGCTCCTTTCATCTGAGTCTGGTATGAACTTATCAAGCAGTGCTGTAACTGGGCCAATCAATAGTTCTAACATTAACGCACCATGTAAACAATAAACGATGCCGCAGCACTGACGCCTATCCAGAAGAATCTTTCGCTGGTCTTTATTAGCTTTGAGTTAAGAATAACATCTTCTGACAACTCAATAACTTTATCTTCTTGCTCGTCGAGACGTTTCTCAAAACGCTCCATCCTAGTCAAAAGAGCCATTATTCTTTCGTCAACTACAGCAATCTGACTAACGGCCTCGCACAATTTGTCCAAGACCTTCTCCATACGCTCTATGCGGAACTCACTAACTTCCACCTCAACACACCTCTGAATTGCCGCCGAATGATAAGGCGTCTCCAGACTGGCACTGCTCTACAGGAGTTTCTTCTCCGTCGATAATTACAGTAACCTCAATGCCGTCAGTAATTAGTTTAGTAATTTCTTCTAACGTAAGTTCGTCACCGTTGTTTGTAGTGTAAGTTTCTGACGAAGTGCTGACAGCGTTGTCAGTAGTTGAGTTGTCAGTAGTAGAGTTATCAACAGGGTTGTTGCTGCTGTTGACGCTACTGTTTGACTGGTCAATGTCGCCACCAGAAACATAGTAGTCACCGCCGACTGATGTACCTACCTGTGAGCTAGCAGCTACACCTAAGCCTGCTACAGCTTCAACAATCCTAGCACTCTGCTGTCTGTCGTTAACCTGTACGGCAGCGTTGTTGTCGCTCTGAGTCTTGGCTACATCAGCATTCAAGGCCGCAACACCGACCTGACCAATGACACCAACCAGCGCAGGAGCTACAGCTTTGACAACCTCTAGTGCCTCGTTGGATTCACGCTGTAGCGTAACAACTGGGGCATCCTCTTCGCTGTTCTGCGTTACAACACTTACCGCCATAGCGACTGCAAAGGCATCTGCTGACTCAGGGTTAGCTGCTACGATTGCTGCTGCGTGTTCCCACTTGGCTGCTTCGGCTGCTTGGCGCTGGGTTGCAATGGCTTGTCTGCTCTGTTGCTGCTGACGAACCATGTCAATCTGCGCCTGCCTGTATGCTGCTTTGTTCTCTGCGCCACTACAAGCTCCTAAGATAAACAGCGGAATTAATACAAGATACTTCATCGCATAACCTCAATGTCGTTATCATCAATCTTTGGGGTTAACACTTCAATAAGCTCGTCAAGTGTTTTACATGCCTCAATTTTTGCTTCAAGGTCGCTAGACTCTGTACGAATCTCAGAACGCTTAACAAGAACTTCTTTAGGGATTTCAGCGCCTGTTTCACCGTTACGGATAATGTACCAGTCCGTATCCTGAAGCTGTCCACCAGC
>Ga0208667_1000660_pt1 | contig 14257 bp, 16 predicted proteins | sample 11BtaG_FD_184085 | JGI IMG/M metagenome (GOLD analysis project Ga0208667, IMG submission 184085) | Marine viral communities from the Subarctic Pacific Ocean - 11B_ETSP_OMZ_AT15265_CsCl metaG (SPAdes) (version 2) | ecosystem: Environmental > Aquatic > Marine > Oceanic | place: Pacific Ocean... | reverse complement strand
ACTTATATTATATTATAAGATAAAAAAACCTCCAGAGATAACTCCAGAGGTTTTTAAATTAGTTGAGGTTAAAAATTAAACGTTATATTTACGGATATATTCTTCTTTCTTACGACGCGGAGTTTTTACTTCCAGCATCCCGTTATTATAGCTAAAGCTAATTTTATTAAGATCATAGTCACGACTTACAGAGAACGATCTATTATAAGTCTGCTCTCTTTCACCGTCATGCGTCTTAACAGTGCGTGTTGCCTTAATGAATACATCTCGTGTATCACTGTCAGTAGATAATTCAAGATTATCTTTCTTTACTCCTGGGAGATCTACTTGAACTTCTAGACCGTCATCTGTGTCAGCGAACCTGACTTGATCTCCTGTCTTATAAATTTCATCCAAAGAATGAAAGAGAGGTGTAGTGTTAAACAAACCATCAAACACTCTTTCAAGGTTGACGATTGGATTTGTTGGTTTATAGTTAGTTAGTTTCATAGTAAAATTATTTATTGTTGTAACTTAGTTTTTGCAACTTAATTTTGGCTCCGGAGGTAGGGTTCGAACCTACGACCTAAGGCTTAACAGGCCCCCGCTCTACCGCTGAGCTACTCCGGAATAAAAAATTTTATATGGTGGGCAGAGTTGGATTCGAACCAACGTACACATACGTGAGCAGATTTACAGTCTGCCGCCTTTAACCACTCGGCCATCTACCCTGTACATTGATGGAGCTTTCTGTCGGATTCGAACCGACGACCTGTTGATTACAAATCAACTGCTCTACCAACTGAGCTAAGAAAGCATCTATTCATCAAAAAGTTTAATAACCTCTGGCTCTTCTGCTTGAGCAGCTGGTGCAGGTGAGTTAATATTTTCATACTGCTGAATAATCTTATCATCTAACTCAACATCAGAGATAGCGATAGAGGCTTTATGAAACACCCAGTTGTTTTTATTTTTATCTCCTTTGATAAATTCCATAAAGAGATAAGGAAAGGATTGAACCTGTAGCTGCCCTGTTTGCTGATCCGGTTGGACATGAATAATAACAGGGTTGTTTAAGGTGATTGTGGTATCGTTCTCATCGGTGATTTTACCAACAACAGTACGACCAATAGTATCTACAATACATTTAATATCTGACATATACCTATATTAAGTTATAAATTAATTTTATCAACTATATTTTTCGCTTCTTCTAAAGATTCTGCTGCTTGTTTAGAAAGGTATGTAGATTTATCAGAAGCGTGCTCCAATGTATCCTTGTAAGTAAAGATAGCTTGTCTAATTGCCTCGATTTGAGGAGATGCAATCTCACCAGTACCATCATCTGTACCATTTATTACATTTTTGAAAATGGATAATACTGTTCTAATACCGTCAATTTTACCTCTATTAAATGCAGGGTGTGCTTTCGGTGTATTATCGTCTTGCGGGCGATCTAAATAACTTTCAGACATAATTTATTTTATTTACTAAACAGATCGAATAATTCCACCTGTACATTTTCTGCAGGCTTACGTATAGTCCATTTTACATTTTCATAAAATCTCTGAATAGATTGAAAGAGGATTTTCTCAAACATCTTATCATAATCTGGTTTGAAAATTTCATTAAACTCTGAAGGATGTTCATGCTTAAACCCGATACTTTCTAAACCGAACTTATTAGGTTGTTCGACATACATATATCTAACCTTATCACCAGAACTAATCGATTCATAGCGGTTGCCTGTTTTTAGTTTATCCAACATCAGATTGTAAAAATAAGCAGACTTAACATGAATAGGCATTCCTTTTGTAGTAGTAAACTCGTTACACTGCACAGCATATTTTTCGTAACTTTTTACTCCCATAACAAAAGCCATATCTTCTGGTGAAAGTGTCTTAAACACTTTATATGTCTCATTCAGTACATCGTTAGTCTTAGCCAATGACTGGGTTGAGAGCATTGTTTCAATAATCTTCTTAGCGTACGGCTTAATTGCATTAGGCATAGTCGTTCTAACAACTTCAACACCAGTATACTTAAACTTATTCTCTTTGATACCTTCATCGTCGAGTATATGCATTACGTATCGTTTCTTTTGAAGGAAGACTCCAACATCAGCTATACATTCTCGCTTAAATACAAAGCGTGGATCTTTAGTTAGTAAAGCTTTTCGAGCCCATTCGCCGATACCCTCGTTAAGTTTATCTTCAATACGCTGAATTTCATCATACGTTTCTTGATGTATTAGACCCTTCTCTTCATCTTCAAAAAACTTAATACCATTTTCAATTAAGGGCGATATTGAGATATAAGATGAGTCGGTATCGTTATAGATAATGCATTCCTCAAGCTCATGATCGCTAATATCTCTATCAATATTTTCACTAATATACTTTTTAAGCTGTTTATTGGACTCTTTAATAACAGCTTGCCCCGTTAGAGTTACCGACGAGGCAATATCATCATCACCAATAGGCGCATTCTTATTACCCATATACCCATAACAACTATTGACAAGAATCTTAATAACCATCTGTGAGGTATTAAGACGTTCGACCTCGTATTTAAGCTCAATATTATCTGGGTCCTTTTTAAGAGCCTGCTTACATTTGAATAGCTTCTTCTTAATTTTTACGCGTTGATTATAGTAGTATTCTAGGAACTCCGGTATGATACCTTTCTTCTTTTGACTAAATAAGAAACCGGCTTTTGAGAGCGCGCACTCCTCAGCCTTAACAAACTTTACGAAATCTGGTTTAGTTAGTTCGAATAACTTACCCGTCACATGCTGGATAGTAACCTTATCATCAGTAGTTTTTTCGATTTTACCTATCTTAGTTTCAGGCGACGTATTCAAAGATATCATCACATTAGGATATAGAGAGTTAGCGTCAAACGATACTACATTTTTCTTAAATCCACGTTTAGGTTCAGCAACATACGCACCAGGATTCTTCCCTGTATCTGCATTTCGTAAGAAGGTTGAGATAATTTCACCTCTCTTACGAGCTCTTATCGTAAGAGCACCATTAATAACTTGAATAGTACCCATAGCGCCTTCAAGTGTAGTTAGACCTACATACGAGAGCATTCTAAGTAAAGGTATGTATTGAAGTTTTTCTTCTAATCGTACAAGCAAGTTAACGTCTTGAATGTTGTAATCAATAAAGGTGTTCCAATCTTCATCTGCCAGCTGGTGCAGACTCATACCTCCGTAATCAATTTTATTTTCACCAAGCTCTATCTCACCAATAGCATCTAGCTTATATGACTCTCTCAACTTAAGACAAAACCGTCTATATACATCAAGGTAGTCAAGACAAGCGATACCATCTACATAGTATCTCTTTTGATCTCTACCAAACTTACCCTTCACTGCTCTAAAATGAACGTTCTTAAGCGGTGAGAGACGATTAACATAGTCTTGACCTAGTACTCTCTCCATCCGATTAATAATATACGGTATATCAAAAAACTCAGAGTTCCACCCGCTTAGAATATCTGGAAAGTCCGTTTCCAGATATTCAAGAAACTTAACAAACATAGCCCGTTCATCTCTACAATGAACATAGATAAGATCGTCTCTACCTTTACCCGTATATTCTTTTATACCAAACGTATGAAACTTTTTTGTAAAGTTATCCCAGCAAGTTATAACATTTACAGTATGGGTTGGGTTATCCACGTCAGGAAAACTATCAACTGAATATGTCTCGATATCTAAAAAGCAGTACTTTATAGGTGTAGTATTAAATTCCGGTTTTTCATTCTCCTGCCAGTAGGAGTCTAACAAAAATTGTTGAACCGGAGGGCAGTTCTCAAACACTCTCTTAAGACCAGAATCTTGAAGAAACTTATATCTATTATAAGCAGTATTAAACTTCTTCTTCTTTACTTTAGTTCCGAAAATGGAAGTCTTATCACCTCTATTATCTTCTAAATAAAGGTATGGCTCGAATGAGCACTCAGTAGAAATACGCTTACCATCTTGATCCCAAGTAAACAACGTGACGGTACTTTCTCTACCGTTATAAACAACATTTCTATACATCTCTAATACTATTATACTAGAGTTCCTTTTTTAGGCAATGAACAAACCTTACTATGAGTTCCACTTTTTAAGATATTGTCTATCTGGTGAACCATACGGAGTAGTAAGAGCTTCAATATGAGCTCCTATGTTATCAGGACTTTCTAATATACGCTTGTTAGCAATATCTCTCAATATAGATACGTTCTTATAATACTTAGTACGATTTTTCCAATTAAGTATACTCTCTATTTTGTGTTCAAACTCTTCAGGTGTTTTGAATCGTAAATTACCAGGAGCTGAATAGTAGGTATCCATATCTTGACATAAGCAAGGTATTCCAAGAGTACAAGCCTCTATAAATTTAATATCAGACTTAGCTCTATTAAAGTTATTTACTTCGAGCGGGGCAACCATCAATTGCGGATTAAGATTAGCTATAAAATGAGGATACTCTAAAAGATTTTTCCATGGATGGAATTCGATTTTACCGGTCCTAACTAAATCCGCTAAAGGTGGAGGAAAGGCTCCAACAAACACCCATTGGTACTTGTTTACAGTCTTTCTTATAACGTCAAGAACTTCAGACATATCATCTTTACCACCTGTTTTGTTATCTACGTCATAATGCGCGCCTGAGCCCGTGTACAGTATCCTAGGCTTCTTTTTATTTGTATCAAAACTACTCTGAACTTTATTGCGGTTAAAGAGATGACCCATCCAAAAATTAGGTACGAAGTTAGGTATCACAGTAATATTCTGTTGACCAGTTTTTTCAATGTATAGCCTTCTCATAAAGTCACAAGTAACTGTAACCTCGTCAACCATATTAATCATATCAATACAGTTCTGCCTTACTTCATTATTATCAAAAGCAAACTTAAATTTATTATAGTCTGGAATCTCTTCCCTAAAAACAACATCATCTACTTCATAAATAATTTTAAAATCGTGCTCCTGTTGAATCTTTTTAAGATGCTCCAAAAATTGTTTTTGAGAACCTGATGCCTGTCTCTGTAATTTTACAGCTTTTACTTTTTCGTACCACCTTGGATCGGCAACCATAGCTGTAGTTGATTGCGACATACCACGACCAGTACTATTGATAACTTGTTCAGGCCACAATATACGCCAATGGCCACAACCTGAGTAATCAGCTAGATAGTTAATAAATCTAGGTAATGTTTCTTCTTTAGGGCGAGGCTGTTTAGGGGCCGCAGACCTTTGAATAGGTGCTGGAGGAAATGGAGATGCAAAAGGAACTCCAAATGGCTGTCTACTAAGCATATAATATATATAGGTTACTTTTCAATATAATCTACTCTCTTTGTTATACCGTTTTCCTTTACCAAGTAAACAACCTCACCTGTTACAGCTTTAATTGATTCTTTTCGGTGTGATATAACAATCGAACACTCGTCGAGTTCCTCAACTCTATCTTGAAGTATTTGGGTTATAAGCTCTATACCTTTCTCATCAAAAGACGAATCGAATAGTTCGTCATATATCGCAATATTGTATTGTACACCTCCTTGTAAACGGCGAATATCAGAAAATGTAAATAGACATGCTAGATCAATTGACTTACGTTCTGCTCCAGAGAAGTTAAAATAAGAACATAGCTTATTTTTTTCATTAAGAATTTCTTCTTCAAAATACTCGTTAAAGACACATATCGAATTCGAATCCAATCTCTTAAGATAGTGTAATAATTTACTATTAAGCAATTCTAATAGTTTGTTTACAATATACGACTTTACTCCTTCTTCCGAAACAACATATTTGACTATATCAAGCTTAGATATAGCGTCTCTATATTCCTTAACCTTAGTTTCTAAATCAGTTAAGCGTATTTGCGTATCTTCAATAATTTTATCAAAATCTGTTTCAGTACTATTAATAGTCTCTAGATCTACCTTTAACTCAGTCTGCCATTCGTTAAGCTGATTAATTCTATCGTTAGCATTTTGCTTCTTTTGAAGAGTTACCTTATTATCAGCTAATTTGTTATTATACTGAGTTATTGATGTCTGTATCTTCCTCTTTACTTCACGAGCTTTATCTAGGCTAATTGTAACCTCTTTTATATCTCGAACCATCCGCTCAATCGTTTCTTTGAGCTTTTTCTTTTCTTCAGCAATTTTTGTTGTATCATGATCTTCGATCGGACGTAAACAAACTGGACACATATCTTCATCCGTCCCAATTTTTTTATACTTCTCTTTAACATGACCTACTTCTGATTTTGCGGAGCTTATCTCCTCAATATATTTATCTATTTTATCCTCACACTCAACCAACTTACCCTTATATCTATCTATACTTTCGCTTACCTCTTTAACATCGACTTCTTGTAAAGAGGATATATGCTTTTTAAGTATATCTAACTCTTTTTCATTATTAGCCTGTCTCGTTGCGTAGAGTTCCTTTTTATGTTGACGCTTTTGTAGTAACTTTTCCTTTTGTGTATTGTAATTATTAAAGCTAGTATTTACCTCATCTAATTTAGTAACCTCTGTATCATGATCTCTCTTAACTTCGTTATATTCAGATCTCAATGCAGATAGCATTTGACTAAAAACCTCCATACCAAAAATATCTTCAATAAACTTTCGTTTTTCAACTTTATTTTTAGCCATAAAGGGTATTGCGTTATTGACAGTCATAATAACGCAGTTTTGAAAAATAGCAGGTGATGCACTTAAGACATCGCATATATATTTGTTTGTATTACTAATACTATCCCGTGTCTTATCGATCCCGTTCTTATATATAAAAACTTTTGATGGTGATAGGTTTCTAATTACCTTATACTCATTCCTGCCGGATGGTGTTATTACATCAAAGTCTAGTTCCACATGTGTCTTACCATTAGTAAGGTTATTTGGTATAAGATCTTTTTTAATCTCACGTAATGTGTCACCGAATATAGAGAAATAAATGGAATCCGCTACAGTACTTTTACCGATAGCATTTCTTCTAGCTGGCTTATCCTTATTTGACCCTGTAATAATATGAAGACCCTTAGTAAACTCAACAGTTACAGGGTCTTCACCAACAGAAAGGAAATTTACAATGCTAACCTTTTTAAATTCGACTCTTTTCATATAAATTTAGAGTATAATCAATAATATCCTTTTTATTCGCTATTTCAAGCAAATTAATAAACTCCTCTATTGCTTGTGGTATATCAATACCTGAAAGATCCTCCTTATCATCTGTATTTTCTAAAATTCGATTAAAGTTAATATCATAATCGACCGTAAGGTTTCTCGGTTTAAGTAGATTCAATTTTTTAAGAAGTATATCCATATCCTCATGGCATATATTCATATCTACTTTGAGTTTCACAATGTTGTTACAAACAAGGTCTATAACATGCTTGGTTATATCACCCTCTCTTACCAATTCACTCAAAGCTACCTTTTTATAAATAGGTGAAATAGTGTTAGGAGTGAACTCATACTCCATAGTATCGAGATCTAAAACGTAATATCCTTTTTCGTTGTCAACATCTCCAAAATCCATTTGAAAAGGGTTACCACAATATAGTATAGTACCCTTACCAAACTTTTTTTCATGTCTAGTATGGAAATGACCTGAAACAACTAACTCAGATTTCTTTAATAGATCTTTTATTTTTACTCCCTCTTCACATACCTTATACGAATTCATTTTAAATGTTTCAATTTCAAAATGACCAAAGATAATATCACTCTGCGGTATATCACGGGGATTAGTATTCCACGGGCAGAAGGTTAACGTCTTATCAAACGCTTCAATCGTTAACGGCTTATCTAAGATAGTAACATTTGTTCGCTTCTTAAAAATTGAAAGAGAGTTTACATCTGTACGATGCTTATAGTATATATCATGATTACCAGTGATAGCTATAATATTGAAATCAGATAAAATATCTAATATATCAGCGGATACCTGTAATGTATTAACAGATATCTCACTTCTATTATGATGCCAATCACCACAAAAAATAAGATCTTTGATATTTTTCTTTTTACACTCATCTTTAAACCACGCTGCCCATTCAAGCGCGTTTTTGTGCCACTCAGTACTATTAGAGTGTACACCTAGATGAAGGTCAGAAAATATAGCAAATTTCGGTTTACTGATCGTGGTATAAGTCATCTTCTTCATCAACAGGTTTTACATAAACAACCCCACCACCTGTGTTTTCTGGGTTAGTCATATAAGCTTCATAGACTTGCTCTTTATAATTAGTCAAAGCCTCGTGATGTTTTTTCTCTTTCTTAATCCTGTTAATGAATGCATTGAAAGCTATAGTTGTAAAATAAGAGAAGGGATTAGAATTACTCTCAAATTTATACTTTTTATACTTTAATGCGGCGTACATCTTAACCAAGGCGTCGCCAATCATATCATCCTTGTAAGTATAGTTGATAAAGTTTGAGTTATAACTTAAACCGTATGCAATCTTTTTGATATTTTCTGCCAAGTCGTCGGTTAGTACGTCACTATCGTAATATTTTTTTAGGGAAGCCTTGAACACTTTTGGCTCAATATAATACTCACCTTCTCTTTTTTTCCTAGACATTAAAGATATTATAACTTACTAGATATCTTTTTCAACATATTTTATTTTTTCTTTGTCATATATCTGCTTACGCTTATCACCATGACGTATACCATATCTCAATCTATCGCATATGTCGAATATAACAAGTTTGTCTTTCGAGGCATGCTTACGTAATCCCCTACCAATGGACTGAACAGTCCGAATAAAGGATTTACCACCCGCAGCAAATATAATGTTGTGTATATTTTTAATGTTCACCCCTGTAGAGAAAATAGCGCTTATAGCAATGCAAATAACATTACTCTTCTTTTCCATTATTTTCTTAATTTTGTCTCGCTCCTCAACATCAACCTCACCTCGTATAAAGTAAACCTCTTTACCTGGTATACTCTGTAGGTGCTCAAGTAACGCTTCCCCGTGTTTAATATGGTTAACTAAAATAAGACTGTTATTGTCTAGTTTTTTAAGCAACTTCTGTAGAAATAAATTTCTACGTTCACTCTCATATATAAACTCTAACTCAGATCTATAACCATTCACACCTTCATACACAGGACTATACTTATAGTTTATATTGATAATTTTTATTACAACATTAGCCAAATAGTCCTCTACTCGTAACTCATAACTAGACTTTTCATATATAACTGGACCCAACTTACCAATAATTGACCACTTATCTAAATTATCCTCAGGTAACGTACCTGTAAATCCGTATTTGTTGGGTGTTATTATCTTAGATATTATCTTACTAATCTTATTACTTGATTTTATTTTGTGACACTCATCAACTATTAGTAGATCAACATACTTCATCCAATCACTTTCGTCAAAACGACTCTGGACTATACCTATATTACATATAACTACATTTGCAGTGAGGTCAGGTTTCATTTTACCCGTCCATTTAGTCAACTTAAAGGTAGTACCGCAATTCATAAACTCGTCATATGTTTGAGTAACAAGTCCTAAGTCTGGTACCAACACTATACACTTAAAAGTATCCTTATCTTTACAATTCTGAAAGTAGTTCTCTATAAGAGCGGCTGTAGTAAAGGTCTTACCTGCACCAGTTCCGAGAACACAAGTACCTCTACCTAACTTAAGAGCCTTTTTAATTACATCCTCTTGATACTCTCTCAAGTCAAATGCAAAATCTTTGTATAGTGGATTGTTATAGCCTACATTTAAGACTGACTTTAGATTATCAGTAATATTGACGTCAATATTAATTTGCTCTTGTATAAGGTATTGTCTGATTAACCAATATAGACCTAACTCACATGATCCGGTTGCTGTTATAGCGTACTTACGTCGAGGCGCGAACCTCGAGTAACGCCTAGCGAACCTAGCGGCAGTATTTTCTACAGAAAAGTTCTCTCTAATTTTTTCAAACAAAGATGTATCACTACAAGTAAACTTTAACTTACCACTCGACTTAACAATATCAAAATTAATCATAGTTGCTCCATTTTTTGTATCTCAACGATGTTTTTAATCTCGTACCCCATCTGCGACATTATTTTCTCCACCTTTTCTAAATATTCAATAATGTGATTTAAGCTGTATATTTTATCGTTTATTTCAGCAAGGCTATTATGATTTTCTGCTGCAGTCTCAGCAGTGCTGTTTGTAATTTTAACAGGGGAATCACGTATTACCTGCTTAACAATCTCTTTTTTAAGAGTTTTCTTCTTCTTTATAAGCCTATTCTTCTCAACTTTAGCTTCAATAAGTCTAGCTACCCAGTAATGCTTACGGGAAGGTAATCTCATTTGTTGATCTTTTACATTAAAGTCGTCAAGTACTAAATCCTGTCCTACCTCTTCAATGTATCTTTTTAATCGATCATCCACAAAGTTAGTATAAATATAAATATGCAAGAATCAAGAGGTAAATTTGAATCTCAGTTCTTTAAACTAATATCTGAAGATTTAGCAGAGGAGAGTATGTCTGTAGGTGGTGGAGCTCTTGGTCCAGCTGCACAAGGTGGTAAAATTTTTGATCCAGATGATCAGATTGACTCAGGTGATACATATGCGCCTGATACCGCTGTAAACCCAAAGGTGTTGGGAGGTGTTCAAACAAGAAGTGGTTCTATATCTAAGAAAAAGAAAGATAAAAAGAAACGAGGTATAGATGGTGTATTCTTAACTGGTGAAGAAGGTGAGGAAGAAGGACACTCTGAGCACGAAGAACAAAGTAATGGCTGATCTAGGACATTGGCAGGGACTGCTTACAGAAGACACCATTCCGTACGGTTTTATATATGAGATAACAAATCTCACTAATAATCGTAAGTATATTGGTAAAAAGCAGTGTCAATCAGTCCGTAAACGACCGCCTCTTAAAGGTAAGAAGAATAAGCGGCATCAAATAGTTGAAACTGATTGGAGAACTTACACTTCTTCCTCAAATGAGCTAAATAAAGATATAATTAAACTAGGAAAGGATAAATTTAAGTTCGAAATACTTATATGTTGTGATAGTAAATGGGAACTTTCATATAATGAGATGAAACTACAGGTAGAGCGTGAAGTCTTACTAAAGGATGAATACTACAATGGAATTATCAACGTTAGAATTGGAAAAAGAAGACGATAGTGTGAGAGGTTACACTTTTATTTATTTAAACCGCCTCTTAGAGTCATCTTATAAAGAATACCAGTTATATATAAACGAAAACGATCTTAAGTTAACTAAAAAGGAAAAAAAGCAATTAGGTTTTCATTTTATAGCAACTAAAATTATTGAAGTATGTTCTTATAGTGATACAAAGAAGTGGTTCTACTACAAGATCAATGAGAGTGTTGAAAATACGTTAGTAAAACAGCTATTTAACTCCTTACCGACTAATATTACATACGGTGATACTTCTTTTAAGCAGTTTTTAGATGATAGAGATTATAGTTCTTTTACTAGTAAAGATGTTTCAAAAGTAAGTTATGATAAGTTTAGCAGATTTTTACATTCTAACGGGCTCCTCAATCTAGCCAACAAATTACATATAAATTTAAATATAAAACTATCGTTACTCCCATAAATATAAACATGAGCAAATTTCTTGATCTAGTTGTTGAGAGTACACCGAGTGAAGGTAAAGGGCCATTCACAATCGAATATAAAGATGTTGATGGTAAATTAATGGCTACAGCTATTATACCAGATAACACCGGTTCTTCCTATGAGAATTTTATTCAGTTCGTTGAAATGTCTGACGGTAAGTTACATGTAGAGGATAATGAAATGTCGCTTGGTGATGCGTTAGGAGCAGTAGCTAGTATACCCGATCAAGGATTAAAAAAGAATTTAATGAGCCCTACATCTAGAGCCTTAACAGGTGCAAAGAAAAACATGGCTAAAGCTGCTAAGAATATCTCCAAAAAAATGTTAGATGCTTCAAAAACGATATGAAAACGATTAAACTAATTGAAAGCTACTATAAATTATTAGAGCAAGATGATGTAGAGGGAGTAGATGCTGAGGTAGATGCTACTGAAGTGGCAGCTGAAGTACCTGAAGAGGCTCCAGTCTTAACTACAGAAGCAGAAATATATCTTACAAAGTTAGCTGCTCTTGCATTTTCTTATTCACCTACACCAGAAGAAGAGAATTTAATTAACACCCTATCACAGGAATACGGTCAATCAGAGCCCAAACGTATCACAGATCAGATACAAGATTTGTTGCAATCCTCTAACCAGGCACTAGAAAAAGAATTAAATGAAGTATAAATCATTACAACAAGTATATGGTGAAAGTGTTCGTGGTGATGTACCTCCACGTAGACATCTTCGTGTGTTGGGAGAGGCACAAGTTGAAATTACATTCGACGATGATAATAAAAAAATAGTAGATATGTCAGATGAAGAAGCTCGTAAGCTTATAAAGCTATCTGATCAAGAAGAAAGAGGAGAAGTGAAGAAATGGGTCGAGTCCGGAGGATGGGATTCCGCGGATGCACAATTTTTATTATCTCAAAAGCTACATACTATTTACACTGATACCATACAGATGTACAATGCAGGTAAAAGAAAACAATTTTACGAACAAGTTAATGACCTTACTGAACTAAAACAAAGCGGTAAAATTAACATTTTACGTGAAGCTTTAGATGCAGATAAAGGTGTTAACATTTATAAATATTTAAACACAAAGCTAAAGAGCAGGTTTCCGTTACTCGTTGGTATTGATTCATTACAACAAATAGGTCAAATTGCCTTTGCAGAGAGTGCTGTCGGTGTCGGGCCTGGTGAAGCTCTGCTTACTTTGTTTACAGAAGGTATAAACCCCGCTAAGGGTGATATTGAGTTGCCTAATGGCGATGAAGTTGAATTAAAGGCTGGTGAGGGCCGACCTGGAAAGCGTAGAGTACAGGGACTTGTTGCTAATTTTGAAAAATTCGCTAAAGAGGGGTATGTAAAGGAGAAAATATTACCTGAAGAAATTGAAGGTGCTAGTAAAGCTTTAGAAGTAATCGCAAAAAAAGCTGAAGAATTGTTACAAGAAAATGAATCTCGAGCTGTTAGAGAGGTTTTAGAAATTATACAGAATAAAAATAAAAGTATTGAAGAACAGTCCTTAAAACTTTTTGCTAAGCTAAAACAAGGATTCTGGGCAACCGAAGATACTATGGACAAGAATGGTGTACCTGCAAGAGATTATATAATTAAACTAGCTACAAAAATGAAGCAAAATGCTGCTGGTAATACGAAGCGCGCCAAAGAATTCTTTAAGAGCGCATCTCCAGACCAACTTGTAGAAGGTTTATCAAAATTTTCATCACGTGGTGATGAAGAAGAAGTAAGAAATGTTATTAGACGTGGTTTAAAAACAACCTCTGACATTGGGGAGGTTGCTTTAGCTATTGCTATGGCGTTTCAAATTACAGAGTATTATGATGAATTGCCGCATAAATTTACATATTATACACTTTTTAACAAAGATAACGGTAATATTGTAACTTGGGGCCCATTTTCTAGCGACTACATTATAAACGTTAATCGTACTCTAGATAATATATTATCTAGTTTTGATTTACTTAAAATAAGTGCAGATTCTGGTGGAAGAACCGGTTATAATTTAGGGTGGAAATAAAACTATGAAGAAATTTAAACTATATTTTGAGCAATATCAGCTCATAGAGGAAGCTACTAAAGCTAATACCCACTTAACACACTTAGAGGAGTTAGTTCTAACTAAAGGTGAAGCTGGTTATAACACAGCTCGTGGTTTTATAACTGATTTATTGTCTCATTTACAAGGCAAAAGTAAGCGTAAGGTTAATACATCAGTTAAGTGGGACGGAGCGCCTGCTATTTTTGCTGGTAAACACCCTGATACAGGTAAATTCTTTGTTGGTACTAAATCAATCTTTAATAGAGAGCCTAAAATTAACTACACAGATAATGATGTAGAGATGAATCATGGGCATGCTCCTGGTCTGGCAGATAAACTTAAAAAAGCTCTTAAGTATCTACCTAAATTAGGTATTAAAGGTATACTTCAAGGTGATTTCATGTTTGATTCTTCTGCTATAGAAAAGGAAGTCATTGATGGAGTACCACATTACACGTTTAAACCTAATACAATTAAGTATGCTGTAGAAGCAGATTCAAAATTAGGTAAAGAGGTAGCTAATTCCGTATTTGGTATTGTGTTCCATACAGGTTATAACGACTTGACTA
>Ga0208667_1000657_pt1 | contig 14310 bp, 15 predicted proteins | sample 11BtaG_FD_184085 | JGI IMG/M metagenome (GOLD analysis project Ga0208667, IMG submission 184085) | Marine viral communities from the Subarctic Pacific Ocean - 11B_ETSP_OMZ_AT15265_CsCl metaG (SPAdes) (version 2) | ecosystem: Environmental > Aquatic > Marine > Oceanic | place: Pacific Ocean... | reverse complement strand
CCAGCAATAGCAATTACAAAACCCATGTAATCTTGCACAAATTTCATTGTTTTAGCCCTAATAACCATTCGCAATCAGCTTGCTAAATTCACCACTCATCAACTTCTTTTTAACATATTCTGCAAACTCTTGCGATCCTATTTTAGCACCGCATTCCCGCGACCACATTTCAGCAACCACAAAAGGTATTGAACCAGCCAAACGCATGTCTGACTTTTTATTGTGACCGTCAATATTGCGCTCTTTGTTGAAGTCCAAAATGCTTTGAATATCTTGGCTGCGTTTTACAACAACCTTATCATCTTCACTATGCCATGAGGTATCTAAGATGTTATCCATTCTTCTTTGGCCTTCCGCGTTTCTTTGGTGCTTTCCCGCCTTCCCACGCTTCATTTACATCTGGTGTAGAAGGGTCATCAGCTTTTAGTTTCCCTTTAGCATCACGCGCTCGTTTTGGCGCAGCCTTTGTAATTTCTTCACCGAAGCCATTAGCAATAAGAACTTTAGCCTCTGCCGCTGTTACTTCGTATGTCTGGCCCTTTTCGGCTTTCTTGCCGCCGACCCAGGTTCTATCTGTTGTGATTTTAATTTTAGCCATACTACCACCTCAAAGTGAAAGGGGGCCGTAGCCCCCAATCTATTATGATGTTGTGCAGTCTGCAACGACACCGTGTGCTTTCTGTGAAGTGACCTGTAGGCCATACTCCGCAGAGATCAAACGGCGTTCTGACAAACCAGTTTTTGCAAGAGGTTCTTGCTTCGCTGTTTGTAGGTAAGCAACCGCTGCATAGTTCGGATCAAGAACGAACACATCACGCGCACGCACATGCCTCGCAGGAACAATCTGCAATTCCCCGAAATCGCTGATATAGACGTCAATCGCAGCATTTAGCTTACTGTCTTCTGCTTCTTTGTAACGTGTCGCGTTACCTGTGAAGCCAGAAATAGTTTGCTTGTTGAACGATCCACATAGAACAACTGATGGCTCTGCACCGCTGTCCCAACAATCAGCAATAACACCTTTTAGGATGTCTTCTGTGATTGCACGTTGTGTGCCGTCTGTAGCTGCCGCATCTGGGTAGCCTGCTTCACCAGAACCAGATGTTGTGCCGTCTGCACCAGAAGTGCCACGCGCAGTGTTAGATGTCAAAAACGCTGGTAGACCCGCAGTTTGACGCGCTGTGCCAGAAGCACCCGCTGACGCTGCTACGTTGTCCAACAACATCTTTTCCATGTCGCGTTTCATTTCTGACAGCTTGTAAGCTACCTGACGCGCAACTGACTGTGCATCTGCTACACCGTTGACCGCTGTCGCAGTTGACGACACCTCTACAACTTTCGCTGAAATTTGTGAATAATTTCCTTTGCGAACTGCATTTGTAGGTGCTGAGTTAGATAGACCAACGTCACCTTCAATCTGACGGTTTGCACCAGCCGCTGCAAGATCAACTTCACTCCACTCAAAGTAAGTGTTGTCAATGTTGCGTGTGCCGATTGTAGACATGAAAATAGTTTCTGTCGGCGTGATAGATGCCAGCGCGTCGCTGAGGTCTTCACGAATTGTAGAGACATCATATGTCTCGTTTGTATTAGCTGTTACAGCCATTGTAGTGTCCTTTCACTATGACAAGAGAAAATTGGCTACACTATCGGGTGAGCCATCTTTACGCATTTTCGCCCGTGCCTGTTGGCGTTTCCTTTCGGACGATTGGGTTTTGGACTGTTTAGCACCAGGCTTGACTAAAGGACGCGCGGCTTTGGTTTTTTCCTCTACCTTGCCCTTTTTCTCCTGAAGTTTGCGATAAGCCACCGCATCACGCATAATTTTAAACTCCCAACCATGCGTCAACGCCCCTAATACCTCTTGAGGCACCTTGTAGTAATTAGTTGCTACATCTGTGATGTCCGTCATAAGCTGTTTGCTTTTTTCAGGATCATTCAACTCTGGTATCTCTTGGCGAAGTAACTCGGCTTGTTGTTGCGCATATTGCTGAGATAATGCGTAATCTTGCTGCCGCGACTTTTCCAACTCAGCTTGTGTTTGTTGTTGGAATTGGTCGTATTGTGCGACATCTTGACGGTATTGCTCCATCGCTTCCAAATAACCTAAAGGGTCACTGTTTTGCAGTTCCTTTGATGGTTGTTGTGGCCTCATGGGAGCGTTGCCTTGCTCAAGTGCATTAACAAGTTCTGCCAACCGTTGGCGATCTTGCTGCATGACTTCGGAAAGTTGCTCAACCTCTTTGCGCTGTTGGGCGTTCTGTTCCATCGTCTTTTGGATGTAATCTTGTCCAGCGTAGCCACGCTTTAGCTCAGATAGGGTCACTTTCTTCGTTACGCCATCGGATTTAACCTCTAGCTCTAATTCATCAGAAAGCTCCATCGGAACGGCTGCTTCGTCTGCGTATTCATCCTCATCTACGAACTCATCATCATCGCTTTCGTAGTCAGCGACATCTTCACTCTCGGCTGCTTCTTCTTCAATCTCAGGTTCAACGTCTTGAGGTTCCAAGATCAAATCGTCTGCAACTTCGTTTAGATTACTTTCACTGGTAGGCTCTGCCGCCATAAGTGAATTTGCAATAGCATCAATGCTGCTTGGGTTGGGTTCAGTCGTCATTGCGGTGCCGATCCTTTTTTCTCTATAAGTTTCTCTGCATCAACGTCTGCCTGCAAAAGATACTTAATTTGGTTTAATGCCCTTAAAACAGCGTGAGCTTCCTCACGTTTATCCGTTTCTTGGGCGGCGGTATTCGCGAAAATCTCCATCTGGCGATCACGCAAATCTTGTAGGATGGCTAGGAAGTCATCGTTGCGCAGTAGCTCTTTAGCCCTGAATGCACGTTTCTTATAATCCATAACCACCCATCATTTCTTCGTTATGCGGTCTAGGCGCGTCTTGTTCTGCCTTTACCGCTGCAACATCAATAGCTGATCCGTATTTGCCAAGTATCTCAGCAACCTTAACAGCCAAGTCTTGCACCATTTCATCACGCGATAGATCATCTTTCATCGCCAATTCGTGCATCTTAAACTGTTGGTCAGCTTGTGCCTTTTGTGCGTCTAGCTGCAACTTAGCCATATCCACTTGCATCTTGCCTTGAGCTTTCATTTGCTCCGCTGCCAAGAACGCTTGGTTAGGATCGCTTGCAGGCATACCTTGTTGTTGTTGCGCTTGCATTGCAGCCTCTTGCTGTTTCTGTGCGATTAGCTGCTGTTCACTTTCAAACGTAACTGGCAAATAATAACGCTCTGCGTTTTTCAAGCCTACAGCCGCCAACATATCCGCAAGCGTATTACGAACATTCGTCATTGTCACCAACCCATTGTTCGGGCCGTATTGCTGCCACACGCTCATTTGCATCTGTAGGGTTTCGCGCAAGACCGCAGCCTTTTCGTTTTCGCGCCCTGTGCCAACACCCACGTTTACAATCAAATCCATGTCTGCATTCCAGACGCGCGGATCAACTGCAACAAACTGGTTATTTAGACGGATGATTTCTTCTTTGTCTGTATTTTTGGTGATACAAGAAACAATCAGTTGGAACAGGCGTTTCATGCCGCCCTCAGCAAAATTACGCGCAATAACCTCTGCCTGCCCCGCAGCACCTTCCATAGTAGCCGCAACCGCTGTAGCCGTAGCACTCTGCAACACATCAGGATCAAGACCCTGTGCCGCCTTAGATACGCCAGTTTTGTTGTCTACCAACATATCAAAGTATTGTAGTGCAGGGAGCGTAGAACCCGCTGTGAAAGGAACAACTTGCTCACGAATGCTGCCAGGTTGCTTAACCCGAACAATACGCCCAATCTCGTTGTTTAGAAGATCATCTACCGAAACCTGACCGTCTACGATTTCCAAGCCTGGGTTGTTAGTTAGTGCTACGTTATCAAGAACACCGCGCAACATAGCTGTCGCCGCATCCTGATCGTCCATAACCAAATCAACAAGGCTACGCCCAAAGAATGCGTGTGGCTCTGGATCACACTCAAACACCGCAAACGGCACTTCGTCTGCTAGTTCATATGAAAGCATCTTGTAGTTGGTGCCTGCCAAGATGAATTGGTATAGCTGCGGAATGCCAGTCCCCTCAATATCCACCTTCATATAAGCCTCAGTTACCACAACTTTTTTAGAAGTTGGGTCTGCGCTTTCATCATCATCTTCGTCCACAGCATAGCCACGGCGTTCATATTCTGCCTCTGCCTCAAACGTAGCCATAGACCCTTGAAGGCCAAACAACTCGTCCTCGTCATAACCCATCGCGATTAGGTCGCCCACGGTCATGTCTGTGCGGTGGCCCACTACAAAGAAGTCATCAACAGAACGCGCATTTCTATCAATGAAGAACTCCTCTGGCGGGATGCTTTCAATAAGAATATCCCCATCAGGAATTTGGCGGCTAACTTTTGCATCGTGAATAGGACGCTCAATCTCTACGCCCATTTCATCAATTTCTATGCTTGCAGTTACCGTATGCTCTAGAACCTCAATATCGTCAGGCTCCACCATATACTGGTATTCTTCGTCCGTCAGATTCGTAACAGTGTAGATTTCGCTGCGCGTCTTATCCTCAAACATTACCTTGGCAATGCCTGTTTTCTTTACCATCGCATCTTGGAATACGTCACTCAGCAAACGATAGCCGTTGTTCTGCATAAACTTATAGTTTGCATAACGTGTCATTTGCTCTGCTACTTGCACGTCCTCTGGCATACGAGGCACAAACTCAACAGGGTTTTCTGTGCTTAGAAATACGCGCTGAATAGATGGTTTAATACCGCGAACAACGTCACGGCACTTTGTAGCAACAACTTTAGACCGACCATCCTCGTAACCAATGTCAGTTTCGCCATCAAAGTAGCGTTGGGCTTTTAGCCTTGGCTCAGATATTTCAGCCTCAATAAAGTCCACAGCATCTTGCACAGCCTTTTGGATGATGCCTTCAACCGTCATTTCGTCCATTGGTTCAATGCGCATATCTGTTTCCTTATTGAGTTGTTGCCTGACCAGCTAGATATGCTGTTAATGCTGCATATAATCGTTGCTGTGAAGCTGGTGTCATATCTCTGCCCTGAATCATACTTTGATATAGACGATCAACATTTTGCTTTTGAAGTCTTGCTGCTGCTGTTCTACCAGCCAATCCCACAGCCATCGTTGCGCCAGCCGCACCCGCTGCGATTGCTGGATCACGCGTTGCACTGTAAGCCATACTATAAGGCAGACCAGCCGTAACACCTAAAGACACAACACCAGATGGCGCAAACTTACCAATGAACCGCAACATATTTTCAGTAGAACCGCCCTCAACAATTTGAGTAATTTGATCACGTTCTGCTTGTGTCCAACCGCGCTCTTTGCCTTGTATTATACGGCGCAGAAGTGGTCTAAATTCGGTGCGTATTGCGTTTTCCATATCCAAGTTGCTGCTAGTTGCGCGTGATTTTGCTAACTCTAGTAATTCTTCAACTTGGTCTGCTTTCATCGCCTTACTGTATAAAGCATTTGCCACCTGTATTTCAGGCGCAAGTTCAGCCGTATTTGCGTCAAAAATACGCAGAACATTACGCAATGCGCTTTTTTCACTTCCTTTGGCATCATCCATGCGACCTGATATTGACCTGCGCAATGTTTGAATGTTTGCAGCAGTCATGCCTTTGTCCATGTATGCTTCTAATAGATTATATATTGGGCGAAGTTTTGCATAATCAGCACCAATACGAACCTTGTTGCTACCCCGAACAGGTTCTAAAAATCCATCTTCATCCAAGTATTTGAAAACCTGACCAAAAATATTTTCGGTCACGGCGGGTTGGGCTGATAAACCTTCTTTTTTCTGCAATTCGTATAAATTGCCAGCTTCACGTTTCATTTGTTCCGCAGTCAGAGGGCCAGATGGTGCTTTTGCAATTAACCTATCTGCTATACCCGCAGTTTTTGCACCACCAATCGCACCAATTATTTCTCCTAGAAACTGAGCAGTTGGGCTGTCTGGCAATACTTCCTCAACCGCACGACCAGCAAGGCCCGCAGTAAATGCTGTTGCCGCTTCTGTGCCTGCAAACATACCTGGGGCTTTTGCCGCTTCTGTTCGCACCTGTGCTAACGCACCTTTAGCACCTTGATATAGAGTAGGTGCCGCTGCTACCGCTGCCTTTGGCCCTGCCACAGCTAATGTCGCTGCTGCTGGTATCGCTTCACCAACTGCCTCTGTGCCACCCCTTACAACCCTTTGAGCAGTTGTTTGAGGCTCAACATCTGTCATAGCCTCGCCACCACTTAAAAGCTGAAATAAATCACGCAAACTTTGCGAACCGCCAACAGGTTTTTCTACTTCACGACCTGTTGCAGCTTCGTAACCCGCAGTAAGTATGTCTACAGGTGCGCCAAGACCACGCGCAATGCCTTCATATACACCTGTCAAAGCCTGCTCACCTACAGATGTTTTAGTCGCCTCTTTATAGGTTTTTTCGGCTCTCTTTCCTAATTCATCCTGAAAAGCTAAAGCGTTTATATAATCTTCTGCTGCAACTGCCTTTTCTATTGCCGCTTCTAAGTCTGCGTCAGATATTTTTGAAAAATCCATATTATGATCTCCTAAAAATAACTTGATGGGTTAGCTGTTGCCCCGAACGGATCAGGTCGTGACATAAGCTCTTGAAAAGCCTGTCCCTTTGTTATTTCTTCGTTTCTATAACGCTGAACAATATCAGCACCCATCGCATCGTATTGGGCTATACCCCGCAATGTTGCTATGATGATTTCATTACCGCGCGGTTGGTTTATCAAACGTGGCAAGGATTGCTTAAATAATTCTAAATCTGCGTCCGACATTGGCCCTGAACCCGCTGGCCGTTGCGCTGGAACCATTGCATTTATTAACGCTTGTGCCGCCTGAATGTCGCCCAATCCTTCTGTTTCTATTCCCAAATTGCCCATTACGCCTTTTAATGCAGCCATGCTTCCAGTTTCTACATTCTGCAACAGTGCATCTAAACGATTGATTTTGTTTAAGTTGCTGACGGCAGTTACGCCACTAGAAAATGTTTCTGATAAGGTCTTAGCGTCTAACTCCGCAAACTTATCAACGCCTTTATCACCTTCAATTGTGACACCACCGCCACCTACTTGTGTAACTTTACCAGTAGAGGAAACATTATATAACTTACCTGGATCAAGATTTGTTCCTTGCAGTTCGTTTAATTGCGCACCAGTCATCGTGGTAAATGTTTCACCTGTTTTTGGTGTTTCCAATCTTTTACCCATATATAATGACATCGCTGTTTTTGGGTCTATTGCACCGCTTTGCAGCCCCTCTAAGACCATTGCCGCTAATTGATCCCCTTCTTTGGCTTTCTGTTGCAAAACCTGAATAGTGCGATTTACGGTTTTCTGCTCTTTTTCCTCGGCTCTTGTCAAATCAGCCAATTCCTCTTGACGCGCAAAATCTTGCTTCGCGATTTCGCCAAGTCGTTCACCATACTCTGTGCGGCTAAATGATGACAAAACCTGACGGGTGCGGGGATCGCGTAGAATACCCATCAAGCCCCTTGGCTTTTGTTGCATTTGCTGCATTTGCTGTGCTGTAGGTTGCTGTCCGTCCATCTTCGGCCCCTTGTATCCAGCAAAGGCTTTCGCGCCCTGCGTCTCAAAAATATATTTACCAATGCGATCTTGCGTAGCTTTGTTGAACTTCTGGCTAGGATCAATGTCCAATGCCTTCACTGCATCGCGTAGCGTAGTCCCAACAACTTGATATGCACCCACTGGCGTAGCAACACCCATTTCTGGGTCTGGTCGTGCGCTTTTAACATATTGCCCATACGCACCGCTTGGATTGGTAAAGTCCAAAATATCAGCGATAGACATTTCAGAAACTTGAACGCCCTCAAATTTGCCGCCTGGTCTGTTTTGATAGCCAAACAAAGCATTGTAATCACCGCCGCTTTCACCCGCGAAAATGCCCTGCTGTATTTCTTGCCATGTTGCCATTAGCCAAACCCTGGTATGGAACCAATCCCCGATAGAATATCAAACAAACCTGGCGTTCCTGATGTTCTTATATCTGAGCTAGGTAGTTGGCCTAGAATGCCTGTGCCTGTTTGTAGTGCCTGACCAGGATAACCAAGGTTAGCTAATGTTTGCATACGAGCCGCATCAAGCATCTGCTGTTGCTGCTGTTGCGCAAGTGCCGCTGCACGTTGCTGTTGCTCTAAACCATAACGACCCTGACCAAACATTGTTTGACCTAAACCTGATAAACCCGCTGCGCCACTTTGCTGATAACCCAAGCCAGTAAACGCTGATTGAACATTAGCCATGCGAGCAGCCTGCTCTCTTGCCGCCGCTTGCTCTGCCGCTGAACGCTGTGCCGTTACATCGTACTGCGCAGATTGCATTGCTTGATTGAATGCTTGCTGACGCTGTTGTGCCGCCATGTCTGCCGCCATGCGTCCATACTGACCATATGTTTCACCTTCAGCCAAGCCAAAACGCGAACCACCAAATGCACCCGCGCGTGTGGCTTGCGCCCCTAAAGCGTTAAGTGCTTGCTCACGCTGCCTTGCAATGTCTGCCTCACCACGCTGAATAACTTGCTCAGTGTAAGGCGACATATACTGTGAAATGTCTGTTTGCGCGAGTGTTGGTGCTTGCGTCTGACCTACCGCTTGAACTGTTGGGGCTTGGAAATCAGCCATTCTACGGTAAACATCACCAGCTTCTGTTTGGTATTGTTGGGCTTGTCCAAATACGTTTGAGCCAATCATAATTTAACCCTTTCCAAACAGACCGCCGAGGTCTTTTTTGATTTTAGAACCCGCATAACTGAAGTCAGATTTTATTTTATCAAAGACTGATTGACCGCCCATAGAACCTGAGTATTTACCGATCTGGCCTTTTGTATCTAATTTGCTTGATACTTTTGATGCATAAGGGCCAGTTTTAGGTCGCGTTTCTGGGAATATAGAATAATGGCGTTCTAGCGGATCATCATCATCTCCACCACTGCCACCGATAATTGGTGCAACAGGCTGCGTAGCCATCGGATCGTTGTAACCATAGGAACGCTCACCAAATTCACCTGTTACTGGATCCATATAGAACGAACGTAAATAATCGTATTGACCAGGATAACGCTCTGCGTAAGAGGTTTCCATTTGCTCTTGGAAAGGTTGGCTTGTGTAAACTTCCATCCCGCCGACTGTCGTTGTAGGCATAGAAGGGGGCGCAACGCCTTCTAAACCCAAAGAACTAAGCAAAGCATTTGTGCCGCTATATTGTGCTTGTGGGGCAACCGCCATGTATTGTGGAACATTTACTGGCCCTGCTGAGTATTGCATCAGCATTTGGTTTAGTAAAAAGTCCCTTGCTCGTTTTGTTTCTGGGTCAAGTTGCCCTGATTGGCCTGGCTTACCAAACAAAAAATCAAAAACGCCCATTGTTTTACTCCGAAATCCTTAATGCTTTATAGCACATTTTCTTTTCCTTGACACCCCTACGCATGTATCCTCGTAATCGCAAGCGTTGACGCAGGCGATGCAGGCGCGAATGAAGTTGCAGCCGTAGCGTTCAAACTACCGTGCGTATTACTGACAGCCCACTTTACTTCCAAGTAATCATCGTCGTTTACATCAAATATTGCAGCGCGTGACACAACTAAGTTTGCACCGTTTTGGTGCAAGGTGTTGACCATAGTAGAACCTGTCACATTTGTGCCGTTTATTGCAGGCCAAAAGTAAAACGTAACATCGCTACCGCTGGACGATCTAATCTCAGCAGTGAAGCTAATTAGATACTCGCCACCCTCCTCAAACACTATGCGCTCGTTGTTGGTTGCATCACGATCAATCTTGAAGTTACCGCTAGGTGCATCGTAAGTAATTGAGTAAGCAGTATTCGCTGACGCAGCCGTAACATCTGTGCTGCGAATAAATGTTGCGTGACCGCCCTCCAATATTACCTGACGAAACTCACCGCCCTTAGAGACAACGGGATAACCCGCTTCGTCATCCCACAAGATAACGCCGTTCTCTGATGGGTTGTCGTCTGCTGTCTTAAAGTACAAACGCGGAAGCTGCCTGCGCAGATATGCGGTTAGGTTATTGCCCCAAGCCTTTACGTTGTCGCCAATCGGTGGGAGTACGGGTGCTGCCATTACCTACGCCCACCCGCTTTTGCGTCTACCCGCATTGTGCCAACACGCCACGCTGCGTATGGAGCGTCACCTTCCACGCGCATTCTGATCTGGCGACCTGAGAAGCGCACCGCTGTTGGGCTAGACGGTGTATATGGCCCGTGCGTGTACTCTGTGTCATTAGGGTAATATCTGCTTTTGAAGATGACATCTACATCGCCCTGCGTCTTTTCATCAGGTATCAAGTCTGTGACCTGCATAATGTTATCTCCGTTGCCAATGCTGATCGGGCCGCTTTCTGCGAATACGCCAGTATCGTTCACGACAGTGACGCTGTTCCCCATAGAGTTACCGTGAACAGTGCAGTAGTATTTCAACGCACTAGGCGCATCGCTTGGCACAACAAATGTCGTTTTACCGTCTGTGCCTGCCGTGCCAGTTGTCGTAACGCCATCCGTGTAAGAGGTGTCGTCGCTTTCGCGGAATGCAATCGGGTGGTTTGCGTTGGTGCTGTCTGATTGGTCAAAGATGTATGTGTAGCCACGCTTTAAGGTAATCTGTGGCTTTGCATCTTCATCATCGGAACCATCTATGTAGAACACATTGCCCGAACCATCATTTGCAACTGTAACTGTGATCGTTTGCTTATCTACATACGATAGGCCCACCTCATGGTCATACATTGCGCCATCTTGACCCATAAGCATTGGATATTCAAAAACACCACGAGGTGCGCCAGAAGTTCTGGACAAGTCACCAATGATCCAATGGTTTTCTTTGTAGTCTAGCGCCACATATCGGTCTATTTCTGTGCTGTTAGATGAGCAATAAAACCACCAGATTTCTCCAAACTGACCATTGGTAAATGCCCACGTTTTACTTTTCTGTGAAGTATTCATGTCATCAAACACATAATCATGGACATCGCACGGTATTTCGGAAACCAAGTTACCGTCAAAGCGATAGAACCCACCGTTGCCCATCCAGAATACACCCATGTCAACGTCTGCCGCTGCTTTGCGTGAAATGATGCCACAAGATGTGCCAACGCGCTCAAAGCCATATACATAGGGTGGGCCGATGTAACGTGCTGTGTGTGCATCAACGTCTGTAATGATTAGCGTTTGACCGCGTGTACGAATTGCAGTTTGTATCCGACCAGAGGTTTGCAGTTCTATGTCACCTGCTTCGTTTGTTGCCGCTGGCGACCACAGCGTATTGTTTTCGCGATCACACCATTGAACCTTACGCGGATTGTTGTTTGCTCCTAACGCAAAGATAAAGCGTTCCTCTGTTACGATAAGCGCACTATTTCCAGTAGGGGCATTTGCAATCGGCGCTGCGGGCTGCAATGGGCTTGTATTTAACTGCCATTCTAACAATCTACCATCTTGCGTTGAACACGCTACTAGATAGCTACCCCAATTGTCTACAGACCACGTTGTTGCTTCAACTAAATTCCCTGTATCTGGACGCGGAGTATTGTAGGCTCCTGTGTTGTAAAACCCATCGCCATATCCCAAGCGGATTGCGGCATCTTCATTGCCCACTGCTAAGTCAGCAGGCGTAATGTCATATTCAGTGCCACTAGAAATTACGGCAATTAATTCGTTGTAGGAACCTGCTGCAATATACCGTGAAGCACTGTCATCTTCCCAAGTATGCATACCGCGCGGCGCATTTTCGGTAATCCTTGCAATGTTTTCATTTATACGCCAACCGCCGATAGGGCGCAGTGACCCGTCACGCCAGCGAACAAGTGAGCCATCACGCCAACGACCAGAAGCGTCTAGCTCCGTACCTGTGCGGTAGAAGCCTGCGGGGATTTTAAGCGGTATGAGAGCCATGCGCGTTACTCTGGTTTAGTGGGCCAGTTGATGGTGTTTGGAAAGCCTGCTTGCTGTGGGACGTTGAGCAAATCAGTGCGGTACTGTGTCCACTCGTTTTGTTTTTCAGTCGTTAAGTCTGCCCAGCGTAATGGGTTGGTGACGATTGGGTCTATTTCGCGTGTCAGCTTATTATCACGCTGTGCGCGTGCATTCTGTGAAAGAGCCTCTGTTTTTCGCGCAGTATTCTCAACCCATACGTCACCTACACGATCATGGTATGGTGATGGACGCGCATCTACTTCAACTGCACCCTCTGGTAAGTCTGGCATAGGATCATTGCCACTGTCTTGCACAATGTATTCATTAGCTGCGTCTATTATATATCTTAAAGGCATATTAACTTATCCTGTCGTTTAAGCCATTTTATGTTGGTATAAAATGGTAGAACTACTGTTGAGATAAAAGTAATGGCTTGGTGGGACTATAAATATATTGGGGACTCTCTCACCGCTGTCACCATCATTCTGATTAATAGTAACATAGTTGCTAGTGCTTGATCCTATGCGCACCGTGCTACCACCTGGGTTTTGGTTGATTGACCACATCTGAGCCTTAGAACTAGAGTTTTGATACCAAGTCTGGGTGCTTATGCTTGTTGATTGCCATGATTGAGAAACGCCAAACAGATTTGTTGTTGGTACAGATGTCAGATAACCCGCAGAAGCGTGATTTCCCCAGCCATACGCCGTATTCCAGTTGCTTATATCGGATGTTGATGGAATTTGTGACGACTGTGGAATTACATAGCCACTAGCCAAACTGACGGCTAAAGTGCCTGACGTTGTGATTGGTGATCCACTGATTGACAGGCCCGTTGGAACTGACATTGCAACGCTTGTCACCGAACCAGAACCCACAGAGGCATTGATGTATGTTTTAAGATCGCTCATGGCGACTTGCTTCATCGTGCCTGCGTCATTGAATACAACGCGGTCAGCATCAGCAATTACTGTAGATGTTGCTGTTGTATCTCCGTCTAAGATGTTTAGCTCTGCCGCAGTTGACGTAACTGCTACGCCACCAACTTCCCAACCCGACCCAAGATTAGGTGTGACTGTGTTTGTACCGTCAGCATTGCTGTTTATCTCTAAAACAATCTCATCCAAAGCATCATTCAGAATAGAACCCCACTGGTTTTCTGAACCGCCTAGCTGTGGCTTTGTAATGGTTATAGCCATCTAAATCTCCTTTACGCCGCGTCCTGCACGACCGTCCATATGTCTGTTATATCAGAAACTTCTGTCCATGTCTTGTCTACTGGCTCCTGATAATCCCACAGGAACCTGACAGGCAATGTTGGTACGCCCGCAGTAATCTCATCGCCCGCCAAAATGTGCGTCTGGAAGAACGGCAACGTGTCAACAACTGGCGTTGCTGTGATGTCATCCGCGCTAAAGTTAAAGAACTGCGTAAACGCAATGCTATCAACGCTTGGCGCACCCAAGGTGATCTCTGTCGCGTCAAAGTCATAGAAGAACGTCAGCGTTCCGCTATCAACAACTGGCGTACCAGCCGTGATTTCCGTTGGCGTGAGTAGCTGCTGGAATAGCGTGTCTGTCGTTTCAACAACTGGCGTTGATACAAGATCATCTATGACAAAGGCATATTCAGTGCCAACAGCAACGCTATCAACCGTTGGACTGCCAAAAGTAATGTCGGCAATCGCAAAGGTTTCTTCCTCAAACATTGTAACCGCAGAAATCGTCGGAACGCCTGCGATGATGTCATCTGCAAGTAAGCCACCTTCGGCTATTGCGCCAAGTGGTGCGGAAGCGAGTGGGCTAAATCCAAGCATTACGGTTTCCTTACGGTGCTACAGGCCAATCATCATCGGCAATATTAGGCCACGTATCTAAGTCTGACATGTCACGCAACTCTTGGCGATAGGTAGCCCAAGCAGTCTTGACCTCATTGCTGAGAGGGCTGTCGTTCATCTGCGTCCAATCACTGTCAGACAATAGCTTGTTGCGTGTGGTGCGATGACCTTCAGCAACTTTAGCATCCAGCCCAGCCTGATACGCCGCCTCATGTTCTGCCTTGGTTGTCGTAACACCATCCTCATCAGTGGTGTCAGCAAACATGTCACGGGCAACGTAGTTCTCCACCCAGTTGCCGTTAGCATCTTGGACAACACCATCACGCACTGACGTTTGATAGTCACCTACAGTAGCCGCTGGGCTGCGTAGCACTGGGTCTAGGTCTAGTGCGTCTAGGGTTGCCGCTTTCCATACACGAGGTAGGGACATGTTGGCGAACTCATTGCGCCACTGCCCTTGGGTCTT
>Ga0208667_1000655_pt1 | contig 14324 bp, 17 predicted proteins | sample 11BtaG_FD_184085 | JGI IMG/M metagenome (GOLD analysis project Ga0208667, IMG submission 184085) | Marine viral communities from the Subarctic Pacific Ocean - 11B_ETSP_OMZ_AT15265_CsCl metaG (SPAdes) (version 2) | ecosystem: Environmental > Aquatic > Marine > Oceanic | place: Pacific Ocean... | reverse complement strand
CAATTGAAATAACTCTAGATGTTCCAGCTATGGATGCTCACGAGGCCATGACGAATGCTGGAAAGATTGAAGAGTTACAAAGGCTCATCATGGGCGGCAAATGGTCTGCGAGCCCGGGTGCTCCACCATTTAGATCGACTACTTTTGCAAACGTATCTCAAAAAGCAGGTATTACTACGCCACTATTTTATGTTTATTACAGAAACCTGATCAATTCAGGTCCAAAATATTTGCCTGAAAGAATAGTCGATTTTAAAGATTTGATGCGAGTTGGATTTACTTGCTACATAGAAACAGTAAGCTACGCTCCATCTCATGATGTAGGTCACTTTCAAAAAGATGGCAAGTTATATCCAAAAGCACTAACTCTTTCATTGATTTTAAATTATGAAGACCAGTCACTATTCGATGAGTTTCATCCACTAAAAAATAAAAAAGCCATCCAACCGTTGCAAATGAATGGATATTATTCCACATACGACACATCGTTGTTTCCATTTTGCGTCAACACAGAGTATTCACAGGATGATTTAAAAGTAAGTCTCAATGGAGAAGTGAAGGAAGGTGAAGAAAAATTATACAACATAAAGATGAATGACATACAATCTCCAACCACAGATGTTGGTAAGAGAGTGGCACCCGGAAATATGAGCACGTACATATATATCTCGACACCCATAGGTACCGATTGGTATTTCAGAGGAGAGCGTGTGGACACTGGCGATCAATATGCCAGAGTTCCAAGATGGGTAATGTTTCGGCCATTTATAGAGGATTTTTCTAGAAAAGTTTCAACAAAATTTGAAAAAACTGACACCGGTAACTCTTCAATATTTAGCAAAGTGGCACAGACAGGCGCTACCTTTGAATCAATAGAGTATACTTTAAAACTCAACATACCCTCGGAGAGCCTTATAGAAGCCAAAAAGAACTGTGGTAAAATTCAACATCTCATGAGAATGTTTTTAAAGAAATATAACGATGGAACTCAAGTGTTATCTAGAGGGCCCCTTTCGAAAAAAATGTCCATGGAAGACTTTACATCAAAATTAATGTTTTATATCCCAAGCATGATTGAGGCACCAGGGTCTGGTGATATGGCCGATCCGAATGATAGGCGGGAGATGTTTAAAAAATCTATCCCATTATTCTTGAAAGACTTGAATGTTGAAATCGACATGGATGCCGGGTTTTTTGTAGATGGGATTAGAATATTTCCAAAAGTAATGAGTATTACAATAAACATGATACACAACAGAAACGACATGATAAGGAACTACACATTCCATGAAGACTATGGCGGGGAAATCTATTATAGAATGCCAGAATTTCAAACGAGATCCATAATCACAAAAGAAGAATATCCATTTTTCCCAATGGACAAAAAAACAATAAAAATAGGTAGGTAATAATGCCAAAATATCCCAATAATGATAGCGCAATTATAAATAACGATTCATACTTTGAAATAAAAGAAGCCCGTGGCATAAAAGTTTTAAAAATAAAAAGAACAAAAACGTTTGAAGGCTTGTTGGGGCATGAATTTGCAATAATGGAAGAACATGTCTGGTCTAGTACAGATAAGTTGTTCAAACTGTCCCAAAAATACTATGGAAATAGCCAGTTTTGGTGGATAATAGGTTTAGTAAACGGAAGACCGACTGATGCGCACTATTCCATTGGAGATATAGTAAATATCCCGTCGAAACCAAATCAAATTATGGAGTTGTTAAGATGACTACTCCAAAAGAGTTCATAGTACCCACAGGTTTCTTAGGTAAATTCGATGAAACAGATGAAGAATTTGTAAATTCTCTTGACAACTTTAAAAGAGTAATGATTGATGGAAATTACGATCTGACCAACACCAGCACAGATTACAAAAAGTCAACCTTTGATGATGCACTTATGATTAAAAAGTACATGAATCAATATGCTGGGAAATCTACAAGTGATGCACCGATAACCACTGGTTTTTTCAAAAAAGTCATATTATCAAAAATTAAATCCGAAGTGTCTGTATATTTGGGAACTTTAGACAGAAGTGACCCATCGCAATCGTTAATAATCACTGCAATTAGTGAGAAATTGACAAACTTCTCATCTGATGAAGAAGCTCAAAAACAACTAATGAAAGACATTGGTAGACTTAATAGCATGGATTTAAAATACATGTTCTTAGGTGGGCCAAAGCCAAGCTCTCTAAATTCGTATTCTGACTTGGGCTCATTATTCGTAGACAAGTTTGTCAAGATTAAAGACGATAGTAACGACCCTGTCTTGGCCAAAGACGTAAACGCTTTGAGCTTAGACAAAGTAAAAGAACTAAACATTGTGGCCGAATCAGAAGCAATCAGTGGAGATGGTGGCTTAGTAGACTATGACGATCTAACAGAAGAGCAACTTCTGAATATTAACCAGTGTGCCCTAATATCTAGCCTAATGAATGGATATTCCAATTTTGGACTGTATCCGATGACATGGGCAGACCCTTCTTATGGTACAAACAGAATGCCTTTTGGAGGACGAATATATCCAGTCGTTGAAAATAATACTATGTTTGATCCAAACACTCTTGTGAATATTTGCACCACCTCACGAAGAACCAAAAAATTTCTTCTTAATCCAAAAGCAAATTCTCAAAATCTTTATCACAAACTGTTTTGGGTGTACAGCGATTCTGAAACGGGAAAACTTAGAGAGACTGAAATATTTTTAAATACGAATGTAGACGACTTCAAACTAGCTGATGCTGTCAAGCTTGAACAAACAACAACAGAGAGAGCAAAAATCGTAAGACAAACAATGTCCAATGGCTATGGGTATTCAATAAAGAATGTAAAAATTGACTACAATGGTACAAACCCTTCAACAGCTGCTAAAGACGTTAAGGTTACTTTAAAGATCGAACTAGACAATCTAAAGTCAATCGACGCGGTCTGTTCCTTCGTAAAGATGGGTGGTGGTCAAGAGATTGAGTTAAAAATATACGACCTAGTTACACTACCAGCAACGCAGAACGTCGAAACAATTAACCAAGGTGGTGGCGTACTGAAGAGAGAATACTCTCCTGAATATTCTAGAATAAGGCTGAAAGTATGGTCGCTAGAAGATACAGGTGGAACCAGTTACCTTGACCCAAGCGACACAGAAGATGCGATGATAATCGATCTTGCTACAATTGACCACAAATTAACAAGATCAGATGATGCCGCAGGCAAAACATCTCTAGAAATCAATTATGCAGGATACTTCGAACAGTCGATGAAAGACCCTTATAACGATGCACTAGCCGGTGAAGAAATAATTATGAACCGCTGGGATAGAAGGAAAGATGCAAACAAACAAATATTGGACAATGGATGTTCAGATGAGCTCGCCAGAGATATGTTTCAAATTATTAACGAAACAGATAGAATTGAAGCAGAAGATAACATCAAAAAAGGATCAATTATAAAGAGAATGTTTGAAAATGGTAGAGTTTATGGATATGAGTTGGATGAAGACTTGATAAAAGAAAACGTCATTGGATCATCTCTAAGTCCAAAACAAATATATGTAACAAGTTTCAAAAAACTAGGGGCGATAAGTGCTAACGTAGCAGACGATACATATGGTCAATGGTTTAAGGATGTGTTCACTAACCTAGAAGAGAATGAAGTCGACATTCGAATATCAGAAACTGGTGAAGTGGAATACACCATTGATTCTGCTAATTTAGATAGGCACTTTTTCTATTTAGGGGACTTGATGTATGAAAGTTTGAGCTGCATATACAAAGATAAAACACCAGACATGAGAGATTTTCGAAAAAACTTAAACCTCAGATTTGTTGTCGGCACCTTTTCAGTACCAGACCCCAAAGACATAACAAAGACCACCACACTAAACCCGTTACGAATACCCGTTGACATGAAATTTTTTCTCGAATGGTTTCATGAAAGTATCATAAGCAAAGGAATGACTTCTTACCCTGTTGGCCTTTTCATAAAAGATCTAGTACAGAGATTGATAAACAAAGTTATATACGAAACATGCTTTTCCGTTTTGGCACCCGATGAAACTCCTCCACAACTAAGGGCGAATTATTTTGTCGACCACAGAAAAGATTGGTTCAAAACGAAAGCACTAAGACCTCCCAATGGTACCTGGTTTGACCCTAGAGATCCGACAGCTCAATTTAAAACATCAGGTGCTGATAATAACAATTTTCCAGATATCTTAATGACAAAGAGAGTAAACTCTCACGTTCAAGACTCTAAAAACTATTGTGTCATATATCAGCAATTTCCATCATACTTTAGACAGTTGAAGTATGAAAGGGCTGGTAAATTGAAAGAAGATCCATATACAATGACAATTTATTACGGAAACAATACAAAGAATACAAATTACATATCGAATGTTTCTTTTAGTAAAACAGATTCACCTCATTTAAGAGAGGCGAGATATTTCAATAGTAATTTTGGAAGCTTGAGTTTGCTAGCAAATGTATACGACTTAAGTTTTGAAATAAAATCTCCAAAAGCAATCACTTGTTTGTATCCGGGTAATGTAATCAATTTTATCTTAACAGATTGGAGCGGAGAAACCGAACATTGGTTCCCACAAGACTTATTAGGAGAATCAGACCCACACAAGGCTGGTACTAGAGCAAACATATTGGGATTTGGCGGATACTATGTTATAAAGAGTGTAAATTATTCTTTGGAAACTAATTTGTGGAATTCTTTTAAGATATCAGTCTCCTGCAAGTTTCTTGGAACTGATGCTATTGGCGATGAATTTAGAAGAAATCCGGATGACACAAAGTTTGCATCTGAATCTCCAAAGTGTTTAGAAATTAGAAATAGTCTGATCGAAAGATTAAATACACTAGAGAAAGAGACAGGTATAGAAGGTCAGAATTACGACATGATATATTCAACGCCAAGCACAGAAGCGAGCGCAGATGCTTCCAGAGTTGCAGAAGTTTCTGATGTGTCGAGTGCACCATCTACCGACACAGCAGCTCCAATGACACCCACTGCAACTCCCGAAGTAATCCCTGTGCCGTCTTACGATACAGATAGGAGCCAATGATGAGTAGAAACTTTAATACAAACAATAAGAGTAAATCCAAAGAAAGAACCATTGGTCGAGCGAGATATGGATCCATGGCTTACGCAGAGAACAGCGGTTTGGGGCCAGCTGTTGTGAATGATCTAAATTTCTTAGAAATGGTGCACTATGGGGTCATTGATAATAAAAATAATTCTGTCATTCCAAACGAAGACTTTATTGTCCAAACACAACATGGACGTGTCTTTGACTTTGTAGCAGATTCATATTCTATAATGAGGCTAAATTTTACGACGGCAGTTCAAAAGGGTCTCGTTTCCGTGGAAGGTTCTGCTTTTTCAAATTTACGAATGGTTGATTCATACAATAATCCTAGGTTAAAATATGGAGAATATTTGGGAAACATTCTCCGTTTCTACAACAATACACACATTCCAAACATAGTTGGTATTACCAGTATAGCATCTTATGAAGACTATGTCAAGAACTTCTTTGACTTTTTATTAAAAAACACTTCAGACAATCCTATAACCCTGACAAGATGGATGACATCAAACAAATCTAGAGTGTTAGACACTGGTCTTTCTTTCTCTTACAAGGATATGGAATATGATGCCGATCAACAGAAGGTAAATCAAATTATAGATCATCCTTCATTTGATTATTTTAAGAATCTTTGTGTTAATATGGGCTTCTCAATATTGCATAATAATCCAAATTTACTTTTATTTGATATTAGTTCTCCTGCTACAAGATCTATTAGGCAATCATATGGATTATATAATTTAACTACTTTATTCAATAATAGATATATAAAAACATATACTATAGATAATAATATCTTATATACTAATATTAATATATATTATAATAAATATGTCCAGAAAAACTCCCAAACCAAAGTTGTCTCGGTGCAATGCGGAAAGACTGTTTCTGAATATATTATACTTAAGCCAGTAGCGAACAATGTTAGACCTTACTCTGATTTAAAAGAGCTTGACTTGTACAGTAAAATAAGAAATGCTGAAGAAGGACGCCCATTCTCAGAGACGAAACTCAAAGATATATATAAAAAATCAAAATACTTTCTAAAAAAACTTGACAAAGCAGAGGCAATAGGTTATATTAATAGTGTGTATCGTAATCAGGTCTGGAATAAAGATAATGGTTATCATGATGCAAAAGCCAAATTTGAAAATAAGACAAAGACGCAATCTCAACAAAAACAAGTTGGGGCTAGTTCTCGTAGAGGTGGTAGTCAGTCTTACTAAAGTGGAGGACAAATGCTATTTCAATTGATGGACAGTAAGGCCGATTGTGCTGGGACTTATCTCAGTGGCCAATTCGTTTGGGACAAAATACCTGAAGGAATTTCACAAACATGGTCATACTCTGACCACCTGTTTGGCAGACAGATTGAATATGCCAATTTAATGGTGTCTGGGAGGTCGATAGACGACGTTTGCCCTGATCACCTAGTAGAACGCTGGCAATCAGTTAAAGCGTTGCTGAAAGCTCATTTCAAGGCTTTCTCAACATCCAAGATTGACCTAGGTGACGTTTGCTTTTACGATGTTGTGCCTCAGAAGCACTTACGACATTACTTTGAAGCGAAGAACGAAATCACCAAATGGGTTTTCGAAAATGTTGAACAGCCTGCAAACTATAACTTCTTAAAACGGGTACAGGCATCCGTGAAGGAACTGAGCAAACACCCAGTAAACCTAAATTCATTCGCTGTATATATTTCTTCAGCAGATGATCTGAAAGCAAAACATCTTTACGAACAGTTTGGAGATACTAGGCCAAATGTAGACTTCAATATCTTTGGAACCATCACTGGAAGATTGACAACGAGAAAAAATTCTTTTCCAATCTTAAACCTGAAGAAGGAATTGAAGAAGCACGTTAGACCAAACAATGATGTGTTCCTTGAGCTAGACTTCAATGCTGCTGAGGTACGAACGATGCTAGCACTACAGAATCACATTCAACCTGAAGGAGACATACATGAATGGAACATCGAAAACGTTTTTGAACAAGAGCTTAGCCGAGAAGAAGCTAAAACAAAACTATTTGCTTGGCTCTACAACCCAGATTCCAAAACTATACAATCAGATTTCTACGACAGAGAAAACTTGTTGGAAGAATATTATGACGGAGAGCAAATCAAAACACCTTTTGGCAGAACAATCACTTGTCCCGTTCGCAAGGCACTCAACTACCTACTACAATCAAGTTCCTCAGACAACACTCTTGACAGATTTTGCAAAATTTCTAGCCTCCTTAGGACAACGAGATCCCATGTTGCTTTCGTTGTTCATGATAGCGTTGTCATCGACCTACACAAAGATGATCGGAGAATGATTCCACATCTAGTTAAGGTTTTTGGAGATACAAGACTTGGTGAGTTCAAAGTTAATTGCTCACTAGGTAAGAATTTAGGCAGCATGTCGGAGTTCTCATGGTAGGTTCTCTTGCGATATTGACAAATTGTTTAACATCTGGGTATGAAAATGGTCAAGTAGGATTGGTTACTAAGACGGAGAGGGTTGGCGAACTATTTATTCTATACTGGATCATGATGTCGGATGGTTTGGAAGTCCCCTTTTGGGATAGTGAATTCGAGGTTATCGATGAAAAAAGGGGACTTAATAATAATAACGCAACCATTTCCTGATTGGGAGTGGGTAGATTATAATACTGGTGATGTAGGTATCGTAATGAAAGTAAGGCTCTACAAGACTTTTACGAACGTCGTAGATGTATTCTTTTTTCACAACGAAGAATATCACCCAGTACCGATAGACTTTTTAAAAAAACTTGGGAGTTAGATATGATCTTAGTAGGACTAGGTGAAGCAGGAAATAATATAGTTAAAATGTTCAAACCACATTCAAAAAACTATAAAATTATTTTTCTTGACGAAAACAACGGTATTGAAAAAAGAAATACTGTTGAAGAATATGATGAGCAAAAAATAGTGCTTAAACAGAGAGGTTTGAAATCACACTCTGAAGCAGCTTTGTTTGTCTGTGGGTCTGGAAAGATAGCTGGATCTTCACTGAGGGTTCTAGAGGCACTAGAGAGCTGGGAAACAACTATATTTTATATCGTTCCCGATCTTGAATTCGCATCGCGAGAGGAAAAAAGAAGGCATCGCGCCCATTTTGGTATCTTACAAGAGTATGCACGATCAGGTAAAGTAAAGGAGATGGTCATTTTGTCCAATGAGAAAATTATTTCTATTGTAGGATGTGGAACAGCATTGAATTATTACGAAAAAGTAAATTTTTTCATTTACAGTACGATACAGAGTATAATGTATTGTAGACATGTTAAACCAGAATTCGGCAACATAAAAGAAAGAAGAGAAATATCACGTATATCTACAATAGGCCTTGGCACACTAGACAAGGAAGAGCAGACACTATTTCCTCTAGCAAACGTAACAGAATCAATGTTTTTAATGAATATTGAAGAAGAAGATTTGAATAGTGACGTTGACATCATACCAAATTGTCAACAAATTGTCAGAAAAGCAAAACTAGAAAACCGTGATGCATCTTTTGCAATTTGGAAATCGTCGGAAGCTAATCACTTTTATTCGCTACATTACACACATTTTATTCAGGAGCCCAAATGATAAGAAGTTTTAAAAATTCAACAGCAATGAAATCAATGAAGCACGTTAGGGAAGTATTCGGTATCAAGGTTGTAATTATCAATGATACTATCGTCGCAATCGATAAAGATTACCTGAAAAATCTGGAGAGAGAAAATGAACGAAGCAAAAATAAAAAGTGAATTAAGAAAACTTCTACAAGCAGAGGAGACGCTTTTGGTCAATTTTGCACTGGATAGTCACTGCACCAAAGAGGAGTTGTGCTATATTTCTGCAAAAATATTTGAGATGAGCACTCTCATTTTAAAATTAAGGCAAGCATTAAAGGATATGAGAAGATGAAAAATGACATGCTTTGGTCTAGCAAGAAAAAATGCTTTGGCGTAATAAAGAGAGTACGAGATAATATGGCGACTGTTGTTTTCTACACTGGAGATCGTGAAATAGTTGATATTTCCGATTATTCATATGATGATCAAGAAAAAGTTTGGAAAAAAACTTGACAACCATTTCTAAACGTGTTACATTATATATATGAGAACAACATTGGAGGACAAATGGTTGATCAAATTTATTACAATATGTGGGGTAGTCAAAGCGAAGAGCACAAAGACTACTTCCAAACAATAGGGACAATTGCTAACTGGATTGGTTATGCACTAATAGGTCCGAGACACAAACCTTACACAACAGAGATTACGTCACTATCAAACACAGCAGTGCTACAGACAAAAGAAAAGTTTGGCTCACCTAGGGTCTATGTCTCATTTAGTAAAGAAACGCACCTACAAGATGCAAGACACTACAGACATGTCTATAAGACAGCTATCAAACTATTCCCTCAGTACGAGAAAGCAATAAGAGATGGTATGGACTACTCAACTTATCTATTTGACACCCAAGACCAGCTAACCGAATACATTACCACTCAAATAGAGTGGGCAGAGAGAGTGAGAGAGGGCAATCATGAAAATGACGATTGGTTCGAGAAGAAGATGGAATCAATTAGGGAACATGAAACTTTTATAAAAAAAGTTTGTCTTTTTACTTGACAAACAATCTTAAACATGTTATATTATAAGTATAACAAACGAGGAAATCAAAATGGAATTATTAATTGGAACTGTTTTATTTGTTGTTGGCTTTACCTGGCTTTGGTATTACATCGACGATAGAATTTAAAAAAACTTTAAAAAAATACTTGACAAGGTATCAAAACTATGTTATAATATAATAGTCAAACAATATTCTAGGAGGAATTATGACAAACACAAACAACACAAACACTATGACCGTATACACCGGGACTTTCGTAACACAACGCGGTGAACAACGAACAATGAACTTTGTTCGCATTTCAGAAGCACCAGATGGGGTATTCCCCATGACCTTGCGTTCACGCAATTTACAGCCCGGCTATGAAACCGTGTGGGACATTGATCGTCAACAATATCGCACATTTAACTCCAATACTCAAATTGGATCTATCTCGAGTTCATCTCGTGATGTAAGCATTAGATTGTTTTAGTACTCCTCTTGACTAAGGTTTGCCGCTACCTACCAAAAGGCGGCCTGTTTTTATCGAACCTCCAAGGCTGATAAAAGGTTTTGTGGTCTCCTTTCAAAAGACCACTTTTTAGCACTTGTAGCTCAGCTGGATAGAGCATCCGCCTTCTAAGCGGACGGTCATAGGTTCAAATCCTATCAAGTGTACCACTTTCTTACGACTAGTAATCTTTCATAAGAGAACCTTGGAAGATGAATTCGTGAGATTTGAATTAGGAGGCTGTGTGCTTATTTTTATAATAACTTTGTTGGTTTCGTATGAGGATCCTCAAATCATCGAGAGCGAAATCAAACCGCCTCCTCTTTCTTCACCTTATTAGCTCGACTGTACGGTTGCAGATAACTAACGTGGGCAGGCGCTCTATAACGTTAGAATTGTGGGGTTCAAATCCCTACTCGAGCATAAAGTTTCAAAAACCGAAAATAGCCAAAATTTTTTTTGGACACTTTTTCAAGATTTTGAAAAAACTTTAACTTTTTACTTGACAAACCTTTTTAAATATGTTATAATATAGTATAACAAAAACGAATTACAAATGGGGGCATGGTTGAAACCCTGCCTACCTTAGTGATAAAACACAATAAAATAAACAAACCATATAGGAGTATATTATGGCTATAGATCTAAATGCAATGCGAGCGAAGCTCGATCAATCAAAAAACGGTGGAAAATCTACCGGACGCAAGAGTACAATGTGGAAACCAAGTGCTGGTGACCAAAACATTCGTATTCTACCAACAGCGGATGGCGATCCGTTCCGTGAGTTCCACTTTCACTACAATGTAGGAAAGAATCCTGGAATTTACTGCAACAAGCGAAACGATGGTGGTGAATGTGCTATCTGTGATTTCGCATCTAAACTTTGGCGTGAAGGAACTCAATCTGATGATCAGAACCTTAAAAACGAAGCCAAAAAACTATTCGCTCGAAAGCGATACTACTCGCCTGTTCTTGTTAGAGGCCATGAAGCCGATGGTGTAAAAATCTGGGCTTATGGTAAAACAGCTTATGAAACTCTTTTAGGATACGTGTTGGACCCTGATTATGGTGACATCACAGATTCTGAAACAGGAACTGACATTAAATTGACTTATACTTTGGCTTCTGGTCCGGGTGCATTCCCTAAGACCACTCTTCAGCCTCGTCGACGACCATCTGTGTTGTGTGATGACAATGTTGCCGATTGCCAACAGTTAATTGATTCAGTCCCAGACATTGACAAGTTGTTTGATGTAAAGACTGCGGATGAGGTTCAAACTCTGCTGGATGGTTACCTGTCCTCCGACTCTTCAGCAGAGTCCTCTTCCAATGAGACTCAACAATACAAAAAGAAAACAGGTGAGAGCGTAGACAAAGCATTCGCAGCGTTTATGTCTGAAGAATAAAATTTACTCCTGTGTTGTTTAGGGTTCTGCCGCTCTCCCTGTAAAGGAGCGGCTTTTTTATTTACTTTTTAGTTTTTATGATCAACGGTCAATGCGACTGAACGTCACCGAGAGCGGGAGCGGACCTCCCATTATAACATAAACAAATGGAGCCTATCGTGGCATACAGTATAACAACTTACTCCCTAAAGGAGTTTATCGAGACAATTAATGACACCATTATAACAGATCCTCACTACGAGAGACCAAATGGCTGTTGGAAAAATGACAACAAAAATGGATTTATTTCAGCTCAGTCACGTGGAATGGCATCTTCCCCAGTAGTAATTTCAGATATTCGAAGCATGAAAAACTATGCTAAATCAAGAAACCTTCGTGATTACGAGTACTATCTTGGACTTGAATTAGATGGTTTTACCGGAATAAGCATCGATGGAAAACACAGACGAGTTTGTCTTAAGAGGTTCGTCAATAACGAATTTCAATTCACAGGAATTCTTTACGACCTAGAAGGAATACCTCAGTATTTTAAATCGAAGTACTTCAAAGATATTCCTAAAGATTTTCAAACTGCATTTTTACAGACGCCAATTGTTTTAACGACTTATAGAAGTTGTTTGCGATCTGACTGTGCAGAAATAGCTCGAAGCATTAATTCTGGAACTCCATTTACAGCACATCAGCTAAGAAACACTTATCCTTGTGAAATCTCCGCAATCACCATTGATCTTCACGAGAAATTTAAGCATGTGATTGACCAAATGTACACAGACACTCAAATTTCGAAAATGCAACCAGAGGAAACAATGGCTAAAATCCACATGCACATTGTGGACCCTCAAAGAAAACTTTCTGGAAAACAAATGGATAATTATTATAAAAATGGCTCAGAAAAAGGTAGTGGACACTATGATAGCCAAGCCACATGTATGCTAGAATCTATTTTAGAAGAGATTAAGGCAATCTACTCTTACAACAAAGAGTCTTTAAGGAAATGTGGCGACCAATTTATCTATATGTTGATAATGCAGACTCTACAGACTGGCAATCAGATAGCTGATTATGAAAACTTCATCGAAAAAGCAATGAGACTAGATAAAAAATTATCCGTTGTCTCGATTGGAGAATATCATCGTCAATATCAAAATGATCCTCTAACTGTTGAATCAAATTATTATCACGAACAAGCTAGATTGAACTGGGGTCCGAAAAGAGGAAAGAGATTTGAATCACTTTTCAAACACTTGATCTTTGAGAACAAAGAGTTGTTCGTAGAACAACAACCCGCTGCTGCGAAGTAGTAAAAAATTGGCACGGGGAAACTCGTGCCATTAAACAAACAAAGGAGACAAAATGTTATGGAAAAAATACATCGACAGTAACATAAAGACTGTCGAGTTAAGAAGCAACCCTGTCATTATCAGGGTTAATAAGTTTGATGAAAAGTCAGCACTAGAGTTTGCTGGCAAAATAGCTCAAGCCCACAATACAGGTCAGAAAGTAATTCCTGTGGTTATTGACTCTTATGGTGGACAGGTGTATTCTTTAATGAGCATGATTGCTTCAATAAGAAACTCGGAACTACCAATCGCAACGATTGTAGAGGGAAAAGCCATGAGTTGTGGCGTTGTCTTATTTTCTTGCGGAGATGAGGGTTATCGCTACATTACTGAAGATGCAACATTGATGGTGCATGATGTTAGTTCAGTCGCATGGGGTAAAAACTCCGAGATCCAAGCTAGCGCTGAGGAAGTGAAACGTTTGAATGATAAGATTTATAAAATCTTGTCTAAAAATTCAAACAAATCAGAGAAGTGGTTCAACAAGAAGTTGAATGACAAGGGCCGGTCCGACTGGTTCATAGATGCCAAAGAGGCAATTGAGATAGGTCTTGCTGACAAAGTTGGCATGCCACAATTAGAAATGAAAATAAAATTAGAAATTGATTTAAAACAGGAGGTAACATGAGGTTACTATTATTAATGCTCTTCGCATGCGGTGACGAAGAGGTTGCAACAGATGCAACTACAGCAACTCAGGTTGTTGAAACACAAACTTTGGAGACAACAGATGAAAAAAATACAGACGCTTCAGTCGAAGTTACTAAAGATGCTACTGTTAGCACATCTGGAGAATCTAAAACAGAAGTCACAACGACTTCAACCCAAACTACTAATACAAACGAAGGAGTAACAAATGATTAGTTTATTAATGACAATGTTCTTAGCCTGCGGCGACAAAGAAGAAGAACAGGATACGGCACTCGATGCTGAAGAGACAACCGAAGAAACTGCTGAAGAAGCAGAAGACACCGCTCTCGAAGGTTCCGAAGAGGAAACTGAAGAAGAGACTGAGGAGTCGGAAGAAGGCTCTGAAGAAGGTGAAGAGTAATGACCAAAGCAGGTAAGATTGACATTAACGCTATGAAGAAGTTCGTCAACAAAAAAGTTGGCTTGGACATTGCTCATGATCTTAATGAAGACAATCCTACCGAGGTCAAAGAATGGATTCCAACTGGTTCACGCTGGTTGGATTCTATCACTTGCCGAGGTAAGATGGCTGGAATCCCCGTTGGGAAGACTACTGAACTCGCCGGCTTGTCTTCGGCTGGTAAGTCCTACATGGCTTGCCAAATAGCTTCTCAAGCACAAAAGAAAGGGCACTGTGTCGTTTACTTTGATGCTGA
>Ga0208667_1000654_pt1 | contig 14328 bp, 21 predicted proteins | sample 11BtaG_FD_184085 | JGI IMG/M metagenome (GOLD analysis project Ga0208667, IMG submission 184085) | Marine viral communities from the Subarctic Pacific Ocean - 11B_ETSP_OMZ_AT15265_CsCl metaG (SPAdes) (version 2) | ecosystem: Environmental > Aquatic > Marine > Oceanic | place: Pacific Ocean... | reverse complement strand
TTTCATCATGTTCTCCATAACTTTTGCTCCCTGATCTATATCTCCACCACCTGCGTTTCTAACAGCATCTGCAGTAAATACAAACTCATTTACACTTAATCTTGCAGGCACATCGTCTGCTTTTTCTTCTCTTCCTATAGGTACAAACCCACCTTCAGCTCTGTAATCTTTTTCCATACCACCAAGGTCCATGATTCCACCTTCGGCTCTACCTATTCTACCACCATTTGCAAATGATTTTTGAACTATCATTAAAGCATCTTGTACTAATTGTGGATCATCTGGTGATTGATATTTATCTTGATTTTGTTGATATAAAGATTCCATTACAGTTGTAACATAATCAGTTCCTGAATTTGATCTCATAAAAGTTTGAATTCCCCCCATTTGCGGAGCACCCATGTCAGCACCACCACCCATGTTAAACCCTATTCTCCCACCGTTAGCTGCGTTTTGATATACTTTAATCATTTCTGCCGGTGAATATTTTCTAGCAGATTCTGCAGGTAAAAAATTTAAATTAGCTGCTAGTCCTTCTTTTTGACCTAATATGTTAGCAGATTTTTTAAGGTTAGCTAATTGTAATGCTGTTTCATCTGGAGCCGTGGAAACTGTATTTCCATCTTCATCTTTTTTAGTAAACAATCCTGCTACTGCACCACCGATTGCCGGTATAATATATTGATTTAAACCATCTTCACGTGTTTCATTACCTTGTTTATCTTCACCTTTTTTACCTTTAAACAAAGTATCAAGAGGATTTTCATAATTTTCAGGTTCAGAATCAACTCTTTCTTGTGATTCTCTTTCTAAGTCTTCAAATGTTTTTCCAGTAAAAGCTACTTCAATTGGGTCTTTAATATATTTTTGAAAAAACGATCCAACACCATATTGTTTTCTACCATCTATACCCATGATACCACCATACGCTGCCATTTGTCTGTCAGGTAATACTGGTCCTGTAGGTTTAGGTGCAAAAGGATTTACTGGTTTTGTTGGATCATTTGGTAATGGATTGCCACCAGCCATTTGACCTTCGGCCATAGCTTGTTCCATAAATTGTTGTAGAGTCATGGGCTCAAGACCTTGATCTATCATGTCATCAACGTATTTTAAATACTCTTCTTCTAATTGAGCCATCATCATTTGTTCCATTTCTTGTGGAGACTTAGGACCTTCGTTACCACTATACTTTATAGATGGTGCGTTAGTCTCTAGTTCTTCTGAAATTTGTATATCTTCTATTCCCATGGTTTTGCCACTTTACTTTGTTTTTGCGAACAAATCAAGAGGTGGCATGATAACTGTTACGTCTCTTTGCACGTCCTCTTCAGGTATATTAGCAGCTTTTAAAGCTTCTTCAGTCTCATATATTTCACCTGTTTTTTTGTTCTTAATTGTTGTTATTATTTTTTGTGGTGTTAATGTTGGTATATCTGTCATTATGTTGTTACCTCTTTCTTAATATTTAAATAGCTAATAGCTACATCAAACGAGTCTGATGTGCTTGATTGTACTGTAAATGTTTTACCACCTTCTACTATTAGCGGCTGTGTTAATAATTCTTTAGTTTGATTAGCTGTTAATGCTATAGATTTAATAGCTGTAATACTATTGTTAGTAATAGTAACAACCGGTGTACCAGCAGATGTGACTAATATTGATTTAATAACTATAGTTTCATTGACTGCAGGAATACTAGCACCTAAAGGTGTAAGAGCAGCACCACTTGTACTGTTATCTATACCTGTAAATTTATATTGGTTTACTACTGCCATTAATCTAAAAAGAAACTTCTAGCTTCTATCTCCTGTTTTAATTCTTCCTGAAATGTAGTGTTTAATTTTTCTAACACAGCGTCTAAATCTCTAACTAAAGACTGTGCTACATCTTCTTCATACTCTGAACTTGCTCTAGTTAATGTTTGTACTATCTTAGCCATTATAAACTTGCAATGCCTCCTCTTGCACCATGAAATCTACCACCAAAATTACTTCCTCTAGAAGAAGAATAAGAAGATGATCTAGAAGGAGATGATTTACTTGGTGAGCTACCTACATTGTCTTGACCTCTTCCTCTATCAGGAATATCTGTTCTAGTTATATTTTCTATACTTTCAGGTTCAGTGTCTTTATAAGATGGTGTTTCGCCCTGGTAATCAGGACCAGAATAAATTGTACCATCAATATCTACAGCACCCGCACCACTATCTAATAATGCTTCTTCATAGTTTCCGTAATTTTTACCACCAACAATTCTATCTGTAATTTTATCTAGTCTCTTATCTGCTATTCGTTTTTCTCTAGCAGCTTCGTAAGCAGCTTGAGTTTTATAACCTGTAAATTTTTCTCTATTTTTATTTAAAAAATAAATTGCACCAGCACCCAATGCTAGAGGTGCAGCTGCACCGCCACTAATTAAAGATTTAACACCTGTATTAAGTGCACTTCTTTTTAACATGTTTATAGGATTTAAAGATATGTTACCGTCTGTAAAAGGCATACCATATGTATATTTAGGGTTTTGTGGTTGTTGATCTATTCCTAAAAGTTTTGCAGCATAATCTAAACCTATGTTAGTAAGTTTACCTTTTCCGTATCTTAAAGCTATAGACATTAATAAAGATTCCATTATCGTCTTCCTCCAGCATGTATGTCTAACCTAAAAGTTCCTAGTTTCCAACTAGTATCTACTGCAGTATTAGATATTGTAAGAGCTATAGCTCTTGCTCTAGCTCGTGTATCTACTTTTGTTGTACCACTTGTTATTGTAAAAGGTCCAAGTGATGAACTTGCGGCTGTGTCGTTAGGATAATTTCTTAAATCTAATTGTATAATAGAGCTTCCCTGTTGAGATATAAAATCAGGTATAATTCTACTAACTCTCATAATGTTTTCACCATCACCTCTAAGGTCACCTAAATTAGTTGCTGCACCTCTAACAACTTTTTGTGTAATGTCATAATCTCCAGAAGTAATATTAGCAGGAATTGCTGTAGTCACACCTAGTCTCACTTGATTAACTCCTGTTTCATGTTCATAGTAATAAGAAACACCTTCCGTGTTTCCTGTTACATCAAAAGATGTATCTGTGTCTGCATCATATTGAGTTGCATGAGGTAAACCAAATACAGATGAATCCTGCCATGTTGATCTAATAAATAAAGAACTTGCGTTTACAAACCATATAGGTCGTTTAGCAGTAGAATCTAGATAACTATAGGTAACTGATTGTGTATTTACATTAGAACCTGATTCAGGATAAAACCATGTGATCTCACCAAACAAGTTATTGATACCTGCATAAACCATTTGATTAGATGTTGTGTTTAAATTGTCATAAACATAATCTTCAACTAAACAATCCATAGATTCTAGTTTACCAGTGTACCTAAAGAAACCATTTTCAGACATCCAATACGCAGCACCATCAACTTCAACGGCTGCATTCATACCTATCAATCCACAGTTAGTACCAACTTGTTCAAAAGCAAATGTAAAAGGAGTACCAACAAAACGCATAGTAAATAAAGCTGTATCACTCCAAACATAAATTGCATTTCTACCAAGTTCAGCTCCCATGATCCGTGATCCGTCGGCCAATCTTTGTGTACCAGCACTATTTTCAGCTGTGGGTGCATAATCATTTATATTTTCTTGAGACGAAAATCTTATAAACATATCGTCTTGTGTAGTTTTATCACCAATAGTTGTTTCAGTTCCAAAAAATACTAAGTGACGGTCAGGAGTAGATACTAACATATCCCTAGATGCAGTTGGCGCACCGGATATAATAGTTGCACGTGTGGCTGTTGCGTTAGCTAAATCTGCATTCCATTCAAAACATTCACCGTTAAATATTAAAGCAATAAGTGTACTTCCTAAATTATCTAAAGCCCACATACCAGGTTCTGCAACTTTATCCGTGGTCGATGCTGCTTGGCCCCAGGCTGAATAAGCACTAAAATTAGTGACTGTTGCGCCAGTGCTGTGAGCAGCTCGAGTTGATCCCCTAACAGCTCTAGTAATTCCAGTAAAACTTGTAGTCGTAATTCCTGTGTATGATATTTCTTCCGTCCCAACTTGTATAAAATTAGTTCCTGTGCTTGGAAATCCAGTTGTGCTTGCTACATTAATTGTGGTTCCTGATCCACCAGTACCATTTGCATCATCATTTAAACCACCATTTAAAGTTGTTGTTTGTGGATTAGAAACTGTACCACCCCATTGAGATATACCATAACCAAAAACTCCAACCTGTTCAGCCGGACCAACGTGGTAATATTGAAAATAAGTCATGCCTCCAGAAGTGGTTGCTCCTGATCCTGTTTCGGTAGCACCAGCATTTATTTCTAAAGTTGTAGTTGTAGGCACTGCAGTAACCATAAATTTTTTATCAGCAAACGTGGAGGCTGAAAAATTAGAATTTGTAATAGCACTAAAGGTAGATGCTGCTCCAAATAAAATAATATCTCCTACAGAAAAGTTGTGTGCAGAAGGAAAAGTTAAGGTAACCGTTGATTGACTATTGGTTGTACTAAAAAAATTAGTAGCTGCAGTTCCTAATGGGTTAACTAAAGGGTGTATATCATAGTATACTCCTCCAGAATATACATATAAAATTCTATTTGTGCCAATAGCAGCGTACTTAATACCTTCTTTATTAACCATGTGATGCAAGCCTCTAGCTGCACCGGTTAATTTACTATCTCCTAATTGAGACCAACCACCTATTTTTTCAGGTGTACCATATCTAAAACGTACATTTTCTCCACCTGTCCACTGAGACTCGGCACCTGTAGATGTAACTTGTTTGTTGAATCCTGGTAAAAACCCTAATTTTTGTAGCATAATCTTCTATATTACACATTTTTTTATTGATTTAAATACAAATTTCCCATGGTTTTTGTTCATGACAATTAAAAGCCATAGTAATTCTAGTGTTTTGTAAGTTAGAAGGTACTACTTGATGTAACAAAATTGGATCAAACAAAACAACCTTACCATACTCTTCTTTTATAGTAGTGTCAAAGTCTTTAAAATATGTACCAGGACCTCCTTCAGTTAAATATAAAATACCACAAAAACCATCGCAATCTCTATGGTGGTGTAATAAAGCATGATCATCATTATTATAAACATTGCCCCAACAATCGTTAACATAAGATACTCGATCATATATATTATCAATGAAAGGTTTTATTTCTTTTATAAACTCAAAAATTTCTGGTTCTTTTCTTAGACTTTTAAAACCTGTAAACTTTGCTTTTACATTTGTTTTATAATCTAAAGAAGAATCTTTTGTTTTTTCTATAATTTTATTTTTAATACGTTCTAATAAATTTTTATTCTGTACAAAACAAGTGCTGAGAAAAGACTCTCTTTTAATTATTTTAGTAATAGTGTGTTGCATTATTTCATTGTTGTATCAATAAATTTATATTTACCGTTTTTTATATTATCAACTAATGTTTTAATTTTATCATTGTAATTAAAATCTGTTATTACCATGTCTGCTTCTATGTCTTTAGGTGGTTGAAAAATTTTGTCAGTGTCCTTGTAGTTACTTTCTTTTATAGTATTCATCCAAATAAAATAATTAAATCTTTTTCTTAATGTTTCATAAGGACATATAAAATCTACTATTGCTCCTTGTTTTTTCATTTCACAAAATTTAAACATTCTATCGGATTGTCTTATTCTACCACTAAGAGAAAAATCGTAATCATTAAACATATCTCTAATTTTATCTGCGTTAAAATAAGCATAATTAATATTTTTATCTTTTAATGCTTGCCACAGTTTCTCTGCAAACGTTGTTTTACCGGATCCCGATAAACCAAAAATTAATATTCTTGTTCTATATTCTCGAATCATTTTGATAAATTAAAATTTATAATACACCTTTTTAAAAATTCTACTGGATGTCCTGACGCGTGTTTTATAGCTCCATCAAATAATAATAAACTTCCTTTCTTTGGCATAACTTTTTCAATAATATTATTATCATTATCAAATAAAAAAGTAAACCCATCACTATCGTTAACATAGTAAATGGCTGATAAATGTGGTTCATCTCTATCTGTATGAGGACAGTTGTAAGTTTCTGTAGTTGCTTTTATATTTTGTCCCTGAAGGTTTACTTTAGCTCTTAAAATTTTATTTGGTAAATTAAGTTTATTTATTATTTGATCTGGTATGTAAGAGTATTTAGAATATTCACTATAAAAAACGTGACACAATTGATAGTAGTCTAAAATATTAGAAAAATTTTTTTCTTCCTTTTTAAGGTCTAATAAGGATACAGTATTTTCGTGTGCGTAATGCCACGAAAAATTTATGTTAAAGATAGTGTCATGTATTTTATCTACCTCTGTTGGTGTTAAAAAATTATTGTATAAATAATTCATTTAAATCATTCGTTCTTCCTAAAACACCTTTTACAAAAACATTAAAAGCAAGACTAATTCTTACATTGTCGTCAGACTTTCTAGGAACTGAGTGCGCTAGAGTAGATGGAAACATAAAAAGATCTCCTTGATCTACATCAAACCCCCACGATCCTGAATTGTATAAATTAAATTCTTTAGCTTTTAATTCAATCTGATCTCTATTTTCTTTATGAAACATTATTTTGTCATATTTTTTATCTGCAACAAGATATAAAACACCAGACACAATAGAATTTGAGTGCGAGTGATAATGATGGTTTTGATTTAAGGTCGTAAAGTTTACCCATGATTGTGTAATATAAGGGGTTACTTTATTTGAAGCACATAAAACTTTGTTAAAATAATTATTAACATGAATCATTAATTTTTTTTTAAGATGTATTAATTGTTCTTTGTCTAACAAATAATTTTCTTGTGATGTAAAATTACCTTCATTTGCATTAGATTTTTGTTTTTGATTTTTTACATAATCTATTACATGCTCAGTAACATCTTGTTTTATGTTTGAACGGTAAACAGGAAACGGAAATATTGAATGTATTTTATACATCTTTTATTGAAAAATTATATACCCACATTTTTCTTTCACCTTTCATTAATGGTTTACTTCCATGATATACTTTAGAAACACAGTAACATAACATAGTACCTTTTGTAAATGGTATAATGTTTTCTTCTGTTGGTGTTTTTTGAATGTATGCTTCACCACCATCTACTGTCGATAAAAATAAATTACAGTGTAATGTATGGTAGTTTTGTTTTTTTGGATCTTTATGTAAATAACAATAATCTTCTGGATAGGCACAACTAGCTGCCATGTAATTAAAATTTTTAATATTTAATTTTTCTTCTATTCTATCTTTTATTGTGTAAGCTATTTGAGGGTATTGCAGAGTATCAACAAATCTAGACGTAACTCTATTCCCTCCCATGTTTGCATTAACAAAATGTTTTTTATTATTCTCAATCCAATAACACAAATCGTTTATTTCTTTTTCGTTTATAAAATCTTTGTATACTTTAACCATACAACACCCAATCAGTAATAAGATGTACTCTATCAATATTGCTTTTGTTATGTACAGAATGTGCCTTGCCTGCGTTGTTTATCTCCCACATTTCTCCAGGCCTCATATACTTTGCTTCACCCCCTACAATAAAAATACACTCAGGATCAGTTAATATAGCTATATGCAACCTCTTGCATTTTTCTAAGTTATCGCTTTCGTCCTTATGTTTAGCTATACTGTGTTTAGATTTTAAGGATGTTAAAATCGCTCTTAATAAATAACCATCACCATATACATCTTTACAAATACTACCTACTGTTTCTAACAAAGATTTAAACTTTGGGTAATGTAATCGAGCAGTAACACTTTTAATATCCTCTATTTTTTTAGTCATGTTATCTATATCAAATAAAAGAGGTATTGTTTTTGTATACTGGTGTACTTCCCAAGTGTTCTGCCTGTAAGTAAACCTATTCCAATCTTCTTCAGTAAAACTTTTAATTATGTCAACACATGCATTAACATCTACAGTGGATATTTTTTTAAAATTAAAATCAGTCATGTTTTAATTAAAAGTAAAAACTACGGCTCTTCTCAAACCATTTTTAGGGTATTCAAATTGATGAGGGACATTGTCTCCAAAACAAACAATTTTAAAATTTTTAGGTTTAATTGTTTTAATCATAGTTTCTTTGTCGTCTTCATAAACATTTAAATTACCGTGAACTTCATCACCTAAGTACAACATAAAAACAGCATGATTTAAATTAGAGGTGTGGTCTACATGGACTATTGTTTTATCCCACTTAACTTTAGTAGTCATATTTATGGACCCTCTTAATATTTTATTAAAAGGTATGCTATATTTTTTTGTAAATCTTATTAGTATCTGTAAAAAGAAATCTGTATAAGGAGATACATTTCTATCTTTTGTATTGTCTACCTTTGGGTCATCGTATCTAAGGACTAAACTATGACAAAGAACCGGTGCGTCTCTTCTGTATACACCTATTCTTTTAGTGTAGAAAAAAGGTATATTTTCAAATTCATTATTTAAAAATTCTTTTTCTTCATTAGTTAAAAAATTTTCATCTTCAATTAAATAGTTCATTTGTTTGACGGCTCAAGATAATTTGCCCATCCTGTAACTATGTATTTATATTCTTTTGGAGCTGGTTTTCCATAATGACTATGTGTCCATGCTGCAGGCCAAATAGCTATTGTTCCTTGTTCTGGATATATGCTGGTGTCTTGTTGTGGAAAATAAGTTTCTCCCCCTTTATTAATTGTATTACAATATATACTCCAAACAAGCATTCGTCTTTTATCATGATCTTGACCGCCTTGTTCACAATGTTCTAAAGAATAAGTTTGTCTAGGTTTATATTTTTGATAATTACAACCAGCTTGAACTTTCCATTCACAATGATAAATGCTGTCTAAAAATTTATGCTGGTTTTTATATTCTAATATGCAATTAAAAAGATCCTCTTTCCATTCTGATTTATAAACGTCTACAGACATACCGTCATAAAAATTTTTTATCATTTCAGAACTGGCTGGATTTAATTTTGAAATATTTAAAATATCAATAATATTTTCACATTTTTGTTTGCTAACAGCATTCTTTTTTATAAAGATAAAACTTTTCACTATTTACCTTTAAACCAAGAGGGTAATCCTAAATGTGGTCTATGATCATATTTTATTGATCTAGTATTTACATCGTTGTAATGTAAAAATGTTTGTATGCATGCTTCACCTTCAAACTTTTCTCTCCAATGTTTTAGCATAGATCCTTTGTAAATTAACATATCACCAACACCTAATTTAACTTCTACAGTTTTGCCCTCAACTTCTAAGTATATCGGCCAAATCTTATCGCAACCTATATTTAAAGTAGCAGAAATTTCACAAGCATCTCTATCTACATGTTCTTTTAAAACAGATTCTTTTTTATAAACTCTAAGGTAAGAGTATTGTTCATTTAATTTTAACCCTGTGTTTTGTTCTATTAAAGGTTTTAGTTTTACTAAAATCATATCAGTGGGTATGTCTCCATATATTGAATAAGATCCAATTGCTTGTGGATCATTAACAAATCCTTCATCTACACTATATCTATTAATATAATTATACTTTCTTTTAGTGTTGTACACTTCAGATTTATTAGCATAATACTCTGTTAAAAAACCTAACAGTTCTTCTGACAAAGTATTTCTTATAATACAATAATGTCTTTCTTTAAAAATAATCCCATCCTTCATATCTTTTTATAATATCCTTCGGTAAATATTTTTCAACATCGTAAACATCTTTTTTTATTTCTGATTTAATTTTATGTAAATCAGCTTGAAAAACAGTGTCATCATATTTAACACCATTATATGTAAATGGTTGAATATTTTTAAATTGATGTTTAAATTCTGGTATTTCAAAATAACTATAAATCTCTTTCATCTTCTCTTCTGTATTATTTACCAAATCATCGTATTTTATCAACAGATAATTTTGATTAGTTTTAATTATATTGCTTGTTGATTGCCAATCCCAATATATCTTACCGATATCTGGGTGCATTAAATTGTACACTAAATCAACTGGATCATATGATTTTTGTACTTTTACATAAGATGCTAAAACTTCTACTAAGGGTCTTACTAATAAAAGAAATTTTGGTTGATGATTTAATTTTTCTAACATACCTAAATTATAAGGAGTTCCCCACCCACCTCTTTCAAATATAAATTCTGAGTCTATGTGTTCATAATAATTTTTAAAAAGATTTTTTAAAACATTGTTTAAACCAGATACTTCAGGAACATTTTTCACCCAATCTGATTTATATAGTTCAAACAAATTATACATTATTTCAACAACACAACTGTTTGGAGTTACTGTTATATTTTTATTTTGATTTAAAATAGAAGATAAAAATGTATTTCCTGATCGAGAGTAACCAGAAAGAAAATGTATTTTTTTCATTTAAAAGGATCTCCAACACACCAAATAACTAAAGAATATCTTGTACCTTTTGTTACAGGATTAACTCTATGAAAAGTATGGCTAGGAAAAACAACCATGGATCCTTTAGAAGACAGTTCTTTTAACGGATGTCTTATTGTGCCCGCCTCTACATTAGAAAAATCAAACTCAAAATCACCACCTTCATATTCATCGGGGTGAGATAATAAAATAGATAAAGATAATTTTCTTACTTTATTAAATAAAAATAAATCTTCTGGATCATCAAAAGGTTTGTTTTTTGAATCCATATGCCATTTATAATACTGACCTTTTGCATATTTTGTAAATTGAGCTTGCTCCATTCTATCCCAATCATAATTCCATCTAGCATCTTTATTAGCTTGTTCAACAACAGGTTTTATTTCTTTATATATCCAATTTTCATCTAACCAATTTAAATCAGAATCTCTATAAGTTAATAACTCAGAAAGACCATCGTCTTGGTGTTCTTCAGGAGTTTTGTTAGCTGTCAAACCTTTTCCAAGATCTTTACTTAAACCTAGTTTTTTTATTTCATCGCAAATATGTTCTGGAATTACTTTATCGTAAATCCAAAATTGATTTTCATGCACCATCTATGTTTCCTATAAATATGTTTAAAGTTAATCTTTCTTTACTATCAAAAGGTAGTAACGACGTATAACCATGACGTCTGTTACCATCATAAGCTATCATAGAGTTAAAAGTGTTTCCAACAATTATTTGTTTTTTATTTTTATTATTATTTTCAAATACTGTAGTTCCACCTTCTATGTCTCCTTCACTTAAATAAATCACTGCAGCTATTCTTGCATCATCATCTACATGAAATCTTGTTTTTCCCTGGTCACCATGTTTTAATTTACTAAAAACAACTTTAGAATCACTGTAACCTAGTTTTTTATTGGGAAAAAAATAATTTAAAATTTTAATAATTATACTATTAAATAAATCATAGTGTGTGCTGTGTAATGATTCTGTTCTAATACCAGGCCAATTTTCATTTTCTGATGCTGTGTGATATTTTAATTCTTTAGATAAATTAATTATATCATCTACATTATCAAAAAAATCATCGACGATTATCGTCTGTAACATTTATATAGTCTTTCTTTTTTAATTTTAAAACTTATTAACTTGGCCAGTTGTCATCTATTACTGCAGAGTATACAGCTTTTAAAGACCATCTTCCACTTGAAACAGAAGGTCCTGCTCCTGCTTCTATAACGTGAACTCCACCATCACCACCTTTTGATCCAGGGTTTGAACCATTATAACATGATCCTCCTCCGCCACCAGATCCGTTAGTTCCTGTTGGGGGTGTAAAATAAGAATTACCGGCACCACCACCTTTTGCAAGGTTAGCACCTCCACCTCCACCACCTGCGATTTTTCCTGTTCCACCAGGCGCAAAAATTGGTGATTGAGGTAATGATTTAGAAGGAAATACTGCTGTTCCTTCTCCTGCAGTGCTTTGTGAACCACCTTGTGCAGATCCACCTCCGCCACCGCCAATTCTATTATCTTGTGTTGATTGTGAATTTCCAACACCACCACCATTACCAGCGTTTATGTTTGATCCAGGGTTTGATACACCTGGTTGATTACCTGATCCTCCAGGGTTGTTAGTTGCAGGGTTATGACTTCCTCTTCCGCCACCCCCGCCAGATCCACCACTTCCCCCGTTAAAAGTTCCTGATGGTCCTGTATAATTTGGTGTTGCTCTTCCACATCTTCCGCCACCTTGTGCTGTGTATGTAGTTCCACCAATAGGAGCACTTGTACTAGAACCGCCATTAGCAGTTCCACCGGGTGCAGCTCCGCCACCGCCACCGCCAACTGTTACTGGAAAACTTGATGAAAGGTTAGCACTATCTATAACTACAAGTCCGCCAGCTCCTCCGCCACCGGCTTGTTTTCCTCCACCACCCCCGCCGCCAACAAGAATTACTTTTCCTGTTTGACCACTGTTTTTAGGGCTAGCACCACCGTAAGTTCCTGGTGATGTAAATGATGTTACTAAATCGTTTACTTGAGGGGTATTATCTGGACCAACAACCCCACCGTCATTTTGTAAATTTTCTTGTCCTACTAAACTAAAACCTGATGTTAAAAAACCTGTTGTCATAATTATTCTTTAATGCTCCATGTTGAAGAATCTGGATTCCATTCTTTAGTTATTGTTACACCATCTACAACTCTTTGTCCAATCCACTTTAATAAATTTTCATTCCAATCAATAAGTAAGTTATCTTCATAAAAACGATCTCTTGGTAAAGAATGTCCTTGATCATCTACTGTTGGATAAACTACTGGTGGTTCCCATTGAAACTTGTCATCTAATGTCCAAGATGCATAAAGTGCATTTTTTATAAATGCATCGTTTGTTGAATCATACGTGTCACCTGGACCAGCATAATTCCATCTAGTAACTGCATCAAAAGCATCTACGTAAGTTTGTTTCCAAGCTACACCTGGATAAACTCCCTCAACTAATGGAATTGTTTCATCGTTAGGAATATTATCTGAACACCATGTTTCACCAGCTACATCGTTAGGTGCTGAAACAATATCTTCGGGAGCTGTAACTACCCTGATAACTTCGTTGTTTGAATTTAGTTCTGCAAAATATAAAGCCATAATATATTACTCTTACAACAAATCTTACAAGTTGTAAATATTACGCGTCGTTTAATATTTCGTAATTTACAGTGCACACTAGATCACCGTTAGCGCTTGCGCCACCTTCTAGGTTATCACCTTCTTCAAGATATAAAGCTGTGTTTTTATCTATTGCAATTAAAGTTGCATCTGCTGGTACAGAAACTGTACTTGCAATTGCTATTGGTGATCCACCAGATTTAGTTATAAAAAGTGAAACGTCTGCTGCTGATGATCCATCAATATTTGCTACTATGATACTATTAATTTTTACAAGTGTATCTGAAGCAGCTGCCAGAATTTCATCTGTAAGAGTAGTAGTCAATGCATGTTGTACCGACTCACCTGTTATTGATGTTACATTTACTAGATTTGGATTTGCCATAATTTATTTTCTCCTATTGATCTTTTATCCGAAAACTAATGCCATTGCAATAGCTTTTCCTACAGTCGATGCTGTATTACCGTTAATTTGAACTTGTCCTGTACCTTTTGGTACTAGGTTAAGACTTACATTAGTTTCTCCAGAAGCTGTAATACTAGGTGCATTACCTGAAGCAGCGTTAGCTAGTGTAATTTCATTAACTGCTGAACCTGTAGCTGTTAAAAGCATTAACTCATTGCCATTAGTATCTAAAATAGATGTACCAATTTTAGGTGCTGTTAAAGTTTTATTAGTTAAAGTTTGAGTGCCTGTTTCTGTTACTGTACCTGCTGGAGATAAAGCAATCTCTTTTATGTCAGGGTTAGTTCCATCGTTAGCTGTTGCAAAAACTAATTTATCACCTTTGTCTGTTGCTGAAAAAGTAACAGTGCCACCTGATCCAGAAGCATATTTAAATTGTACTGTGTGAGCACCTGATGTTGTATTTCTTAAAAAATAAAATGTTTGTGCATCTAAAGGAATAGTTACTATTTGGTTACCAGAAATAGTTCCTGTAAATTCTATCATTCTGTGAGACATTACTGCACCAGTTGATCCATCAGAAACTGTAAGAGCTGTAGTTTGTGCACCACCTGCTATTGACTGAACAGAATAACCACCAGAAATTTGTTCGATTATATTTAAGTTGGTGTTAGTTTTTGTTCCCCATGTACCGGCGTTTTCACCAGTTGCCATTAGTTCTACACCGAGAGCCGTATAAGTTGATGCCATAATTTTGTTCTCCTAATTAGTATCTTTTTTTAATTTGTTTTATA
>Ga0208667_1000650_pt1 | contig 14365 bp, 13 predicted proteins | sample 11BtaG_FD_184085 | JGI IMG/M metagenome (GOLD analysis project Ga0208667, IMG submission 184085) | Marine viral communities from the Subarctic Pacific Ocean - 11B_ETSP_OMZ_AT15265_CsCl metaG (SPAdes) (version 2) | ecosystem: Environmental > Aquatic > Marine > Oceanic | place: Pacific Ocean... | reverse complement strand
TGAGAGCAATAGAAATATTAGGATCATTAGCTAACGTAGCACCAGTATTTGATTATGTTAACTTTGATAATCTTGTGAAACACTTGGCAGACATAGTTGGTATGCCACAGAAATTATTAAAATCACAAAACGAAGTTAATGCTCAAAGACAAGAACAAGCAGCACAAGCTGAACAACAACAACAAATGGCACAAATGCAACAAGTTGCACAAGCCGCAGGAGATGTAGCACCACTAGCGAAAGCGTTGCCTCAAGAGGCACAAGCTCTAGCAAATGCTGAAGTGGAATAGTATGGAACCAAATAAACAACTAGAAAAACTTATAGAAGGGTTAAGAAAAAATTACGAATACATATTCAATACAGAGGAAGGCAAAGAAGTCTTGCTCGATCTTGAAAAAAGATGTCATTATCATTCTACCACTAACGTCAAAGGTGATAGCCATGAAAGTGCATACATGGAGGGACAGCGTAGTGTTCTTCTATTTATTAAATCAATGCTACGAAAGGATAAAGGAAAATAATATGTCAAGCGAACAGATAACACAGGAAACTGTGCCTGTAGAAACAACGACTACAGAAACAGTACAACCAACAGCAACACCAACTCCAGTTGCAAAAGCAGATACTCCTGCACCACAAACTTCTTGGAAAGATTCTATTAGCGAAGAGTACAGAGCTGATCCTAATATAGAAAAGTTTACTGAGATAGATGCGTTAGCAAAAAGTTATATCAACGCAACTAAAATGATTGGTCAAGATAAAGTTGCTATACCAAATAATAATTCTACAGACGATCAATGGAATGAAGTTTATGCAAAACTTGGTAGACCAGAATCTGCTGATAAATATTCTTTAGATGTAAAATCTGAAGTAGTAAACTTAGATGAAAATGCAATTAAATCTTTTACAGAAAATGCTCATCAACTTGGTTTAAACAATAAACAAGCTCAAGGTATTTTAGAGTTCTATAAAAATAATATGGAAGGCACAGCTCAACAATCAAAGATTGATACTGAAACTGCACAAGCTCAAGCTGAGCAACAGCTAAGACAAGAGTGGGGTAGAGACTTTGAAGGTAAAGTTAAACAAGCTGGTGCGTTAGCTAAAGCAAATATTAATCCAGAAGTTTTAGATATGCAATTACAAGATGGAACAAGAATAGGTGATCATCCAGAAATCATAAAAGGTTTTGCAAAGATAGCAAACATGATGTCAGAAGATAAAATTCTTGGTACTGAAAGTGAAAACGTAGATACTACTAAAGATATTGAATCTGAAATTGCAGCATTATCTAATGATAAAAATGGTCCATACTGGAATAGAATGCACCCAGATCATGATAAAGTTGTACAACAAGTTTATACTTTAAGAGAGATGTTAAATGCAAAATGATAATCATCTTAATGATAAAGAAATTCGCTTAGAAATACTGCGGTTGATAAAGGAGACAGGTTCTGAACAACAGAAAAATAATCCCTTGCCAATCGCAGATATTTATTATAAGTGGATTAATAGTAAGACAATTCGCAAGAACCTTACAGACAAGAAGGAAAGACTCTAGTCTAACAGACTTTAAATGCAAGAGATGCCTACCTATTGGTGGAGAACCTTTCTGATTATTTTAAATCAACAATAATATGGAGAGACAAATATGTCATCACAAATAACTACAGCTTTTGTACAGCAGTATTCTGCTAACATACAAATGCTATCTCAACAAATGGGATCGTTATTAAGAGACAAAGTCAGAGTTGAAAGTGTTACAGGTAAAAATGCTTTCTTCGATCAAGTTGGCTCAGTAACTGCTGTTTTAAAAACTAGCAGACATTCAGACACTCCTCAAATAGATACACCTCACTCAAGAAGAAGAGTATCTCTTGCGGATTATGAATTTGCTGATCTTATTGATCAACAAGACAAAGTAAGACTCTTAATTGATCCTACTTCATCTTACGCTCAAGCTGCTGCTATGGCAATGGGTAGAGCAATGGATGATGTGATTATTGCAGCTGCAACTGGTACTGCCTTCACAGGTGAAACTGGTGCAACTTCAACTGCTGCTCAAACTGCAATCGCTGCAGGTGGAGCTGGTTTAACAATCGCTAAGTTAAGAACTGCTAAGCAGACTTTTGATCTAGCAAGTGTTGATCCTTCAATCCCAAGACACATTATCGTGGGACCAGAGCAAATCACAAACCTTTTATCAACAACTGAAGTAACAAGTTCAGATTTCAATACTGTAAAAGCATTAGTACAGGGTGAAATCGACTCGTTCCTTGGGTTTAAATTTACTGTATCAAACAGACTTGCAAAATCTGGTAATGACAGAACTTGCATAGCTTTCGCACAGGATGGAATCACTCTTGCGATTGGTAAAGACGTATCAGCTAGAATAGACGAAAGAGCAGACAAATCTTACGCTACTCAAGTTTACTACTGCCAATCAATCGGTGCTACTAGAATGGAAGAAGCAAAAGTTCTTGGTATAGTATGTCAAGAAGCGTAATAGGAGGATATTAATATGGCTACAGTTTATTCGATACAAAAGACTAAATGGGATCAGAACGTACCTTCCGAAAAGATAGACACTACTGAACTAAGTGGTAGAGTAAGAGTTGCTCATGCAGAGTATGAAGCATCTTCTCTAGCATCTGGTGATGTGATTCAAATGTTTAATTTACCAAATGGTTCAAGAATCATTTCTGGTAGATTAGCACATGACGCATTAGGTAGTTCAACTACTTTGTCAGTTGGTTATGCTGCTCACAATAATGCAGCTGGTACTGCTGTAAGTTTAAGTGCTGCTGCTTATAAAGCGGCTGCTGCTTCTACTTCTGCAACTGCAGTTAACGCTGCAAATACTATTGCATTAGGTGAAAACTCACTTGTAGACGCTGATAAGGATGGACTTCCTGTTTCAGTAACTATGGGTGGTGCTGCAGGTACTGGTACTATTCAATTAACTATGATGTACGTTGTAGATTAATTACTAAATATTAGGTGGGGGAGTAATCCCCCATCTTTTTATGAAAAAGATTCAAGATTTAAAACCTGTATTACATTTTAAAAAAGATAATTATGTATACAGATATGTGTTAGTAGATAGGTTTAAACATGATACCAAGTATCATTATGGCTTTGACACTAAAGAAGAGAGAACAGAAAAAGAAATTTTTGCTTTAGAAAAAGATAGACAGATAAGGCGAAAGTATATTATAAGGAAATAGTATGGCATCAGTAGTAGACATTTGTAATGGAGCATTAAATCAATTAGGTGCTACAACTATACTTTCACTTACAGAAGATTCAAAAAACGCTAGACTCTGTAACCAAAGATATACTCAAGTAAGAGATGGTGTATTTAGATCACATCCCTGGAACTGCTTACAAAAAAGAGTTGAACTAGCAGCAGATACTACAGCTCCTGCTTGGGGTTTTAAAGTTTCTTTTACACTACCATCAGATTGTTTAAGACTACTTAGAATATTAGATTATGAATCTAATTACAAAGTAGAAGGTAGAAAAATATTATCTAATACATCTAGTATGAAAATATTATATGTTGCTAGGGTTAATGATCCCAATGAGTATGATGAATTGTTAAGAGAAACATTATCTGCATCACTTGGTGCTGATATTGCTTTTGCAGTTACTTCTAATAATCAAACAGCTCAAAATATGTATCAACTGTTTCAAGATAAATTAAGAGATGCTAGATTTGTAGATTCAACTGAAGGTCAAAATATAGATCAAGATCTAGGAATGACAGATGCAATAGACGCAGGTAGCTTTATTAACTCAAGGTACTAATACATGGCTAGAGTTGCAGCTCAATTAACAAACTTCACAGGTGGTGAACTATCTCCAAGATTAGATGGTAGAAACGATTTAGCAAAATATTCATCTGGTTGTGCAACATTAGAAAATTTAATTATATACCCTCATGGCTCAGCAGCTCGTAGACCAGGCACAAACTTTGTTGCTGAAGTAAAAGATAGTACAAAAAAAACAAGATTAATTCCTTTTGAATTTTCTACCACACAAACTTATATGTTAGAATTTTCTAATTTAAAAATTAGAGTATTTAAAGATAATAGTTCTGTATTAGAAAGTAATAAAACTATAACAGCAATAACAAAAGCTAATCCTGCTGTAGTAACTGCTACATCACATGGTTATGAAAATGGAGATGAAGTATTAATTAGTGGTGTTGGAGGTATGACAGAAGTAAATGGTAAAAGATTTTTAGTTGCAGACAAAACTACTAATACATTTGAATTACAAGACAAAGATGGAAATGATATAAATAGTTCATCATTTACTACTTACACTTCTGGTGGAGTATCTAATAAAGTTTTTGAAATTACAACACCTTATTTAGAAGCAGAATTATTTGATTTAAAATTTGCACAAAGTGCTGACGTTATGTACATTTGTCATCCAAATCACGAAGTAGAAAAATTATCAAGAACAGGTCATACATCTTGGACATTAACAGATGTAAATTTTACTAAAGGACCATTTTTAGATCCTAATATTACAGAAACAACCTTAACTCCTTCTGGTGCTGAAACAACAACTTTAAATGGAACACTCGGTAATAATGCTAATGGTACATCAGGATCAACAATTTCTTTAACATCTGCTACAGGTTTTCCAACAACTGGTAGAATACAAGTTGGAACAGAATTAATTTCTTATACTGGTGTATCAACAAATAACTTAACAGGTATTACAAGAGCTGTTGATGGTTCAACAAGAGCTGCACACTCAAATGGTGCAACAGTAACTAATGCTGGAACAGGATCAAGAACTATTACTGCATCTGCAGTAACTGGAATTAATGGTGGGTCTGGATTTTTAGCAACAGATGTTGGTAGACAAATACATTTTAATGATGGTTATGGAGTTATTACAGCTATAACAAGCACAACAGTTGTAACAGTAAATATAACGACAGCTTTTGCAAATGCTGATGATGACGCAATTACTAATTGGTTTCTTGGAGCATTTTCAGATACTACAGGTCATCCTTCTTGCGTAACTTTTTTTGAACAACGATTAGTATTTGCTGCAACATTAAATAATCCACAAACAGTTTACTTTTCTAAATCTGGTGATTATGAAAACATGGATGCTAATCTTGATGGAACGATTGCAGACGATGATGCAATTATTTATACGATTGCTTCTAACCAGGTTAATGCTATTCGTTTTATGACATCAACAAGAACTTTAATTATTGGTACTGCAGGTGGTGAGTTTGCAGTAAGTGGTGGTGGATCTGATAGTGCTATTACCCCAACAAACATACTAATTAAAAAACAATCTAACCATGGTGCTGCAAACATAGATGCTATCTCTGTAGGTAACGCAACATTATTTTTACAAAGAGCTAGAAGAAAGATTAGAGAACTAGCTTTTAACTTTGATGTTGATGGTTATGTAGCTCCAGACATGACAATTCTTGCTGAACATATTACTGAAGGTGGTTTAACACAAGTTGCATATCAACAAGAACCTAATCAAATTATTTATGCTACTAGAGAAGATGGTGAGTTAGTCGGATTAACTTATCAAAGAGAACAACAAGTAACTGCTTGGCATAGACATATCTTTGGTGGAAGATTTGGTATAGCAACAATTACAGTTTCTGATTATGCAAACATTGTAAACAAAACTAAAATTACTTTAACAAAATCAGATGGTACAACTGTAGACTTTAACTCTACCACAGGAACTGCAGGAACTAATGAATTTAAAACTGAAACCAGTAATAATACTACTGCAACTAATTTAAAAAATGCAATAAATGCTCACGCTAATTTTACTGCAACAGTATCAAGTGCAGTAGTTACAATTACTGAAACAGCACATGAAGCAACAGGATATTTAACGATTAAAAGTTTTGACAAAACAAGATTAACAGCAACAAGCGAAGGTAAAGCAGTAGTAGAAAGTGTAGCGGTAATTCCTACAGATGACAAAGAATATCAAACTTATGTAATTGTAAAAAGAACAATTAACGGTTCAACTAGAAGGTATGTTGAATATTTAAACGAACTTGACTTTGATGAAACAGATAACACATCTTTTAATTTTTTAGATAGTGCATTAAGTTATAGTGGTTCAGCAGTTACCAATCTTTCTGGATTATCACACCTTGAAGGACAAGTTGTTTCAATATTAGCAGATGGTGCAACGCACCCCAATAAAACTGTAAGCTCTGGTGCGGTAACTTTAGATCGTTCAGCAAAAGATGTTAAGATTGGTTTAGCTTTTACATCTTTACTACAGACAATGAGATTAGATGCTGGTTCACAAGATGGTACATCACAAGGTAAAACTAAAAGAATATATGATATTACAGTTAGAATGTTTGAAACTATAGGTATAGAGGTTGGACCAAACTTAGATGATATGGAAAGAATACCTTTTAGAACTTCTGCAAACTTAATGGATGAAGGTATACCACCATTTACAGGAGATAAAGAAGTAGAATTTAGAGGAAATTACGAGACAGATGGGTTTATTTTTGTTAGACAAACACAACCTTTACCTTTTACAATTTTATCGTTATACCCAAGGTTAGTAACAAATGATGGATAATATACTAAATATAGTGCCTTATACTGCACAACATGGAAAATTTATTTTATCTCAACAAATGAACCATAAAGTATTAGAAGCAGATAGACATTATATTAATGTTGATGGTGATGCTAGAAACTTAGAACAAGATCATTTAGCATTTACTGGTATCGTTAATCATGAACCTATCTTTGCTGCAGGAATGAAAATGGTTTGGGGTCAAGTTGCTGAAGGTTGGGTTATAGCAACAAGCGAGATGTGGAAACATCCACTTAGTGTTGCTAAAGCAATTAAAAAAGATTTTGCAAGAGTTGCTAAAGAAAATAATATTACTAGAGTTCAATCTGCAATTAGAAAAGATTTTAAAGAAGGTCAAAGATTTGCAGAGTGGTTAGGTTTAGAAAAAGAAGGTCTGATGAGAAAATGGGGATTTGATGGCTCAGACCAATATATGTATGCGAGGTTATTTTAATGGCAGCAGCAATACCAGCATTAACAACCGCAGCACCTTTTGTATCTGCAGGAACAGCAATAATAGCTGGTAGACAAGCAAGTGCAGTTGGATCATATAATAAAGCAATAGCTGATAGAAACTTTAGAGTTAAAGTACAAGAAGCTGAAAGAATACAACAACAAAAAGAATTTGATCTTGCTAGATTTGATCAAAAATTTTCACAGCTACAAGGTCAAACAAAAACTGCTGTACTAACTTCTGGTGCAGAGTTGTCTGGTTCTGGTTTAAGAGTTTTAAGATTTAATGCTGAACAAGCAGAAATAGAAAAAGATATTATTGATTACAATTCTAAAGTTGCAGAATCAAGAAAAATGGAAGAAGCAAACTTTGCTATTATGTCTGGTGAACTTGCTAGACAACAAGCTAAAGCAACAGAGCTTGGGTATTATGCTCAAGCAGGAACAAGTTTATTAAAAGCGTTTGGATAATTATGCCTAAGATACCTACATTTGAATCAACTGCAAGACCCACAACAGAAGTTGGAAGTATAACAACTGGTATTCAAGTATCACCAACTTCTACTGTAGCTGCTAAACTTTTACCTGCATCTGATCAGTTAGCAAATTATGCAATTAAAAAAAGAGATAATGAAGAAAAACTAATTGCTAAAAAAGCAATACTAGAATTGAAATCAGAATCAGATAAAATTATAGAATCACAAAAAGATAATATTAGTGAAGAAGAATCTATTAATAATTGGAAGCAAACATTTACACCTTTAATAAAACAAAAAACATCTACTATTACAAATAGAAGAGTTAGAAAATTAGTAGAAAATGGAATTAATTTAGAAAACTCAGAAAGTATTTATCATTTAAAACAAAACTCTTTTAAAGCATATGAAAAAGAAAGTGCTAAAATTTATAATGATGACATCAATGCAGATGTTGCAAAATTTAAAACTGAAACTAATACTACTTTAAAAGATAAATATAGAGACCAATTATATTTAAAAGCTGAATTATATAACGAAGAACATATGTTAGGATCTAATGATCTTAAAAAAAGAATAGAAGCCATTGATAGTGTTTTATTATTAACAGATGCTGATTCTTTTATTGGTACACCAGATGCTGTAGAGAAAATTAAAAAAATAGATAAAGATATAAATGGTACTAAATTTTTATCTGATGAAATATTTAACAATTCTATTTACAATTCTTATAAACAAAAAATTGAATCTGTGGCAGTTAAGGGTGATCCTAATGCTGATTATGAAGAAGCTGAAAGATTATTAAATGAACTAGAAAACTTTGAAAGATATAATGGTAGTAAAACTATATCTGGTAAAAGAGAAGCAGAATTTGCAACCTTAAAACAAAAAATATTAACTGAAAGTATTGGTCATGATACTTTTGTTAGAAAGATTGAACAAGGTAATAAATTCTTTGAATATCAAACAGAACAAAAAAAATTATTAGAATCAAGTTTTTTTAATTCTTTTATTTCTGGACTTAATAAAGCTATTAACAAAGAAAGAGCAGTAGAATCTGGTCTTGAATACGATGCAAGAATTGATTTATATATTCAATTAAATAAAGATGCAACTTATGCTGAGCAACAACAATATGCTAGACAGTTAAGAATAGATTTACAAGATAAATATGAAAAAGTTACAACAGAACAAATTACATCTTTTAATTTAGAAGAAAATAAATTTAATGTAATTAGAGAAGCTGATAAAATTATAGAAGCTAAAAATAATTATATAGCAGATCCTAAAGCTAAAAATATTTTAATAACAATGTCTAGATTAAATGGTTATGTAGATGAAGAAGGTAATCCAGAAGTTATTAAATTTTACAATGATTATATTAAAATTCTTAAATCAAGACAAGAAGGATAATTATGGCAGATGTTCAGTTATCTGAAGAAGCTATCGAATTTGAAAAACAATTTGAAGAATCTACTAAAAAAGTAGAACCAGTTAATTCTGGTTTAATTACTAATCCAGATGAAGAAGATTTTAATTTTTGGAATAAAGCAGGAAGTTTAACTTTATCAGCAGGTCAAGGTGTTGTTAATGCAGTAGAAGAGCAAGGTGATTTTTTAGATGAAAACATAGTTTCATTGGGTGGATTAGAGTTTGGAGATGAGGATGGTAAATTTACATTTAAAGATTTAATACCAAAATATGTTTCTCCTAAAAAATGGAAAGAAGGTGGATATTCTCAAAAAAGAAATTTACCTGTATTTCATAAACCAGAAGGTATTGGTGAAAATTTAACTGAAGGTGCAGCAAGATTTGTAACAGGATTTATAGGACCATCTAAAATTTTAAAAGGTGTTGGTCTAGGTGGAAATATAGTTAAGACAGGATTAAGAGGTATGACAGCAGGTGCTGTAACTGATCTTACTGTATTTGATCCTAACGAGGGTAGACTATCAGATATGTTGGTAGAGTTTGATTCTCCTGTTTTAAATAATGCAGTTACTCAATACTTAGCTACAGATGAAGATGATACTGAGATGGAAGGTAGATTAAAAAATGTACTTGAGGGTATGCTTATTGGTGGACCACTTGAAATATTATTTGGTATCAAAGCATTTAAAAAAGCCAAAAAAACTAAAGACATAGCAGAGAAAGAAAAAATTTATAAAGAAACTGGTGAAGCTATTGATGGATTAAAGAAAAAGAAAAAAAATAAAAAAGTATTAACTAAAATTGTAGAAGATAATAAAGCTATCAATACTAAAGAATATATTAAAAAAATAAATATTGGTGAAAAAGAAGCTAAGAAACAAACTGAATCTTTTATTAAAAAAATATTAAACACTAAATCATTCTTAAATTCTGCTGAAGTTTTAAAAACAATAGATGATGTATCTGAAAGATTTGATGATGTAACAAAAGATTATTTACAAAATGATGTATTAAAAAATCAAACAGCAGAAGAACTTGCAACAATATTATCAAGAGATAAAGAAGAAGTTTTAAAAGCATTACCTAAAGATGCTGAAGCTGCTAAAAATGCTACAGTTAGAATGTTAGCATCTAAACAAATATTACAAGAACTTGCATTTACTTTAAAAGAAACATCTGAAAAATATGTAAAACAATTTGGTAGAGATACTAAGGCTTGGACTAAACAAGCAAAAGAAGAAGTAGCTTTGCAAAGTGAAATAGTTAGAAAAACAGTAGTTGCTCTTAAAGATCAAATAAGAGGTGCTGCTAGAACTACTCAAGCAGGTAGAATAAAAGTTGCTAGATCAGAAGGTAAAGTTTTAGATATAGAAAAAATGGTAGACATTATTCAAAACTTTAGAGGAGACTCAACAACAATAGCAAACTTAATTAAAGATGCACCATTAGAAGAGGTAATTAATTCTGTTGCTAAAACAAGATACCAAAGAACAGTAGAAGCATTTAACTCACTTTACATTAACTCATTATTGTCTGGTGTATTTACACAAGCTATCAACATGAAGTCTGGTATTTATGAAGCATTGATTAGACCAATGGAACAAATTGGTGGTGGTCTTGCAAGAGCAGATGTTAGATCGATAAGATTAGGTTTTGCTCAGTATCAAGGAATGATGATGAGTTTTGGAGATACTATAAGAGCTACAGGACTAGCTTTAAAACAAGGTGATGCAATACTTGATCCTCTTGCCAGAACCCAAGATAACTTAGAGATTGTAGGTGGTAAAGCAGTAAGACCTATTAGTGGTGCTAACTTAGGTTTTGATGGAGCTGTCGGAACTGCAATAGATTGGATAGGTAATGTTGTAGAATTACCATCAAGATTACTAATGACAGGTGATGAACTATTAAAACAAATGAATTACAGAGGTAGATTGTTTACTAATGCTTTAGATAACACTATGGAAAGAGGTTTATCAATAAGTTCTAAAGAAGGTAAAGAAAACATTAAAAGAATTTTTGATGAAGGTTTTGATAAAAATGGATCAGCAAATATAAAAGATAATAGTATTAATCAAAAAACTTTAGATTACGCAAGAGAATCAACTTATACAAATTCTTTAAAAGGTGGTTCTTATTTAGATTGGGGAGCTAAAATACAAACATTTTTAAACAATTCACCAGAATTTAGATTTATGGCTCCCTTTATTAGAACACCTACAAACCTTTGGAGACATTTTGGAAATCGTATTCCTGGATTTGGTTTACTTACAAAACAAAATAGAGACTTATGGAATAGCGGAGATAGAAGAGCAAGAGCTGAAGTTCTAGGTAGACAAATGATGGGTATGGCTTATGCAGGTTATGGTTTACATTTAGCAACAGAAGATATTGCAGATAAAGATGGTAAACTATATCCTAAAATAACAGGTAATGGACCATCTAATTTTGAAGTAAAAAAAACTTGGTTATCAATGGGTTGGCAACCTTATTCTATTGCTCAAAAAAATGAAGATGGAAGTATAACTTACAAACAATATAATAGAATGGATCCTCGTTTTTATATACTTGGAATTATTGCAGACTTAAAAGAAAATTTAATTAATATTAATGATGAACAAAAAGAAGATTTATTTAGTTCAGCAGCATTAACTGTATTTAGAAACGCATCTAATAAAACTTATCTAAGAGGTTTATCTGATGCTATGGAACTTATTGCTAGTCCTACTGAAAATAGTTTTTCTAAATTTTTTGGTGGAGTAGTGGGAAATGCTATACCTTACGCTTCTTTAAGAAATCAAGGTATACCAGGAATATTAGAACCAGAAAAAGAAGCATATGAAACAAGAGGATTTTTAGATAGAATTATAGCGAGGTCTGGATTAGGTGAAAAATATTTGGAACCTAGAAGAGATATATTAACAGGTGATCCTATAGAAAAAACACCTAGTAGTTTATACTTAAATGCAGATGGCGTAGCATCATTTTCTTTTTGGTTTCAAGGACCAAGTTTAGTAGGTAGAAAAATAGATGTTAAAGATAATCCTGTAGCATTTGAAATTGCTAGACTTAGAATACCTCTTGGAGAACCACAAAAAATTAAATATAAAAAAATTGATTTAACTAAAGAATACAATTTTACAGGTGAACAATCTGCTTATGATTATATGATGGAAAATATAGGTAAAGTCAAAATAGAAGGTAAAACTTTAACAGAATATTTAAAAGACACTTTTGATTCAAGTGATTATCAAAGTTTACAAGAGGGTGATGTTGATTTTGATGGTGGTAAAGAAATATATATTAAAAAAATATTTAAAGGTTTTAAAGATATGGCTTATTATCAAATGCTTGAAAAATACCCTAAAACTAGAGAACGTATAGAAGCTGCTCAAATAGAAAAATATGGCTTTTACAATAGAAAAAAAGGAGATGAAACAGAAGAAATAAATGTACTATTACCACAATAATATGGTATTGATAATTACAACATTTAATATATAGAGAATTAACATGACAGTATCTTCAACTACAGTAAAGAATTCCTACTCTGGTAATGGGAGTACAACCCAATTTGCTTATGGTTTTAAAATATTTGCGGACTCAGATTTAATTGTAATTATTAGATCATCAACAGGAACTGAAACTGTTAAAACTTTAACTACTCACTATACAGTAGCAGGTGCAGGAGATGCTAGTGGAGGTTCAATAACTTTTACTACTGGTAATACTCCAGCGTCTGGTGAAACAGTTGTGATCATTAGAGAAGTTCCGCAAACTCAAGCGATAGATTATATTGCTAATGATCCATTCCCTGCGGAATCACATGAAGAGGGTTTGGATCGTGGAACCATGACTACTCAACAGGTTCAAGAGGAAGTAGACAGATCACTTAAATTATCAAGAACAAACACTATGACATCTACAGAGTTTACTGTAGGTGCAACAGACAGAGCCAATAAAGTTTTATCTTTTGATTCTTCTGGAGAACTAGCAGTAACTCAAGAACTAGGAACTTTTAGAGGTAACTGGTCCGCATCAACTGCATATCAAGTTAGAGATTTAGTTAAAGATACTTCGACTAATAATATCTTTATGGCTAACACAGCTCATACTTCTTCTGGTTCACAACCACTTACAACAAATACAGATTCAGCTAAATGGGATTTAATTGTTGACGCTGCTACAGCAACTTCTTCAGCAACCGCTGCAGCAACTTCGGCTACTGCCGCTGCAACATCCGCAACAGCTAGTGCAACATCTGCTACCGCAAGTGCTAATTCAGCAACTGCCGCAGCTTCATCCGAATCAACCGCTTCTACAAAAGCTAGTGAAGCATCAACATCAGCATCTAATGCTTCAACTTCAGAAACAAATGCTGCATCATCAGCAACGAGTGCTGCCAGTTCAGCTACAACAGCAACATCACAAGCTAGTGCTGCGAGTACGTCTGCAACCAATGCCGCTTCTTCAGCTACATCAGCTACAAGTTCTGCATCAACAGCTACGACAAAAGCATCAGAAGCCGCTACATCAGCTACCAATGCTGCGTCTAGTGCAACAACTGCTACAACGAAAGCATCTGAAGCAGCCACTTCAGCGACTAATGCTGCAACAAGTGCTACCGCTTCCGATACAGCTAAAACTGCTGCTCAAGCAGCTCAAGCCGCTGCCGAAGCTGCAGCTGATAATTTTGACGATATTTATCTTGGAGCAAAAAGTTCAGATCCTACAGTAGACAATGATGGGGATGCTTTAACTGCAGGAGATTTATATTTTAATACAACAAACGATGTACTTCGTGTATACACAGGTTCTGCTTGGCAGGATGCTGCTGTAGATACTACAGGATTTGCATCAAATGGATTTGCTATTGCAATGAGCATAGCTTTATAATAAGGAGTATACATGGCACAAAACTTTAGACGATACACAAGCAACGATGTAGGAACATCTGCAGCAACTTTATTTACTGCAAATAGTTATGATACTGTTGTTGGTATTTCAGTTGCTAATATAACAACATCAGCTGTTGTAGCATCTGTATATATTAATGATGGTTCTAATGACATCTATCTTGTTAAAAATGCACCAATACCAAGTGGTTCATCATTACAGGTTTTAGATGGCGGAGCTAAATTTGTAGTTCAATCTGGTGATGCTTTAAAAGTAGTATCAGATACAGCGTCATCTTTAGATGTTTGGGTATCAGCAGTAGATGCAATAAGTACATAGGAGATCAATGCCTTTTATTGGAAACCAACCAGCAGAAAGTTATGCAAGTTTTGAAACAGAAACATTTACAGTTTCAGCTACAGCTAACTATACTTTATCTCATGCTGTAACCAATGAAAATGAAATTAGATTAGTTATCAATGGAGTAGTTCAACAACCG
>Ga0208667_1000649_pt1 | contig 14366 bp, 11 predicted proteins | sample 11BtaG_FD_184085 | JGI IMG/M metagenome (GOLD analysis project Ga0208667, IMG submission 184085) | Marine viral communities from the Subarctic Pacific Ocean - 11B_ETSP_OMZ_AT15265_CsCl metaG (SPAdes) (version 2) | ecosystem: Environmental > Aquatic > Marine > Oceanic | place: Pacific Ocean... | reverse complement strand
TTGTATTAGTACGGAAAGCGCACATCCCTATAGACACGTTATAGTCACCAGTTGTATTGCTACAACCGGAGATATATCCTAAGGCTATGTTATTACTACCAGTAGTATTAGAACGTAAAGCATTATTACCGGCTGCGAAGTTATGAGTACCGACTGTATTACAAGCTAAAGCTGTAGCACCAATTGCAGTATTATTACTACCCGTTGTATTACCTATTAAGGCATTAGTACCTATAGCATTATTACTATGACCGGTTGTGTTACATTGTAAGGTACCTTTACCTATAGCGTTGTTCTGATACCCTGTAGTATTAGAACACATTGCGTAGCTACCAAAAGCATTATTATAATACCCTGTTGTATTACTGCACAATGATATATAACCAACAGCAAAGTTATCACTACCACCCCAGTTACTCCTTAAAGAGTAAGTGCCGAAACCAACATTGTTACTACCAGATAGTGCACCTGTCATGGCGCTTTGACCGACTGCAAAGTTACTACTACCAGTTGTGTTAGAAGATGCTGCTCCTGATCCGACTGCAGTATTATTTCCACCTGTTGTATTAGCATTTAAAGCATTACTACCAATAGCAGTGTTATTACAACCTGTTGTATTAGATCTTAATGCGCAGAAACCTACAGCATTATTATAATTACCGGTTGTATTATACTGTAAGGCTTGTCTACCAATTGCAGAGTTATAACAACCTGTTGTATTACGTTCTAAAGCATTTTGACCAATTGCAGAGTTCCAACTACCAGTTGTATTATTATATAACGCTTGATAACCAGTTGCAGTGTTAAAGTTGCCAGTTGTATTACACCGTAAAGCTTGATAACCAATTGCTGAGTTATAAACACCTGTTGTATTAAAACGTAAAGCTTCTCTGCCTATTGCAGAGTTATAACAACCGCTACTGTTATTATTTAACGCGCGATGACCAGCTGCGAAGTTATCATTACCAGTAACGTTTAAATGTAGTGCATATTCACCTACAGCAATATTACAACTTCCCGTAGTATTATTTTGTAGCGTAGTAAAACCTATAGATGTGTTAAAACTTCCGGTTGTATTTTGCAGCAAAGAATTTCTACCAATAGCTGTATTATAGTTACCAGTTGTATTCGTCTGCAGAGCTGCTCTACCAATTGCCGTGTTGTCACAACCTGTTGTATTACTTCGTAAAGCTTGATCACCAATTGCAGAGTTATTACTACCAGTTGTATTAGTACATAATGCTGTGCATCCTAACGCAAAGTTACTAGAGCCGGTTGTGTTGTTATGTAAAGCATTATTACCAATTGCCGTGTTATAACTACCTGTTGTATTGCTTTGTAGCCCTCCTAGCCCTGCTATTGATACGTTTCCAGCTCCTGAAGTATTAGAACGTAACGACCTATAACCAAACCCTATATTATAATTACCAGTGGATGGTCCGGTACCAAAACCTTCACTACCAATCGCTATATTGCGCATACCAGTGGTTATCTTCAATCCTGATTGTTGACCTATTCCAATATTTTCACAGCCGGTAGAGCTACATAAAGATTTGTGTCCTATACCGACACTATAACTAGTAGTTGTATTTAAACTCAACGAGCATGATCCAATAGCAACGTTACTGCCACCAGTTGTATTATTTCCAAGCGCGTTGTTTAAAGCTGCAAAGTTACTACCCCCGGTTGTATTATTTTGTAAAGCAACACATCCTACAGCTACGTTATGATTACCTGTCGTGTTACTACGTAAAGCATCTCTACCGATCGCAGTGTTGTGATCACCGGTCGTGTTATAACGTAAAGTAAAATACCCGAGTGCTGTATTACTGCTACCTTGGTTATCAGCCAGTGCATCTCTACCTAAAGCGATATTATCATTACCGGTTGTACCTGAGTGCATTGGTTGGTGACCTAATGCAATATTTCTACATCCGGTAATATTAGCCCCCATCGCTCCCACTCCAAATGCTGTATTATAACTACCTGTTGTATTAGATAGTAAAGCAGATGTTCCAAAAGCAGTATTACTGGTACCAGTTGTATTAGATTGTAAAGCAGATCTTCCGAAAGCATTATTATTGGCACCAGTTGTATTACTATGTAAAGCAGATCTTCCAAAAGCGTTATTATCACTGGCAGTTGTATTAGATCTTAATGCGCATAAACCTATAGCATTATTATAATTACCAGATGTATTGGTAAGTAATGCTTGTTGACCAATAGCGACATTATCACAACCACCCCAGTTACTGGTAAGAGTACATTTACCAAGAGCTGTGTTATTTGATCCAGAAAGAGACTGACACATTGATCGGTATCCCATAGAGATATTATCAGATCCAGTTGTGTTCTGAAACAATACATTATAACCAATACCAGTATTGCTACCTCCAGTGGTGTTGGACTGGATAGCACCTGATCCGAAAGCTGTATTATAACAACCTCCCCAGTTGCTGTTAAGTGTGTTACTACCGATAGCAACGTTATGACTACCGGATAATGCATTCCATAAACTTCTATGACCGGCTGCAAAGTTACTAGTTCCTGTTGTATTACCTTTCAACGCGTTCTCACCGAATGCGGTGTTACCACTTCCTGTTGTATTGCTACCTAGAGCTATATAACCAGCAGCAAAGTTACTATTACCAGTTGTATTAGCATTTAATGTGTATGTACCGAGAGCTGTATTACTTGCACCTGTAGTATTATTTCTAAGCGTACTACCTCCAATAGCTATGTTTTTACTACCTGTAGTGTTATAGAGTAAGTTTTGCCCACCTATTGCAACATTAAAATTACCGGTAGTATTATTTCTAAGTGTTTGACCTCCTATGGCTACGTTTTGGCTAGCAGTTGTATTACTACATAAAGCATAACTTCCGATGGCCACATTATTTTGTCCAGTTGTATTTAATCTTAAAGAGTGAATACCTATAGCGGTATTGTGACCAGCAGTTGTACTACAGCATAGTGCGTACGGGCCAATGGCAGTGTTAGCGACACCAGTTATATTATTTTTTAAAGCTTCTCTACCTGCGGCGAAGTTGCTATTACCAGTTGTATTGGCACATAAAGCACCACACCCTAAACTAATATTAAAACATGCTGTTGTATTGTTCAATAAAGATTGATTACCTATGGCTATATTACAACTACCAGTTGTATTGCAACGTAAAGCTTGATTACCTAATGCGGTGTTATTACTACCTGTAGTATTTTTCTCCATTGCAGACGCACCACCAGCAAAGTTTCTCTGACCGGTGGTATTGCAAAACATGGAGTAATATCCAATTGAGGTATTATGCTCTCCGGATGTAGTATTAGTCAATACATTATAACCTATACCAGTATTGTAGGATCCGGATGTTATGTTAGGAAGTACATTAAGATTACCAATCTTAACATTACATAAACTATCACTTTCTGTAATTCTATGAGCGCTTAAACTTCCACCTACGCAAACAGTAGTACCACTTTCAGATACTAAACTATCGGTCAAGGTATCTGTATCAGACCATTTTGAAAGCTTACCAGCAGTACCAGAGCCATCAACGTTACCAGAAGAAGTAGCAAAGATATCTGCTAAGTCACGTCCAGCTGAAACAAATCCATTTGTAGTAGCACCTACACATACACTATTTTGTGCACTTAAGCTTGTGTCTAACGTCAGTAAACTAGAAGACGCGCGTTTAAATGTATTATCTGTTCCAAATCCCAATTCACCATCACTTTCAACTTGTACTCTTTTTTGACTAGTGTTGTTTATTAACTGTAAGGTTCTTCCTGCATTAGACTTAAAACTAAGAGCGGCTAAACCGCCACCGTTATACATTCCAGAATGTGCTGTATTACCGGTTACCCAAAAACCACAGTTAGCAGTATTAGGAGTTTGAAATTGATTTGAATATATAGTATCTTGTGCGCTAATACTACCAGCCACAGTAAGCTCTTCGCTAGGACTAGTCGTTCCTATACCAACGTTGCCCGGATCTCCGTCTATAGTAAATACACTGTCACCTGCTTGGTTATTCACGAAAAATTTAATTCCGTTGGCTCCTTTTAAGGTTAAATATCTATAAAGACCGTTGCCATACATTCCCCCGTAAACACTTGGCCCACCCGAGTGTCTACCGAACCCAAATGCATAGTTGCCCAAAGTTGGCATTACACCATCTGTTATCCAAGCATTTCCACTAACTTGTAGTTTTTCAATAGGACTAGTTGTTCCTATACCAACGCCAGCCGTAGTTATTCTGACTTGCTCAACTTCATTCGCAACGAATTGAATATTGTCTGTGCTACTACCACCTTCAAGTTTAATTTGCGTATGGGTATTGCTAGTCTCAATCAATAAATTAGAATTCGCAGATATAGTTGGTAGAATACCGTTTGTTGAAAGAGTGAGCTCCCTTCCAAAACTATTAGAAGTGTCTATCGTGAAAGTGGATGTCGCTGACCCATCTAATGTTATATCGCCATCAAAAAAGCCATCAGACGCGCTTAAATTACCACCTGCTGATATACTGTCAGTGACAGTCAGCCCATTTTTTACTTTGAAATCGTTTGTTAATGCCATAATACAGGTTCACTTCCCCCGGGTTACTAATACATATTTAATAAAAAAGGCCGATGTTACCACCGGCCTTCTTGAATTAAGTTAACTATTTATTAGTAGAATGCTTTACCATGTACAATGGCAGTTGTAGTAGCACTTGCTGAAGCAATAACCAGGTCTATTGTCGATCCTGTATTAGTAACATCAACACTAGCTAATTGTGAGGCAGCTTGTGCATCAACAATACCGTATACCGTACCAAATGAAGCTGTATCATTATATGTTACTAGAATTTCAAACGATGTTCTATTAACACCTTTGATAAGACTTACAATATATTTACCAGTTCTAAATCCTGACTTAGCAAATGTAGCAACTGTTGTACCACCTGGACCAACAGAAGCTGTAAAGGTCTTCTCAGACGAGTAAATAGATCCTCCAGCCGCATATATTGATAAATCATGACCAGCATCTATTTTTGTATCTGAATCTATAGTTACTAATGATCCTGTATCAGTAATAGAAGAGCACGTAAGACTAGTACCACCACAAAATTTCGGTATTTTATTAGCAGCTCCACTTCCATTAACTAGAGATGTTCCCCAAACACGTGAGTCAATTTCATCCGTTCTAAGCTTACCATCACTGTCTAATATAACAACACTGTTATCTACACCTGCACCTAAGTTTGATGCTGTAATAGTACCATCAATAGTAGCACTACCATCAATATTAATATCCCCATTTGCACTTATATTACCAGAAACGGTAAGTTTTTCAGCTGGGTTAAAAGTGCCAATACCTAACTTACCATCATCAGCAAATACAATATCGTCACCGTTCTGATCGATGAAGTGAGCGATAGGTTGTGTACCTCCTTGTGAGACGAACAACGCAGGACCTGTTCCTGTATTCGTTACTGATAGAGCAGATGTTGTTGATACTGTTGTCTCTACGCATGTAAAGTCTCCTGTGACAGAAAGGTTACCATAGATAGTAGAATTACCGGTAACTAAATGATTACCGCCAATAGTAATTTTTGAGGCTCCATGAGATATTATTGTATCAACAAGATCACCACCATTCCAATAAGGTACTTTACCGGAAGACATGCATGAATTTCCATTGATCGATAAGCTATCACTACCTGCAACTGTTATACCAGTAGTAGAGCTACCAGCTAAATCAGTAAGTAAGTCACTATAGCAGATTTGTTTGTTACTACCATCATTAATGAAGAACTGATCCGCTGCCTTAATGTTGCCGCAACAAGTTGTCGGGAAGATTGGTGTTGCAGTAACATTAGTTATATTAGCACCATCACCTGCTAGTGATACTGCTGATAGACTACCATTTACAGTTAGAGCTGTACCTGACTCACATACTATTGAATTTGAAAGAGTATTAGCATCATCGGCCACAGGTAGAAATCCAGCCGTTAGATTTACACCACCATTGTCAACTAATGTGGCTCCCCATACACGTCCATCAATTTCATCTGTCTTTAGGTTATCACCTGACTTAATGACAACGGTATTGTCAGTACCTGCACCAACATTTGGTATTGCAATGGTAGCATCATCTAATGTTGTAGTACCACCAGCAGAACTAATTGTAAGATCGCCAGCCGATGTATCTAGCTGACCTGAATCGGTAACACCTATCTGAACATCCTGTCCGCAAACACCAGCAGTACCGTCAACCTTATTAAATGTTACATTATCACCTATACATAACCCAAGGTCTATAGCAGCACAAGCACTACCGAGCTGAGTCTCGCTTAAATTACCTTGTACACCACTACTTGAAACATTACATACTATGTTAGCTGATACTGCATTATAGGAGGTATAAACGCTACTAAATTTAGTATTACATGCGCCGGCTAACGATACTACTGGATTTGCAGCATCGCTATTATCTACACTAATACCAGTACCTCCAGTAACACTATCTACTAGCCCAGAACCTACACTATCAACATAAGCTTTAGTAGCGGCGTCTTGTGCGCTAGTCGGGTCAGCTACATTAACGATCTTATCAGCCGTCATGTCTATCTCACCATTCAGCGTCAATCCGGCAAATGTTGGAGTGCTAGTAGTGCTTAGACCTATATCGACAATACTATATGGAGCGGTACCTACTTTATCATAAGTAAACCCGCCTTGACTGGTACACGCTATAGCGCTAACAGCTTTAGTAATATTTGTACCAGCATAATCCCAGCTATTATAAGCAGCTGAGCATATACCTACTGTTGCAGTACTATCACCGGTGTAACTAAAACTAGCTATACAAGTACCTTGAGTTAAGGCAGCTAGATTTGTATCTTGAAATATATTTAGAAGGTCCGTTCCAGCAGATAGAATCTTACCTGTAGTATCAATCGAAACATCTGTACCAGCAAAAAATCCACTAGTTCCAACATATAGTGAGTCTTTTACTCTAAAGCTTTTATTTAGCGCCATACTATTATTTATAGCTTAAAGATTGCTTCTAGCCAAAAAGATTGGATCTATTACCTTTAAAAGTAAAGTTACTCATTGTCTTACCATCTAGAGCAATAGCAGAGAGAGCGATGTGATTGTTGCTAACTACTTGCGCGCCAAATTCTACGAAAGGGAATACAGTTGTGTGGTTTAATCCGTATTCCGTAGCTACTGCAATAGTTCCATCAGATACAACATTTACTTCTCCATAAAACAATGAATTATCTGTTTTATCTTCTACCTGTATAATATACTTAGCACTCTTTGCTCCTGAAAGAGGGAAGGTATCTAGTACACCATAATCTGATAATCCCTGTCTATAAAATAAGAAGTTAGGCTTAAGATTTACTTCAAACCAATCGCTATTAGATGAACCATCTTTATCCCCTAGGATGTAAGCTGTATTAGCTGCAGATAGAGTAATTACATCCCCGGGGGTCAGTCCTGTTTTTGGATAGTTATCAACAAAATCTGTTATACTAGTAGCAGTAACTACTTGATTAGTATCAAAATTATTAATTAGATAGCTATATAAACCTTCTATCTTATTTTCTATTGTAGCTATATTTTGACCTTCTATTCGCCCTCCAGCACTTACTACATCACTAACCGTAGTACCACTAGCGCTAATGTTACCAACAACAGTCAGTTTTTCTGGCGGGTTAAAAATACCAATACCAACGTAACCGTCATCAGCAAATACTATATCATCACCATCTTTATCAATAAAATGAGCAATAGGTTGACTGCCTTCTTGTCTAGCATATAATGCTGGACCTGTACCTGCATTAATTATAGATAAAGAAGAGGTTGTTGATACTATTGTTTGAGTAAAGTTAGCAGTTAGAGCTGTTATTTCATTAAAGTGAGCGTTAGCTCCGGTAATGTTACTAGTAAATGTTATATCACCATTCACATTACCTGTTAAGTATAGATTACTCCAGTATTTGGTACTTGATCCTAAATCGTAAGCTAGTGTTGTATTCGGTATTAAATCTCCATCAATAACAATACCATCAGATGTCTGTACCATTATACTATCTGTTATGGAAGATACACTATCCCATATTGTAATGTTAGTAGCTGTACCTGAACCTGCAATTGTACCTGTACCTCCGCCTGCACCAAACATATCAGTAAGATTTACCCCACCAGAAAGAATGTTACCGTTGACGTTTAAGTCGCCATTCATGGTACCACCACCAGCAAATTGAGTAGCAACTGACCCCCCACCTGCTGACATTTCTATTAATCTCTTAATAGATTGCATTTCATTAGTAAATTTCTCACTAATAGATTTTTCAATATCCTTCTTAAGAGTGTTGACATTGCTCCTAGCCTCTGCTATGGCTGGTATGTCAGTCTTTATATTAATTATCTCTTCAAGTATTGACTCTCTACTTCCGCGGACAATATTTAGAATTTCTTCTCTTGAGCCTTCGAACAGCCCTTCTTCAATCGTTTTTATACGATCGCCGTAAAAGTTTTTAACTCTTTGCTCTGCTTGTATTAAGCTAGCTTCTAATTCTTTCTTAACATTACCTATACGGCTTAAAGCTTTATTATTAGCTTTATTAATGTTGTCGTTTAATTCTACATTTGCTTTTTCTAATGCTAATAGCTCATTCCGCTGACGTTGAACTTGACCATAAAGCTTAGTATCAAGTATTTTAGACTTTTTGTCTATAGCATGATCAACAACCTTAACTACCTTATTAAATTCCTCTCTTACTAAATTAACAACTGTATTACTTAAATCTTGTTGCTTAGAATTTAAAGTTAGCTTTAAACTTTCCGCTAACTGTTCTACATCTTTTGTTAGATTAGCTTTAGTTAGATCGCTCGTAGTGTTAACTTTATCTTGTAAAGCTTTTAATTTATCCTTTACAACAAGTTTAACAAAATCAGTTAATTCTTGTTCCTTCTTTTCATTATAAGCAGAAAGTTCTTCTTTAGAATTAATAGTCTCTTGATAGAAGTCATTAATTAGATCTTGCTTTATACTCTCGACTTCCTCTTTAATTAAATCATTCTTAACTTTAATTTCATCAACTGCTTCCTTAAGCAATCTTTCCTTCTCTCGTTGAGCTGTATCAACTGCTTGTTGCTTAGCTATATTGATCTCTTCTAAAATTTTATCTTTCTTTTCAGGTATAACAACTAACTCTTCTTCTATCTCTTCTTTTATTAAAGGTATATCTACATCCGTACTTACCTCTTCAGTAATAGTTTCTAAAAACTTACTATTAGATGGGTTATAGTATACCTCAAATGCACCCCTTCTTAAAATAAAGGGTGCTTCTAATTTATTATTTCCTTCTACTATCGGAACAGATACTACAGGATCATCAGAATAATCTCCAATTTTCTCTGCAATATATTTGTTACCGTTTATCTCAAATTCATAAACATCGAAGAAAACTTCATCAAAATTTTCAACTTGAATGATGTTAAGATTTGAGCTAGTAAAGGGAGTTACCTTTTCGCTAAACAGCTTAATCATATATAATTATATTTATTCGCGAACATAGAAAAGCCTATATAGCTTTCACTATATAGGCTTTTTTTTGAGTATGGGGTAAGTTACCCTTTAAGATCTACTTGACTAGTTTCAATATCCGGCTCAACAGCTTGCTCACCTTCAGCACCTTCAGGAGCTGTCTCAGGTTGAAGTTGTGGTTGAATTAGCTTGGTGAAAAAGACACCAGCCTCTGCAACGCTAAGTCCGCCAGCTTTAATTGCGATGTCAATTAGTTGCACGAGGGCACCTGCTTGTTGTTCTGTTAGTTCTAGTTTTACCATGGTATTATTATTAATTTAAAGTTTATAAAAAATCAACTATATTATTGCTTGGGAGTTTTAATATGTGATACAGTTGTATTTGAAAGTGTTGTATGTAATAGATCTGCATCTGAGACTCTCTCAGGGTTAATATCAATACCACCACGTCTTGCATATAGACACTTAACTGCTAACTTCTCAGGTTTAAGAGTATCCCAAATTCGCTTATAAATAGTCTCACAAATTTCTTCGTGAAAATGACATTCATCTCGGAACGATACAATATATTTAACCAACGATACTGGATCGATAGTATTATCACACTTAATGTCAATATATACATCACCCCAATCAGGTTGTGACGTTACCCTGCAATTAGACTTAAGTAAAGCGCTATGATAATGTACCCACTCTGTAGGTGCGTCTTCAATAACTTTAAGAAGTTCAGGTGTTTCTTTATATGTATCAAATACTACTTCTTCAATAGGATATACATCCTCTAATGTAATATATTCGTTATACGGTTTATCCTTACTTATAATTGACTGCCATTCTTCATTAGCAGTCGTGTTATCACTTAATACTTCGTAGTTCGAGAACACATGCACTTTTACATCTGTTTCAAGCAAATCACTTAGATCCTTACTAGCTTTAAGAGCTATTTTCTCTCTTACCTCTTCCGGATCTTCTCCTAACTTAGTACCATTAAACGAGTTAAAGTATAACTTAAACGATTTCGATTCAACGATATATTTGTTATCAGAAGGATATACTATCTTACCAACACCCGCTACTGGTAACCCGTTATCAGTTAATCCAGAAACTTCATAGGCATTCCAAGTATCACTACCTATAAAAGGTAGATTATCATCATCTAGATCTAGATGAGTACGGTTAGATTGCCTAGGCTCTCTTACTAATAATGAAGGATCATAAGTAGCCTTATACTGAGAAGACTGACCGAGATGCTTATTAATATTACTATTATCTAATTCTTTTAATGCCATAATACTATTTTATTTTAATATCTAATCCCTTTACTTCAAGTATATTTTTGATATATTTCATACGCTCTTCAACCGAACCCTCTACCACAAACAGATTTACTTCCCTAGAGTAAATCTTCATATCATCAATATACATATTAAAAATATCTATAATTTCTTCTCTAAAATCTATATCTACAGAACGCTCTCCATCATCAACTAACGGCACATCGTCAGGACTAGTAACAAATATTGCATCATACTTATCAATTAAAGTATTATATATCTTTTTAGCCCACTGCAATACCTCCTTACTAACCTTACCTTTATTATAAAGCCATTGAGTATATACTACACCATCTAACACACACCTATCAAATATAACATCACTATCATATTTTCTAAATATGTTAGCAATATGATCAGACATAATCATAGTTTGAGTTATATCACCACCATCTTCGTTAATAGGTAAATTATACTCACGTTTAATCCTTCTAGTAACTTCATCAATCGAATCAAGATAAGGATTAAAATCCTTAATTGAGTTAAGCAAAGTAGTCTTACCTGTACTCTGCGCTCCAGTAAAAGAAATTATCATACTGATATTATACTATCTTTTTGTAAGAAATCAATCCAAGCAGTGAGAGATGTAGATCGTAAATTATCAAACGCTTGATCTACACTTGTTATAGTATTAAATCTTTTACACTCAGATACAATCTCACCGCTATCAACTTCAGGTACTACTTTATGGACAACACTACCATAATAATTATATTTATATTTTTCGTCAAAGAACCGTTGCTGTGGATCCTTACCCTTAAGTTCTGGATACTCAGTTATAATTCCTGGATGTCCGTTATAAATATCATACTTATTACACTTAGACTCAGGTACTATCTTTAGCCAGCCATGCAAGGTAATTAGATCATAACGTGTTGCAGTATCATCTAGTATATTAAGAGTCTTTGCTTGCGCTTCAGTAACAGTGTGAGTTACTCTTGATTTTATAAGTGGGTGTATATTATTTTCTTTGTTGTTAGTAATAATAATATCCGGCCATCTATTGAAATGTAAAGCGAGATCAACGATCTCGCTTCCAGTTTGTGAAAATAAAGCTACCCAATTCTTCATAGATATTTTAATGATAGGAAATTAATTACTAAATGCAAGGTGTTATCTGTTATAATTAATAACCACATAGCTAAAAACTCTGGCGTTTGTTTATGATAGCCAAAATGAGATAAGTCTCCGTTTTGAGGCCAATGACCTCTCGGAGCGAGAAAGTTTTTAAGCTTTGCGACATGCTTGGCTAGACTATATCTATCGATAATAAAATGCGTACCGAATATAACCAGCCAAGCATTAAGAGAAGGTTGTAGCAGTAAGAACGGTAAGGAGTATACTAAAGCATGTATAAATGCAGCAAAGTGACATTTAGCTTTATTTGCTGCCATCCATCCCGACTGAAGAAGATAGTCTCCGATCAGATGTAATATTAGTTGGGACATGGTACTACTATTATTATATAGAGGTAAAGCTGATTATCCACTAAATAATTAAAATGGATAGTTTTTTAGAGGTTGTAGAAAAGGTAGGATTCCCTATCGCGGGTGCTCTTATTGCGGGATTCTTTATTTTTATTATTCTTAAATTTATTTTAACAGAACTAACAGGCTCTATAAAAAGTCTTAACAATCTTATTAACGGGTTAGTAAATAGAATAGATACTATGAATAATGATATAGTTAGAATAGACGCTTTAGTGTCAGTAGCTTTTAACAAAAAGCCTAATTTAGAAAGAATATCTGCAGCAGATGGTAAAGAAGACTCTAGAAAAGACTAATGGATAATGTAATAGATGCAATCGGTAAATATGGCTTCCCAATCATAGCTGCGTGTGGGCTAGGTTACTTTGTCTATTATATATGGAAATGGGTTACAACAGAAATTAAGCCAGTTATTGAAGAAACTACTGGTAAGTTAATAGGTTTAATAGATAAGGTACGTATGTTAGATAATGATATGATACGCTTAACAATGAAAATAAATCTTATAACGGAGGAGAAAACTCAGAATAATTCTCGCGGAAAAAATAAATAACTATATGAAGGCATTACTTATAGCACTCATGATAACATCAGCAACAGCTGATCAATTAACATTCAGATTTAAATCACCATCTTTTAACGGTGTCGGTTATAGCTCACATAAAATTAATTTAGAAAACATTTCCGCTGCTAGAAAGAAGACTATTAGAGACGAAATAAAATCTCTACAGATTCAAGCTAACTTAGCCGCTCAGCGGACACCCTTGAATGTATTTATGACTAATTTACAGTCAAGAATTTATTCTGAACTCTCTAAGCAAGTTACAGAACAACTATTTGCAGATACAAATAACGAATCTGGAACATTTGATTTAGACGGTAATACTATTTCATGGTATAAGTTAGCCAATCAAATTAACCTTACTGTAACAGATACTGAAGGTAATCTTACGACTATATTAATTCCTATAGGTTCTCTCTTACTACCGGAACCACCAGCTAATGAAACGACTTCTAACAACTAGCCTTATAAGCTCCTTCTTGTTATTAGGTAGTTGTAGTTATTTTAGAAAAGATCTAACAGAATTACCAGAAGTAGCGCTAACACCTTTAAAGACAGAGCTGGCTGAGCTACCTGTATTAGACGGTGAAGCTATTTATATTGGTGTATCTGATTTTAAAGACTTAACTGGTCAACGAAAGCAGTCAGATAATTATGCCAGTTTTTCTTCTGCAGTAACGCAAGGAGCGGAAGCATGGTTAATTGAATCTTTACTAGATTCCGGTAATTGGTTTAAAGTATTAGAAAGAGGTCAACTTGATAGTATTATGCGCGAACGTGCAGTAGTACAACAAACTAGAGAGGACTTTACAGATAATGATACCGGACTTAAGCCTATGCTTTTTGCTGGATTACTTATACATGGTGGAATTATTGGATACGATACTAATTACGTTAGTGGTGGTATAGGTGCTTCTTATCTCGGTTTAGGAGCAGCTGAACAGTATAGAAAAGATGTAGTTACAGTTTCAATAAGATTTGTAAGTACTTTAACAAGTGAAATACTAGTATCTTCAACAGTTTCTAAAACAATATATTCTACATCAATAGGAAGTGATGTTTTTAAATACGTTAAAAATGAAGTTAATCCATTAGAGGTAGAGTATGGATTTGCTAAAAATGAAATGGTTTCTGTAGCAACTAGAGCTGCAATTGATTTAGCTATTATTAATATAGTTAAAAAGGGTGAGGAAAAAGGTATGTGGAAGTTTGTAAATACCCCGAAGGAAGACAATTAAATTAGTAATTTTTCATTAAATATTAATATGAAAATTAAAGTATTCTCTCTCAGTATACTTGCCTCTATAGGCTTGGCATCAGGTAGTAATGAAATTTACTTAGATCAGGTAGGAAGTGCAGGTGTTTTTAACATATCGCAAATTGGATCTTCAAACAAATTAGGTGAAGGTACAAACCGTTCGCGCATAGAAGGTGAAG
>Ga0208667_1000644_pt1 | contig 14448 bp, 15 predicted proteins | sample 11BtaG_FD_184085 | JGI IMG/M metagenome (GOLD analysis project Ga0208667, IMG submission 184085) | Marine viral communities from the Subarctic Pacific Ocean - 11B_ETSP_OMZ_AT15265_CsCl metaG (SPAdes) (version 2) | ecosystem: Environmental > Aquatic > Marine > Oceanic | place: Pacific Ocean... | reverse complement strand
GGTAATTGGCGACGACAGTTTTTTTCTAGCGACAGCCAAAATCTAATAGGGTAATTAACGCACTGTATGGCTACACAACGAGAGATTGCAGACCACTTGGACTTATCAGTCAAAAGAGTCTCAGAATTGATTAGAGATGGTGTACTGCCCTCAAAAATGGGAAGAAGTCCACTTAACGTAGATGTTTGCAGAGTTGCTTACATTTCATACCTCAGAAAACTAGGTGGTTACAACAAACGTAGTGGAACTGGTGATATTGCTGAAGAGAAAACAAAACTAACAGCAGCTCAAGCTAGAAAAGCAGAGTTAGAGGTAGAGGAATTAGAAGGCAGTCTGATACCAGCCAAGTTAGTAGAAGATACTTGGATTGATTATGTATCTAATGCTAGAGCTAAACTTCTAGGACTACCATCAAGAATCGCACATCAGGTTATTACAGTAGATAAATATGCAGAAGCAGAATTGATATTAAAGGAACAAGTGCATGAAGCACTTAATGAGTTAGCACAAAATGGAATACCTCAAAAATATAGAAAAGGTGATACAGGAGACCAATCAGGTTTGGACTCCACCACCCAATCTGAAGATTAGCGATTGGGCAGATAACTACAGAAGGTTATCACCTGAATCTTCAGCAGAAGCTGGTCAGTGGAAAAGTGATAGAGCACCCTTCCAAAAGGAGATAATGAATACCTTTAATGACCCTGATATTCAGAGGATAGTATTTATGAAATCTTCTCAGGTTGGTGCTACTGAAATACTACTAAATGTTATTGGTTACTACATAGATCAAGACCCTGCTCCTATGTTAATCATGCAACCTACTTTACAAATGGCTCAAGCATTTAGTAAAGACAGACTTGCTATGATGATTAGAGACTCAGAAAAGATTAGAGATTGTGTTAAAGACCCAAGAAGTAGAGATAGTGGTAATACAGTTTTATCTAAGAAGTTTGCAGGTGGTAATCTAAACATAGTTGGTTCTAATTCTGCATCAGGACTAGCATCAAGACCTATTAGAATTGTGTTGGCTGATGAGTGTGATAGATATGAAGCATCAGCAGGAGCAGAGGGAGACCCAATATCACTTGCAACCAAAAGAACAACTACCTTTTGGAATAAGAAGATATATTTATGCTCTACTCCTACAATCAAAGGACTATCAAGAATAGAAACTGCTTTTGAAGAATCAGATAAACGCTACTACCATGTTCCTTGTCCTGAATGTGAAGAGAAGCAAGTTTTAAAATGGAAGAATGTAGTTTGGGAAGAAGATAAGCCTGAGACTGCTACTTATGCTTGCGAACATTGTGGTTCAGTTATAGATGAGTCAAAAAAACAATGGATGTTAAAGCATGGTGAATGGATAGCTTCTGCACCTAAATCAGATACAGCAGGTTTTCACATATCAGAGCTTTATTCAGTTTGGTCTACTTGGGCAGACATGGCTAAAACATTTCTTGAAGCTAAAAAGAATCCTGAGATGTTAAAGACTTGGATTAATACTGCTCTTGGAGAATCATGGGAAGAGCAGGGTGATGCTGTTGATCATGAGACATTACTAAGCAGAAGATTAAATTATGACTACACAACCATTCCTGAAGATGTTTTAGTTCTTACTGCTGGGGTTGATACTCAGAAGGATAGGCTAGAGCTGCAATTGGTGGGATGGGGCAAGAACTATGAGGCTTGGGTGTGTGACTATAAGATATTTTGGGGAGACCCAAATGCTATGAATGTTTGGTCAGACTTAGATGCTTATCTTAAGAAAAGATTTAAAACTGAATCTGAAAGATTGATACCTATATCATGTTGCACCATTGACTCAGGTGGACATCATACCAATATGGTTTATCAGTTTACTAAACCAAGACAGTCAAGAAGGATATTTGCAATCAAAGGTTTATCAACAGCAGGCAAACCAATAGCAAATAGACCTACATTTGTTGGTAAAAACAAAGCTGTTCTATATGGTGTTGGTTCTGATAGTGCAAAAGAAGCTATTTTTGCTAGATTATCTACTGAACCTGATACAACCACTCTTCATTTCTGCTCTGACCTTGATGAAGAATACTTTAAGCAACTTACAGCAGAAAAAAGAATAACTAAGTTTGTTAGAGGAAGAAAAACACTTGCTTGGAAGCAAATAAGACCAAGAAACGAAGCATTAGATACATTAGTATATAACTTTGCTGCTATATACATCTTAAACCCTAACTATGATTCAATTGAGAACAAAATATTGACCCAAGAGTCAAAACCAAGAGAAAAAACACAAAATAGACCTCAAAAAGGCATAAATAGAGGAAATTTCGCTACTTCTTGGAAATAGCATAAATTTTCTTTTTAATATTGACAATAGCCTATTGCACATTAGTGTTAGATGTAGATATATCTAAAACATTTATGAGGTTTTTGCTTGAGCAACAAATTTGATTCAACAAATTATCCACCCCAAGTTCCTACTGAGCTTCAGTTGGGAGACTTTTGGGCATGGAAAAGAGATGATTTATCAGAAGATTATCCAATAGCATCTTACTCATTATCCTATGAGTTTAACTTAGTTGATGGTGCTACAGCTTCTAATTTCACATTAACTGCAACTGAATCAAACGATACCTATATTATTGAAGCAAACAACACTGCTTCATACACAAAAGGCAATTACAACTGGGTTTCTTATATGACTAGAAGCTCTGACTCTGCAAGAGTTAAGCTAGAAGAAGGATTTGTAGAAGTTCAGGATAATTATGCAACTACAACTGCTTCAGTTAGAAGTCATGCAAAGATTGTTTTAGATAGCATAGAAGCTGTAATTGAGAACAGGGCAAATATTGACCAATCATCTATGTCTATAGCTGGTAGATCATTATCAAGAATGTCTATAGATGAACTAATGACTTTTAGAGATAGATATAAGGCTGAATATCTAAAAGAAGTTAAAATACAGAGAATTAAAAACAACAGAGGGTCAGGCAATACCATTAAGGTTAATTTTGGTAGTACTACTGGCTCAACACCCAAGAGCTACACATAATGGCATGGTATAACAGAATATTAGGCGTAAATGAGCCTAAGAAGAAAAAAAGACAAGCATATAGAAGAAGCTATACTGGTGCTAACACTGGTAGATTGTTTGCAGATTTTGTAACAAGCTCAACAAGTGCTGATGCTGAAATAAAAGATAACATAAGAATATTAAGAGATAGAGCTAGAGAACTTGCAAGAAACGATAGCTATATAGCACGATACCTTAACCTGATGGTATCTAATGTTATCGGTAAGCATGGCATAAGAGTGAGCTCCAAGGCTAGGAACGATAATGGTTCTTTAGACATTGGAGCTAACCTGCTAATTGAAAGAGCTTGGAAAGAATGGGGTCAAGTTGGCAACTGCACAACTAATGGAAGATTATCATTCTTAGACTGCCAAAAAATATTTGTTGAATCTCTATGTAGAGATGGTGAAGTATTAATCAGAAAAATTAAAAATACTAATTCACCTTTTGGTTTTGAATTACAGTTTTTAGAAGCTGACCATTTAGATGAAAATAAGAATGATGTTTATAAAGCTACAGGCAATCGTATTAAGATGGGTGTAGAAGTAGATAAGTATGACAAACCAGTTGCTTATCATTTATATAAAGACCATCCATACGATAGAGTTTATTTATCGCAAGCACAACACATTAGAGTACCTGCTGATGAGATTATCCATGCTTACCTACCTACTAGAGCAGAACAAACTAGAGGTGTTTCTTTGGTTGCTACAGCAATGGCTAATGTGAAAATGTTAAATGGTTATTTAGAAGCAGAGATAGTTGCAGCTAGAGTTGGTGCATCTAAAATGGGTTTCTTTACCTCACCTGATGGTGATGGATATGTTGGTGATGGTGAATATGAAGATACCTTTAATCCAACAATGAATGCTCAAGCTGGTGTATTTGAACAACTACCAGCAGGAATGGATTTTCGTAGCTTTGACCCTACTCACCCAACATCTGCATTTGATTCTTTTACAACTAGTGTTTTAAGAAGTATCGCATCAGGTTTAAATATTTCTTATCATTCTCTATCTAATGATTTAACTTCAGTTAATTATTCTTCAATAAGACAAGGTGCTCTAGAAGATAGAAGTATGTATCAAATATATCAGCAATTTGTAGTAGAGCATTTTATAAATCCTGTATTCCAATCATGGTTAGAGATGTCTATATCAACTGGATATATAAATTTACCTATGGGTAAATATGATAAGTTTGCTAGGTCAATTAATTTTATACCTAGAAGTTTTGCTTGGATTGACCCACTAAAAGAAATGCAAGCTAATGTTATAGGATTGCAAAATGGCACTCTAAGTTATTCAGACATATCTGCTTCTTATGGAAGAGATGTAGAAGAACTATTTGAACAACATCAAAAAGAAATAGAATTAGCTAAACAATATGATATTGAAATAGCATATCAACCATTTGGTCAGAAATTACCCGTAGAAGCTAAGATACAAGGTGGAGAAGAGGAAGAAGATGCCTAAACCTAATGATGGAATGAAAACTGAAGCTCAAAGAGGTTTAGACTGGCGTGAAGAGCATGGTAGAGGTGGCACTAGAGTTGGAGCTGTAAGAGCAAGACAAATAGTGGCTGGTGAAAATCTATCTGATGATACTGTTAAAAGAATGTATAGTTTCTTTAGCAGACATGAAGTAGATAAAAAAGGAAAAGGTTTTAAACAGGGTGAAGATGGTTATCCTTCTAATGGCAGAATAGCATGGGCATTATGGGGTGGAGATGCTGGATTTAGCTGGTCAAGAAGATTGGTAGAACAAATGAAAAAAGAACAAGATAGAGCTGTTTCAGGAAAAGCTCTTGAGATGATTAAAAATAAAGTAGAAGAACACAATGAAGAGGTTGGTAATGTTAAGTCAAAGAGAACTAATGTATCAACCCTATCAAAAGTTTATGAAAGAGGGATAGGTGCTTATAAAACTAATCCTTCTTCAGTCAGACCAACAGTAAGTAGTCCTGAGCAATGGGCAGCAGCTAGAATTAACTCTTTCTTATTTGCTTTAAGAAATGGTAAATTCAGAAGTGGCAAACATGATACAGACCTACTACCTGATGGACATCCTTTATCAACTGAAAATAAAGAGGAGAAATCTATGAATAAGGAAGATAGACATATCCTTAATGTGAGTGAAACTGATGATAAAGTTATTGTTGAGTTCGCAAAGCATGAGGATGTAGAACATGAAGGTGAAGAATTAGAAACAACTGAAGAAGTATCTATGACTGAATCAGATGAGGAAAGAAAAGTAATTGATATGCCTATGAAATATAGAACTATTGATTTATCTAAACATTCTTACTTTGATGAAGAAAAGAGAATAGTTCGCGTAGGTGTTTCTAGTGAAGAACCTGTAGAACGTAGTTTTGGCATGGAAGTGCTAGGACATTCTGCTGATGATATAAACATGGAGTTTATAAATTCAGGCAGAGCACCATTACTGCTTGATCATGATATGACTAAGCAAATTGGTGTAATTGAAGAATTCAAATTAGATGAGACAGCAAAAAGGACAACTGCTGTAGTTAGATTTGGTAAATCTGCTTTAGCTCGTGAAGTATTTGAAGATGTGGCTGATGGTATACGAATGAACATTTCAGTTGGCTACAGAATTGATAAACTGGAACGATATCAAGACAATGATGAGACTTACTATAAAGCTCAATGGACTCCTATGGAAGTTTCTTCTGTATCAGTCCCTGCTGACCAGTCAAGACTTGTTGGTGTTGGTCGTTCTAAACAAAAACAAATAAATAACACAAAGGTGAGAATAATGGATAACGATAAAAAACAAGATATTAATCTTGATGAAGTTAGAACTCAGACTATTGATGAAGCTAAAGCTGAATTTAAAAGAAACTCAAAAGAGATTATAGATTTAGCAGCTAGACACAATAAAAGAGATTTAGCTGACAAAGCAATTAGTGATGGTATCTCTGTTGAAGAATTTAGAGGTGTATTATTAGAAAATATTTCTAACAACACTCCTTTAGAAACTCCTTCAGAAATTGGTATGACTAAAGAAGAAGTAAGAGAATTTAGCTTGGTAAAAGCTATAAGAGCAATGGCAAACCCTTCAGACAGAAGAGCACAACAAGATGCTGCTTTTGAATTTGAATGTTCTGCTGAAGCTGCTAGACAGTATGGTAAAGATGCTCAAGGTATCATGCTACCTGCTGAAGTCCTAAGAACTTGGGGCAAAAGAGATATCAATTCTTCTGATGATTCAACTTTAATAGCTGAAGATTACAGAGGAAATGACTTTATTGATGTACTTAGAAATGAGTCATCAGTAATGCAAGCTGGTGCTACTATGCTTAGAGGATTGCAAGGAAATGTTGTAATACCTAAGAAAACTGCTGCTTCATCTGCTGGTTGGATTGCTACTGAAGGAACTGCTGCTTCTGAAAGTGAATTCACTTCAGGTTCAGTAACAATGAGTCCTAAAGTAATCGGTGCTTTTACTGATGCAACAAGACTCTTATTACAACAATCTTCTTTAGATGTTGAGAACTTAATCAGAGATGACCTAACAAAATCAATCGCTACTGCAATTGACTTAGGTGCTTTAGCTGGTTCAGGTTCAAGTGGTCAACCAACAGGTATTGCTAATACTTCAGGTATTAACACTACAACTTTCGCTGCTGCTAACCCAACATGGGCAGAAATCGTAGCTATGGAAAGTGCTGTTGCTAATGACAACGCATTAACTGGTTCTTTAGGTTACATATGTAGACCTGCTGACTTTGGTACTTTAAAAACAACTGAAAAGGCTACTGGTACTGCTCAGTTTGTTGTTTCTCCTGACAATAGCATGAATGGCTATAACGTTGTCAGAAGTAACCAAGTAACAAGTGGTGACTTCTACTTTGGTAATTTTGCAGACCTATTAATTGGTATGTATGGTGGACTAGATATTACTGTTGACCCTTATGCATTATCAACTTCAGGTGGAGTAAGAATTGTTGCTCTACAAACTGTTGATGTTGCTGTAAGACATGCAGTATCTTTCTGTAAATCATCTGACTAATTAGCTGATGCTTAAATGGAATGGGGGTAGTAATACCCCCAACTTAAATATGAAAAAATATAAAATCTTAATAGATACAATGGCTGGCGGTTCTAAAGTACATGCTGGTGATATAGTTGAACTACCTGAGCATGAAGGTCATGCTTTATGTGGTTATGGCAAAGCTGAAGTTCATACAGCTAAACCTAAAGCAAAAAAAGAAGATAGAAGCGTAGGTTTAGAAACTTCAAAAGTAAAAGCTCCTAAGACTAGAGCTAAAAAATAAATCATGCCTTTAGAGAGTGCATTAGATTTTAACGCCTATGTTGATACAACAACAGGTCATGGTGTTACTGCTACTTTCTTTGAAGTCCAACAATCTTTATGGGATGATTTCCCATTAATAGATACCCTCTTTGATATTGATTCAGGATTCTCTAAGAATATTAATATCATTATTGACCAAGAATATTTCAATATAGAAGGTGGAACAGTGCCTGTTGCTGGTTATCAACCAAGAGCAATAGTCAAAGCATCTGATGTACCCTACATTTCACAACAAGATAAATTAAGAGTTGATGCAATAACAACTGATAAGGGTAATGTTTTAAAACCTGTAACTACATTCGTTGTTAAAACAGTAGAGCCTGATAATACAGGGTTAGTTTCTTTGGTATTAGAGGAAGAATAATGTCTCAATTTAGATTAGAAACTGAATTAGATATGGCTGGATATTTAGATATTAATTTTGGTCATGGTGTTTCTGCTGTTTATACAAATAGTGGAACTTCTACAACAATTAATGTAATCCTAAATAATGAATATGTAGAACAAGAAGAAGGCATTGGTGTAGAAGCATTAAAACCAATAGCCTATTGCAGAACTATAGATGTTCCTAATATTGCATTTGGCAATACCTTAGATGTATCTGCAATAAAAGATACAAATGGTAATATACTCAAAGCAGCACAAAATTATACTGTTGTTAATATACAATCAGATAGAACAGGTTTTAGTGCATTAATGTTAGAGGAAGTGTAATGGCAAATCATATAAGACAACAAATAAGAGAAAAGTTTGGTACTACTTTAACTGGTTTAACTACAACTGGTTCAAGAGTCTATGAGTCTAGGGTTTATCCATTAGAAACAGTACCAGCATTGGTTATCTACACTAAGTCAGAAACATCTGAGCCTATAGTAATAGGTACTGATAGAGTTATGAGTAGAGAATTATCAGTAGTAGTAGAAGGATATGCAAAAGCTACTAGTGACTTTGATGATACTATTGATACAATATCAAAAGAAGTTGAAGAAGCGATAGCAGCAGATAGAACTTTAGATGGATTAGCTAAAGACTGTTATTTAGAATCAACTGAAATAGAGTTTAATGGTGAAGGTGAGAAACCACTAGGATATGTGAGTTTAACCTTTTTAACTAATTACTATGTCAAGGAAACTAATCCTGATATAGCAGTATAGGAGACAATTATGAAAATGATTAGTCCTGATGGAAAAGTTTTAATAGAAGCTCACCCCTCAAAGGTTGAGTCTTTATTGAATATGGGTTGGAAAGAAGAAGCAGTCCATTCGCAAGATAAAATTAAACCTTCTTCTAAGAAAAAGTCGAAAGACGAGGTAGAAAATGGCAACACATAAAGGAAGTGAAGGTACTGTTAAAGTCGGTACTAATGCTGTAGCTGAAATTAGGTCTTACTCAATCGAGGAATCTGCTGATACTTTAGAAGATACTTCAATGGGTGATTCTGCTAGAACTTATAAATCATCATTGACTTCTTTCTCAGGAAGTTTAGATGTATTTTGGGATGAGACTGATACTAGTGGTCAAGGTGCTTTAACTATTGGCTCAGAAGTAACATTAAATGTTTATCCTGAGGGTGCTGATAGTGGTGACACTTATTACACTGGTTCAGCTATTGTTACTGGCGTTTCAAGAAGTGCATCATTTGATGGATTGGTTGAAGCTAGTATTTCAGTGCAAGGCAATGGTGTTTTAACATCAGCAACAGTATAAGACTATGAAACTTATAGAAAAGGCTAAAGCTCATTTTGATTCTTTAGAAATCAAAGAGATACAGATACCTGAGTGGAGTGATGGAGACGAGGTTCTTAAAGTATATGCAAAGCCATTAACGCTAGCAGAAATGTCTAAATTGCAACGATATGCAAAAGATGATGATGTAGCATTGATGGCTTATTGCTTAATATACAAAGCCTTAGATTCTGATGGTGAAAAAGTATTTGACCTATCAGATAAACATACACTTATGAATGGTGTGGATAAAGATGTACTTGCAAGAGTTGCAACTGAAATCATGTCATCACCAAGTGTAGAAGAACAAGCAAAAAAGTAGTAGAGGATAAGGACTTATTTGCTAGATATTATTTAGCTGAAATGTTGCACTGCACATTACAAGAGCTAGAAGAAAAGATGACCTTATCCGAGTTTACAGGATGGATGGCATACTTAGAGGAAAAAAATAGGCAGATAAAAAATGGCAACTGATTATAAATTAAGAATTAAAGCTCAAGATCAATCTAAAAAAGGTTTTAATTCAGTTAATAAAAATATTAATAGCACACAAAATGCTATGAAAAAATTAGCTGGTGCTTTTGCTGGTGCTTTTGCTGTAAGACAGATTGTTCAATTTGGGAATGAGTCCTTACAACTAGCAGACGATATTGGAAAACTTGCTGATTCTGTAAATGTAAGCACAACATTCTTGCAACAATATCAATATGCTGCAGAACAATCAGGAATAAGTACTGAAGGTTTTACTAAAGCACTTAGGTTCTTTTCTAAGGGTGTTGGTGAAGCTACTATGGGAACTGGTTTAGCTAAAAGAGCTTTTGAGGAAATGGGTATTTCCTTAACTGATGCTAGTGGTGCTACCAAAAAAACAGAAGATTTATTTAAAGAGTTTTTTGTAACTTTAGAATCTATAGAAGAGCCATTCAAAAGAAATGGATTACTAGCTCAAGTATTTGGCTCAAGGGTTGGTATTCAAATGGCTAACCTTATTAAGAATGGTACAGTTGCATTAGATGAATTGGCTCAAGCTGCAACTGGCGTTATACCTGAAGAAACCATAAGAGATGCCGAAAGATTTAATGATGCTATGAATCGTTTACAAAGACAGGTTCTTACACCATTAAGAAATGAGCTTATAACTATAGCAGTTGCATTTTTAGACGTTGGCGAAGCTATGGGCTTAATTGATCCTGACCCGCAGGTTCTTAGCCTTCAAGAAATGGAAGCCGAATATAAAAGATTACAAAAAGCTATTGTAGTTGCCACTTTAAGTTTAAGAGACAATAACAGGACAGATGAAGAGGGTTTAGAGCTAAGAGAAAAAATTAAAGAGGGATTAAAAGAAGATATAGCACTAAGAGATGAGCTAAATAAAAAAATAACTCAAACTAAAAACGCACAAAAAATAAACACAACATTATTAGGTGATACAGCCACTACTCAAGAAAATGTAAATAACACAATAAAAGACAGTATTACAATTACTAAAAATTTTGCAGATACAGTTGATGGTCAATTAACAACTGCTTTTACAAATTTCTTTGATGCAACAAATAAACAATTTTTAGATTTTAAAGATTTAGCAACATCAGTTGCAAGAGCAGTTATCAATGAATTAATACAAGTATTTCTAGTACAAAAATTAGTGGGCATGGTTAAAGGTTCTATTAATCAAATACAGGGAGCAGTAGAGTATAACAACCTAACTGATGGCGGTACTTTGTTTGATATGAATGGTGGTGGTTATACAGGCAATGGTGTTAGAGCTGGAGGTGTTGACGGAAAGGGTGGCATGTTGGGCATCTTACACCCTCAAGAAACTGTTATAGACCACACTAAAGGACAAGGCATGCAATCAGCACCCACAGTAAACTTCAACATATCAACAGTAGATGCTGCTGGATTTGACCAGTTACTAGCATCAAGAAAAGGATTAATAACATCAATCATAAACAATGCCATGAATAATCAAGGCAAAATGGGAATAGTATAATGTCAGGACAATTTCCAACAGACCCAAATTTTAGAAGTCTTAATTTTAAAGACAATAGACCTACTCTATTGAATCAAACACTATCAGGTAAAAAACAAGTCAGACAAATAGGTGCTCAGTATTTTTCTTTTACAGTTGCAATGCCACCATTACAACAAGAAAAAGCTCAGGAAATATTTGCATTTTTACAAAAACAAAAAGGTTCTTTTGAGGACTTTACAATAGTTGCACCACTAGACAACTTAGGTGCAGGCAAGTCAGAAACAGACATACAAGTGGTTGGAGCACATGTATCAGGAGATGCTTCTATAGCCTTAGATGGCTTTACAGCTAACCAAACAGGTGCTTTAAAGGCTGGAGATTTAATCAAGTTTGCAAATCATAGCAAGGTATACATGGTTCAATCAGATATTGATTCTGATGGTGGTGGAGCATTAACTGTTCTTATATCACCCAACTTAGTAACAACTCTAGCAAATAATGAAGCAGTTACTGTAAACAAACCAAGTTTTACTGTTTATTTAGAAAACAATGAAATCATGTACTCAACAAGTGCTAGTGGTTTTTACAGTATTTCATTTGATGTTAGAGAGGTTATAGCCTAATGCCAAGAAGTTTATCTACTGATCTACAAACTCAAGTATCATCAACAGCAACCAAGACAGCTTTTCTAGTTGAGCTTAATTTATCATCTACTATTAGATTAACTGATTGGTATTCTAATGTTACTTATAATTCTAATAGCTATGAAGCTGGTGGTTCTTTTTTATCTATAGATTCAACAACTGAAACTGGTCAACTACAAGTTAACGAAATTAATTTAGGATTTTCTAATATTACTGACCAAGTTAGGTCATTGGTTCAAGATGGTGCTTTTACAGATAAAACAGTTGACATATATTTAGCATACTTTAATACAGACGAAACTATTGTAGGTGCAATAAATTACTTTACAGGTCAAATAAGAAATGTAGTTATTGCAGAAACTTTAGAAAGCTCAACATTAAATATGACAGTTGCATCACATTGGGCAAACTGGAATTTAACTATGGGCAGGCATTATTCAGACGAATCTCAACAAACCTTTAGTTCAGGTGACAAAGGCATGGAATTTGCAACTCAGGTTAAAGAAGATGTTAGGTGGGGAATGTAATGTTTGAATTTTTTGCAGCTATTGGTGAATGGTACGCTAAAACAAAGTGGATTCAAAATGTTGTAACTGCTGTTCAAATAATTACTGCTGTTATGGGAGTAAAAGGATTTTTGCAAGCAAAAAATATGCTTGGCAAAGGTCAAGATATATTAGCTAACAAAACCTCTGCTGGTGGAAAGATACCTGTTATATATGGAACTAGAAGAGTTGGTGCTCAGATTATTTATATGGATGTATCTGCAAATGATTCAAGAGATTTATATGTGGTCTATGCTTTATCAGTTGGTGAATGTGATGAGATATTAGGAAGAACTATTGAACTAGATGGTAATCCTTTGACTGATTCTGCTAGATTTAGAGATGGTGGTTACATTGGCTCAGATAAAATATCTTCAGGAGCAGGCTCATTAAATACAGTTTCACAAAATGGTACTGGTATTGATGCTGGTGCTGGTCAATTTGGCTCAAGTCCTACACAAAAATATAGATATGTTATGAATCTACATCATGGAGCTGCAACACAAACAGCAGACCCTATGCTTGTTGCTTCTATGCCTAACTGGACTTCTTTACATAGATTAGATGGCGTTTGTTATATAGCAGCTCATTATGGCTATGATAAAGAAGGTATATGGTCAGGAGTTCCACAACTAACAGTTCAGGTAAGAGGTAAAAAAGTATTTGACCCTAGAGATACAAATCAAACATTTGGCAATGTATCTACTTATAAATATTCAGACAATCCAGCTTTGTGCTTTCTTAGTTATATTACTGACAATGAAGTGGGTAAAGGTTTAACACAATCACAAATTAACATGAGTACATTTACTGCTGCTGCCAATGTTTGTGATACAGAAGTTGACCAACCTTACTTCAATGGTTCAGCACAATCTCTTACTTGGTCAGGTAATGCTGGAGATAACTTTATTACTATTGGTGGTGCAAGTGCTACAACTGACTGGTGGCAAAATAAAGTTGGAGAACTAATAGATATATATGACACAAATGGTAATGGTGTTATAGATGGAAAAGAGATTACAGAGATAAGAAGAGATAATTTTTATGATGAAAATGAAGAACTTATTGTTTATATAAATGACACACTAGGCTCTACATATTCTTCACAAACAGGCTCTTCTTTAGTTAAGGTAAAAAGATTTCATTGTAATGGTTATCTAGATGCTAATAAAAATGTTATGGATAATGCAAAAGAACTTCTTGCAAATATGCGTGGTATTTTTCTTTATATAGATGGTAAGTATGAATTATCTATAGAAGATACAGGGTCATCAACATTTAGTATCAACGATAACCACATTATTGCTGATACTGGTATATCAGTTGATTATGGTAATAAAGATAAGAAAGCAAATAAAGTTATTGTTGAATTTTTTAATGCCAATAAAAGATATGAACTAGATACAGCTACAGTTTTACATGATGCAAGTCCTGAATATTATTCAGATGATGGTGATGAGATATTAGAAATTAAAGCTGAGTTTCCTTATATAAGCGACCCTTATATCGCTTACAACATGGGTAAGGCAATCTTAACTAGAAGTAGAAATCAGACCACTATGCAGTTCTTAGGAACTCCTGAGATGTATAAATTGAATGTTGGAGACATAGTAGATTTAACCTATGCAGGTCTTGGATTCTCAGGTAAGGTTTGTAGAGTTGAAGCATTAGAATTGCAATCTAATGGTTTAGTTGCAGTTAGCTTAATAGAATACTTTGATGTTTATACATGGGAAGTACCACCTCAAGAACCAGTAGAAGAATTAGCTAACCTACCATCTGCTTATGCAGTAAAAGCCCCAACAGGATTATCATTTACTGATACTGATTCTAGTTCAACTGGTAGACCATTCTTATCTTGGAATGAACCAACAGACTTTCCTAACTATCAATATAGAATCAATGTTGTAGATAGTTCTAGTAATCAAGTTATAAATAAAATAGTAGATGTAGAGAATTGTGATCTTAACTTTTTGCCTGTTGATACTAATTATGTTGCTAGTGTTAGCTCACTTAATACATTAGGCTCAGAATCATCTCCAGCGACTTTAACCTTTACTATTGGTGATGCTCCTACAGGAACTGCTGACATTCAAGATGATGCAGTAACATTAGATAAGATAGGTGCTGATGTTCAATCTGCAATCAATGCTGGTGGTA